>Ga0265297_10001960_pt1 | contig 44372 bp, 45 predicted proteins | sample Munlanlwell13791_FD_192502 | JGI IMG/M metagenome (GOLD analysis project Ga0265297, IMG submission 192502) | Leachate microbial communities from a municipal landfill in Southern Ontario, Canada - Leachate well 137-91 | ecosystem: Engineered > Solid waste > Landfill > Unclassified | place...
CAAGCAGAGGAAACGGGTTCGACTCCCGTATCCCGCTCCATATCGGAATCGTTTTCCGAAAGAGTGGTTTTATCCCGTGTTATCAAGCTATTTTCAGGTTCGAGCCGACCTTTTTTCTCATCGAATGCTTTTTCAGCTTTTTTTAGAAAGATAAACGCTTTTTTCCCGTCAATTCGCACTAATCTGTCTTTTAGAAACAGGTTCGAGCCGAGAATGCGTAGGACTGCTCTTTTGACTTCAATATCGTCTACGTTAAAGATTCTAGTAACATTGGCCGCAAAGTGTAGTGTCTCTTCCATTGTTTTTGTCCATGAGGCAATACCATCCGTTTCGATACTTTGTTTAGTTTGTTTCTCCTCAGTAAGCAACCGAGCTTTTTCTTTTTGATATTCTTCTTCACTAATCATGCCGTCAATCTTCATCCCATAAAGTGACTTTTTCTCGACTAAAATGGTATCCAAGCGCTTACTAAGTTTCCCTTTCTGTGCACGTTCAAACTCGAATTCTCTATCATTTCTTCGCTTCAAGCTCTTTTTTATCCAGTCAACAAACGCCGGCTTAATTTCCAGACTCGCAACAAACTCTCTAACCTGCTTTTCTACTTCATCACCATTGAGATAGGGTTGATGGCACGGCCCCAACTTTTTAGTACAACGAGCATAAACAAAAGTCTGCGAAGTTCCAGAGCGCTTATAAATCTTAGTTTGTCTCTCTGCCGTGATTGCCGCACCACATTCTCCACACTTAAGAAGTTTCATGAAGTAGAAATTATTACGTTGTTTAAAGACTCTCTTGCGACCATCGATGATGTCTTGAACTCTTTGATACTCATCAATGGTAATCATCGCTCTATGCTTACCGAGATGTCTCTCGCCGTTATAATCAAACATTCCAGTATAAAAAATGTTGCGAAAGAAACGAAATGACTCGGTTATACTCACTGGCTTTCCATTCTTCCTTTTCCCACGTAAGCCCATTGCAGTGATTTTCTTTAAAGAACTGATAACAGTCTCATCTCCCGTCATCATCATCTCCCACCATTTTCGACATAGATCAAAACGCTCAGGATCTGGAAGCACTTCTTTTTGCCCCTTTGGTTTGAAGAAGTCGTTCATATAACCTAATGGGGCTGATCCTGGGCGCCACCCATTTTGAACTTTAGTGTTCATTCCTCGCTTTACATTGTCAGAAAGATCCTTGCTGAACTTTGTAGCCATGCCAAACTCAATGAATAAGAAGGTAGAATTATTACGATCATAGTCCATTGTGGGAGTAACAATTTGCATCCCATTGTAGTCAACGTGATCGATAAGGGTGCCACCTTCTTTCGCATTACGGCAAAGACGATCGGCTTTCCAGCAAACGATGTGAGTTGCTTCACCTTTGCCAACGCGATCTACCATAGATTTGAACTCTGGCCTTTGATCCGGACGTTTGGCAGACTTACTTTCTTTGTATATCCCAAGCACAATGAAACCTTTGTCCTGGGCTACCTCTTTGCATGTGCGTTCCTGATCGTCCAAGGAAAGTATTTGTCGATCTTTATCTTCCGAAGATTTCCTACAGTAAATAAAACAGGTTTTCATAGATTTCAGTAATTGCCATCAACTTGCAAAAGTTATAGGTCGTTGTCCATATTAACTCTGTTTCGCCTTGTTGCAAGTCGTTTTTCCAATAAAACATCAAATAGCCGTAATAATGCGGTAGCTTGTTCAAAGGCCTCTTCATCAGTAAGCTGAATTCCATATTCTTTGAAAGCAATCGCCTTAAATTCGTCCAACTCTTCTCTAGTAATAAGGGAGTTATCTAGAATGAGTTTGTTATCGTCATTAGTTGTCTTTTTTGCAGCAGTTTCTGTCATCTTTATAAACAAAGGTACAGAAACTGTTGATTTACCTCAATAAACTTTGTGTCTCATTCTATTCACTTGTGTAAATTGTTAGTAGCTTTGTGTTTATAACTTGAAACAATCTCATTGAAATTTTGATAATATAAAGTTATATGCCACACTTTTTTAGAAAAGAGGAAAACTTACCATTTCAATACCCGGTGATTCAAACACACAGAAGAAGGGACAATCATTCAGCCTGGATAGTTGGAGGAGTATTAATTATTCTTTTGCTTGTAGCTGGATGGCTCTTGTTTTAGATTTTACAATCTACTGTGAATGATTATTTCAAAAAGAACAAAAGCGCAGTACAAACCCAATAAGACAACGCCCTCAACTCTGGAGATGGCATTCTTTGTTCGTGCAAAAAAGTAGAACAAGATTAACCCAACAATCAAAAAGAGTAAGCTGACTAAATAACTATTAGTGAGAAGCACAGGCTTGCCGTAAATGAGAGTGAGTATGCCTAGAAGAAAGGTATTGAAAGCAGCAGACCCAATGTAGTCTCCGAATGCCACTTGATTATTCTTCATAAACATAGCTCTTATTACCAGTGAAAGCTCTGGAATGTTTGTCCCAAACGCAATCAAAAGTAAACTGATGAGGAATGGTGAAACCTGCAGTAAACTAGAGAAGTAGAGTGTTTGCTCCACAATAAACCGACTTGCAATAAAGATAGTCGCTACACCAAAAACAATTCTCAGCAATTCCTTACCAGCTGAAACTCCAGAACGAGCACTTAGGCGCTTTAAATGTTCAAGTAAGTTTTTCTTGGATTGAATGCTAATTATAAGTAAACCAAATAACGAAATAGAGATGATACTATCTGTTCTTCCTATTCTCCCATCCATTGCTAAGATGACTGGGAGTGCAACAACGACTAATGCTGCAGGTAAATTAAAACCTTGAAACTCCGGTGAAATCCTTATAGACCGGCCAACGATTGCCAAAAGAGGCACAATTAACATAAAGAGCACGATTGAGGCGCCAACTAAATTACCCACATAAATCTCGGGGTCATTTTGAAGAATAGAATTGATTCCTACAGACAACTCACTGATAGAAGTGAAGAAGCCCAAAATTAAAAAAGAAACAATGAAAGAGGATATTTTAAGAAGTTTAGAAAGGCGCTCGACTGATTTAATGGCCAAACCAGAACCAATCCAGACGCCGACAAAGGAAAATGCAAATATGGCAACATGAGCAAGCATACTATTAGTTTATCAACTTCTGAGCTTATTTAGTATGGCTTCCACATATCTTCCTCCCTCTTCTTAATCAGCCGATAAAGTGAGTCGTCCCCTTTATCAAACTTCAAGTAAATTGCATTACAAATTATTTCAGCCAATCGGAGTAAGTGATTGCTGTTCGTTGCAGACTTTTTGAGTGGTCCTACCACAGTATTAAGATCAACGCCCAGTTTGGTTTGTATGTATTTGCTATACCCCTTAATAGAAGCCCGTGCGTTTTTATGAATGAACAGAGGCATGTTTTTCATTTTTTTATTACTCCGCAGTAGAAATTGATTCGTGATAAACATATACAAACTTTCATCAGGCAACTTTTCTTTCCGTAGTCTGGATAGTTCTACGACTAGAGCTCTGTATTTAAAGTTATGTTTTGATATCAATTTTAGAATTACCTTCTCATCAAATGCTTTATTGAGTGCAATTACATTATTGGTTTCTTCAGCGATATCTAAATTGTCGAAGGTTACCAGTACCATAACGAGGTGTTTATTGGAATGCTTTTGATGGTAATTATTTTTAGAACTATCTATACAGGAGAAGATGCCTAAGGGCATAAACCCCCCTTTAAAACGGCATTCATCCCAAATTGAGTAAAATCCTTTGGGACACAAAAATGGTCTGATATCTGATCGTGGGTCAGATGTTTAATTTTTGATATTTCTTTTAAGGGCATCAACAACTCCGCAGCAAAACACTGAGCTTCATGCTCTTGCTTAAAAGTGACAAACTGATTTCTGCCTTCAAAATAGAAATGGTTTCCTTGGTGTAAGAAATGATGTCCCAAAGCGTGGGCAATAAGCTCTCTTTGTTTTTTGGGATCAGAAGTTTGGTCAATTCCAATGCTGTCACCCAAATAGACTTCTTTCACTCGGCCGTGGAATGACCACTCGTCAAGAATAAGGTTTTCACCTTTGATTATTGTATGTAAATCTGTTGGGGCAGTAGTCAGATTATACTTTCGTAAAACCTGCCTAGCCCTTTTTTGGGCTTTTATCATATTCTTTTTGATTCCTTCTCGACTTCACGAACTCGATGTAATTCAGAACAGACTCTCTTTCGTGAGATGTCATATCCTGAACTTCTTTCAACATCAGAGTAAACGAAGCATCCTCTTTGACTTTCTTGCTCGTTTCATCCAAATAGCCAGCCTTATTCATAAGCAGCTCATAAGGAATGTTGTAGACAAGTGCCAAGGCCTTTAACTTGTAAGGTGATGCGTTGTTATATCGACCCGCTTCCAGTTGTGAAAGGTACCCGCGAGAGAGTGCCGATTGTTCTTCTAACTCCTTGCTTTTGATAGCTGCTTTAACAGCGTCAACAACAGCACTAAGTGTGTATCCACGCGCTTCACGAACAGAGCTGAGGTATTCCCAGATAGTGGGGAAATCGTCTGGTCCCTTTAGTTGAGTCTTGGGGTTGGATGTTTGTTTCATAGATTAGAGCTCGACTAAGTTATTGTACCAAATAATGTAAGCAAAGTCTTACTTTTCATACTATAATGAGAATAATTTACATTAATAAACACAAATCACTATAAAGTTTATTGAGGTAAATTGCAACAAATTGTACTTTGTTATTAAAGATGACAACTACTGCCATAAAAAAGACAATTTATATCAATAAAGACAAGAGAGTTAACAGTGAACTCTTCGATGAGATTCGGCTTAGTAAAGGTCTCTCGCGTTTTCAATTAGCGATAGATGTAGAGCTTTCTCCCCAAACAGTCAGACGAGTGTTAGTTATAGGTGGTGACCCTCGGCCATCAACTGTTAAAAAAGTCGCCGATTACTTAGGCATACCAGCAACTAAATGGTATATCGAGCGAGAGCCAAACACGACTGATATTCCAGAAACTAATGCAATCTAGCAAAACTGTACAGCCTATGAGTAAACGTCGCATGAAAATAAAACATGAGCAAAGTAGCACGATTGAACTACACAACTATAAATCACGATGCCAGGGTGAGACTTGGCTTAACTATTAACGAATACTGTGTGATTGACCTAATACATAACCTAGCCACTAATCCCAAAAACGCCCAGATGGGTTGGTGCTACGCAAGGAAAGAAACCTTGGCAGCATATTTAGACCTCGGCCGAGCAACAGTATTCAGAGCAATAAATAAAGGATTGGCTCTTCGCCTTCTAGAAAAACATCCTGATCAACCCGCACTCATCAAAGCAACCAGTAATTGGTTCGATGAAGTCATGATTAAGTTCGAGTCTCAAAATGAGACTGTCAGTATCAAACCGAGATACGACTCGTATCAAATTGAGACTCCACCGCGTCTCAAAATGAGAACAAACAAAGATATAGACAAAGAAAATGACAATAGTACTGTGGGTCATAAAAATTCAGGAAACGGAATTGCTTCGATAGGAGAAATAGTTAAACATCATCAGCCAGGTAAAAGTAAAAACAACGGAATCAAATACGAGTGGCAAGTTGATGCAATCAGAATCTGGAGTGAACTTGGAATGGTGGGTGAACCAACTCGCCAGTTTTTCAGCCACATCAAGAAAGCATTTCTCAGTAACCAAGAAGGCAAGTTAGTAGCAGCCCTATCCTATTGCAAGGATGCTGTCGGAGTTCGCAACAAGGAGCAGTTATTTTACTGGCACTGTGCCAGCAATGAAGTATGAAAAAGCTAATAGCAATAATACTAGTGGTAATTCTTTGCATTGCCCTCATTGGGTTTATCAAAAGTGCCAGAAATAATAAGTCGGAAGAACATATTTCGCCAATTCCAACACCAACCACTGTTCCGAAACCTAATGAGGATGTTCGAGATCAAGAATATTTCACTTATAGAACCGATGCCATCAAAGAACTCCTCGGACAATTTGAAAGCCCGCTAACTGAGAAAAGCGATACTTTTGTTGCTTGCGCAGATGAAAACAATATTTCCCCTTATCTCTTGGTTGGAATAAGCAAAATCGAAAGCACCTTTGGTAAAAACGCTTGTGCTGGTAACCCATTTGGCTGGAGCAGTTGTAAAAATCACTTCCCTACATTTGAGTCAGCATGTATGGCGGTATCAAAGGGAATTGCGACTTTGTCATATTACGAAGACTACAGAACTTCTGGGGAAACCAGAGATCTTGGAGAAACATATTGTCCGCCCTCAAGCGGTTGTAATACCGAACATTGGATAGAAACAGTTGACTCAGTAATCACAGACCTAGAAGAACGCGAGTTAGTTTTTGCCTTGAAGGAACTAGCTACTCTCACACCTCACCAAAAGTCAGCTCAAGAACTGGAGATAAACACTGAAGTCCTAAAGTCCCATGCCCAAAAAGCCACAGGCACGACGCTCGAAGTAATAGAAATTCTTATCAGAGCAAATGAAAGAGTTTTGCAACAAACACAACATGAATCATGAAATTTATAGATTTATTTGCCGGCATTGGAGGGTTCAGATATGGGCTACAGAAAGTGGCAATTGAATCCGAAAGTAGCTCCGACAGTAAGAGCGGAGCATCACAACACGGCCAGCGTGCATTTCATTGCGTCTGGTCCAACGAATGGGACAAATATGCAAGCCAAATATACAAAAAACATTATGGAGAATGTGACACCAGAGACATCCGAACAGTCGACACAAGCGAAATCCCAGACCACGATCTCCTCTGTGCTGGCTTTCCTTGTCAATCATTTAGCATCGCAGGAAAAAGATTGGGATTTGAAGACACCAGAGGGACTATGTTTTTTGAAATCGCTCGGATTATCCGTGACAAAAGACCCCGATATTTTCTCCTTGAAAATGTTAAAGGGCTACTTAGTCATGACGAAGGAAAAACTTTCCAGACAATACTTGGGGTTCTCTCCGATCTGGGGTATGAGTATCAATGGCAAGTTCTTAACAGCAAGAATTTCGGAGTTCCCCAGAACAGGGAGCGGATCTTCATTATCGGACATCTTAGAGAAACGAGTCGACCGGAAGTATTTCCTATCGGCGAAAGCTACTCAATTTCTCATCAGACGAAGTATGCAGAACAAGCAGGAAGGTCGAGGGTTTCGAGCACGATTGATGCCCGTTATGGAGCCCTCAGAAACGCTGGAGAAACCTACCTCCACTACATCGGTGGCATCCAAGGAAAACGAGATATGTGGATAAAAGATAACAAACAAAACAGCCGGAACTTTAGTCAAGGCCAAAGGGTCTACTCATCCGATGGCATAGCTTCAACTATAGCTGGAAATGCTGGTGGTCTAGGTGGCAAGACAGGTTTGTATGCAGTACCAGTGCAAGTCGGCCAAGGGAAAAAGAGTCGAGCTGCGAAGGCAGGAACAGTCATCGGTGATCAGGATGAGGCCTTTACTATCCGAGCTTCCAATCCTAATGGTGTAGCAATTCCGGTGTTAACTCCAGATCGGATGGAAAAACGACAAAACGGCCGAAGGTTTAAAAATGATGGTGATCCCGCCTTTACTTTAACTAGTCAGGACAAACACGGCGTGTATGACGGTTTAAGTATCCGCCGCTTAACTCCTGTTGAGTGTGAGCGACTACAAGGTTTTCCGGACAACTGGACTGAAGGCGTCAGCGACACCCAGCGATACAAGTGCCTAGGAAACGCAGTAACCACCTTGGTCATCACAGAAATAGGTCGAAAACTTATTCAAACAAAGGAGGTGAATCAAATATGAAACCAGGATTAAAAGACAAAAATCCTAAAAATCCAAAGTATCACTTTGAAGGAACTCGACAAAGTGAGTCAGGTAAAACGATTTATATGGTTTTGGAGCTGAAGACACAAAAAACTCTTGAGTGGTCAGAGGATACATTCAATAAAAATAAATCGAAAGTTGAATATTAAACATATGATCAAAACCAGAACTGAACTACTAAACGAGATTTATAACAGCGTTCATGAGGAAGTTCTCAGAATGGAAATTGCCATCGAAACGCTAACAGATATTGATGACGACACAGTAATTGAAACTGTGGTCAGGCGGTCGCCTTTGGGAGCCAGAGAAGAAAATCTGACAAAGAAAGATGTTATTGCCAAATATACCAAAGATATTGAGAAGCGAGAAAAAGTGTTGAAAGTTATTAAAAAATTATTAAACAAAAATGAATGAGAAAGAAAAGTACAAGTTTATTCCTCTTCTCCCTCAGGATGGGAATAAATTGCGATGGCATGAAATTCTTATTCTGAAAGTAAAGGTAGGTATTAAAAAATTATTAAATTTATGGAAAACAAAACGTACCCAACAATAGCAATAAGCTCACTAAGGTTTGCGGAATACAATCCTCGCAAAGTAACTAGGAGTGTTATTGAACAACTAAAGCGCTCACTTCAAGAGTTCGGGTGTCCTGTGCCTATTGTTATCAATACCCATAAAGGCAGAGAAAACGTCATTGTGGGTGGCGAAAAAAGAGTACGCGCAGCAACAGAGTTAGGTTGGACAGAAATACCCTACAGTTCCGTTGATATTCCACTACAAAAGGAAAAAGCACTCAACCTCGCTCTTAACAAGATTGAAGATCAATGGGATGAAGAAAAACTCGCTCAAATAATAACAGACCTAACTCAATCAGACTTTGACATCTCTCTTACAGGCTTTAACGAAGTTGAAGTAAGCAATCTCTTGGACACAACGATGCTTCTGGAACAGGAGGAGGAAAAACCTTGGGACACTGAAGAAGAAATCAAAAATATTACTGAACCAATATCAAAGTATGGCGAGATTTATCAGATCGGTCCCCATCGACTAATGTGTGGCGATTCCACCAACGCAAATGACGTTAAAAAACTTATGGGAGAAAAACTAGCAGACATGGTATTCACAGACCCTCCTTATAACGTTGCCCATACCAGTAAAGAGAAACAAGGCAAATTCCATACTGAGAAAGGAATAATTTTAGGTGATGACCAAAGCCAGGAAGACTTCAAAAAATTTACTGAGGGTTTTTTCAATACTATGCACGATGCTCTTAAATCTGGAGGGATTATTTACGTCTGCACCGGATATACCTCTTACCCCCTATTTTATTACCAGATGTTGAACTCTGGCTTTGTATTCAGTAGCGCAATTGTTTGGGTTAAGCCCTCTTTTGCGGTCGGATGGAGTGACTATAAAAAGCAATATGAACAGATTATGAAGGGCAAGAAAGGCAAAGGTAAAACCAAAGCTGAAGGCATTATGTATGGTTGGAAGCAGGGTGAGAAACATGTATTCACCGGCGAGACAAATGAAAGCGATGTTTGGAACATGCCTAGAAAAGCTGTCACCGAAATGGTTCACCCAACTGAAAAACCAGAATGGCTGATTATGAAGGCAATCAAAGGAGGCAGTCGATTTGGAAACGTTGTCCTAGATCTCTTCGGAGGCTCAGGTAGCACCCTGATGGCCGCTCACAAAACAGGCAGAGTCGCTTACCTTATGGAGCGGGACGAAAAGTTCTGCGATCTGATTAGAAAACGAACACAGCGACTCAAACTAAAAGGCTATGAAAACCAAGAAAGATAAAACAAACAAAATCGTAACAACAAAGTTGCCAGGAGAAACTGAGCAACAGTATCTAGCATGGCTTTTATATTGCGAAGCAGGAAGCATTAGAAGGCTCCTGCATGTGTGGACAGGATTACGGCAAGGTGTCGGTGAAATGTCGGCGGATTTTGTAGATAAATTAGGCAATCCACCAGTAGTTCGCACCCTAGACAGATGGAGTAAAAGTTTCCAATGGGTGAAGCGTACTGAATTAAAGTTGGAAGAAGATCTCCTTGCCCTCCGCAATGAAACCAAACGGATTGCGACAAGCCGAACACACAAAATTGCAGAAGCATTTAAACGCTCAATTGAACTCAAGTTGAAACAACTCAAAAAGGGTGAAGACGTATCGGCAAGCGATGTCAAAGCCATGTGGGAAATGTTTAGAACCGAACTAGGGCTTTCCACCGGAAAGACAGAAGTAGCCCACACCATTAACGAAGAAGACCAAAAACCACCCACCCCAGAAGAACAAGCCCTAGGTAAGGAAATTGATCAGGCAATAAAGAACTTCTATGACAGACAACGAAATACAACAAAAAAATAGTATCTTGTTCTGGATTACAGAGAACAAGATTAAAAACGAAAACGGCGATCCAATCGAATTTAAGGATCACCGCTTTATGTTGGATATTTATTCTGACTGGACTCTAGTACAGGTAATCCGCAAAGGATCCCAAATCGGAGCCAGCACAATGGAAATCTTACGAGCTTTCCACGCAGCTAGGTTCTGGGGCATAAATCAGATTTATACATTGCCAACTGTAGACGACGTTTCAGAATTTGTTAAAAGCAAAGTAAACCGTCTTGTTAAGGTAAACCCTTGCATCCTGGAGGGAGTTAGCGGCAAAGATGTCGACTCGATAGAACAAAAGCAAATCGGCAAATCATTCCTCTTTTTCAAAGGAACGTACACTGAAAAAGAGGCCATCATGTTGACTTCTGACCGCAACATTCATGATGAGCTAGATAAATCAAAGCCAGAAGTGGTAAGAGACTATACCTCCCGTATGGGCTACTCCAAGATCAGAAGTCAGCATTTTTTCTCCACTCCCACCACCCCAGACTTCGGTGTAGACAAAATATTTGATCAATCCGACCAAAAACACTGGAGATTTAACTGCCCTCACTGCAGCTTTCGGCAACACATGGAATGGGAGAAAAATGTTGATGAGGAACGAGGTATTTACATTTGCCAGCAATGTAAAAAAGAAATCTCTCCAAGCCACATAAACGACTATGGCAGTTGGGAAGCTCGTTTCCCAAGCAGACCTATCTCCGGATACTGGATTAGTCAAATGCACTGTCCTTGGAAGACTGCAGCTAATTTAATCCAGGAACGAAAAGATGCAGACGATGACACCTACTTTTTTAATTTTGTGCTAGGGTTGCCATATCTTGCTGCCGACCAGAAGATTCCAGCCAGCCTCTTTATTCGAAATGTGACCGAGACAAAGGCTGACACCACAGGTGAATATAACGTGATGGGTATTGATACCGGTATGGGAACTGGCAAAGGTAACCATGTGATGATCGGTAATAAGAAAGGCATCTTTTGGATTGGCATTCTTCAAGACCACGAAGGCCAAGACCGCTGGAAACAAACCTCCGACTTGATTAAGTTTTTTGATGTGAGAGTTGTTGTCATCGATGGTCAGCCATACACCGCAGAAGCCTTTGACTTGGCTAAGGAATTTCCTTATAGAGTCTACCTGAGTTGGTTTAAAGACGATCCTAAAATGCTCGAGGTTATTCGCTTCTTCGATGAAAAAGAAAATAAAGACGCTGTTTTCGAAGATGAGGTAAAAGTTTTTTCCTCACGTACCAGAATTATGGACGACACAATATCCGCCCTAAGAAGGGGTGATATTAAATTTGCTGTCCCAGCCAGTAATCCAGCTTTCAAGCTTCTCATTACCCATGCCCAGACTATGTACGCAAGAACAGTTACCGATAAGTTCGGTCAGGCAAAGCGCGAGTGGGCCAATACCGGACCCAATGACTTCTGGCTATCACTTATTTATTGGCAGATAGCCATGAGAAAAAGACTGAAATATGAACCAAACAAATAAACCAATCATTACCACCATCGCAGTTACACCGGCAGAAGCCAAGATCATTGAGGATATCCGAGCGGTTAAATTCGGCAAGGTTGAAGTGTTTATACAAAATGGCAAACCTTACCGCAAGGAAATCACCGAACAGCAAAGAATCGACCCTAAAGAAGGTGGTAGCGCCGGAGAAACACCCAAGAAACAAAGCGATGTCGAGCTTTGATAAAAAAGTTTGACTTCTTGAGGTGTTTGATGATAATTGCTTGTTGCATGAACAAAAACCCTAAAGCACCAGAGGAATATAGAAAGCTCAAAAAGCAATGCCTCGCCAAGCTTGAGCAGATTGAGAGTGGTCTGAAAAAACATGTCGAGAAAGGTAAAAGACCGAACTTCGCTCATGTTGGGGATTTGCACTTTATAAATGATCAACTTGAAAGCATATGCAAATTTATAAACCTCTAAAAAAGATTGAGAACTATGCTGACCCAAAACTGGAAAGGCGCCTCGCCTACTTCTTCGGTGTGATTTACGTCATCGTGATTGCTCTACTAGTAGTTAAGGGAACCTATGGCAACTAAGATAACAAAAGAAGATTTTCAGGCCTACTTAAAAGTACAAAACTCTGGCAAGACCAATATGTTTGATTTGAGGAATGTTGTGAAGCTCTCCGGTCTCTCGAGAGAGAAAATCTTAGAAATAATGACTAACTATCGTAAGTACAAAAAACGATGGGAGGTGGTTAATTCATGAAACAAAAACCAGTCAGTGACGAGGAGCAAAAGATTAAATATCAAATCTACAGGAAGCTCGACAAAGCCCAAACATTGGTCTGCGAGATCAAAGAGCTGATGAAAAAAATTAATCTAATTCCTTCTACTGAGGAGAAACAACCTCAAAATAATATTTAGTGAGTCTTATATTCAAGAATATCTCCAGGCTGACAGTCTAAGGCTTTACAGATTGCCTCCAATGTTGAAAAACGAATCGCTTTTGCTCGGCCATTTTTTAAAATAGAAAGATTAGCCATAGTAATACCAACCCTCTGTGAAAGTTCAGTTACACTCATTTTCCGCTTTGCCAACATGACATCGATGTTTATTATTATTGCCATAAAGATACCTCACACCGTTAGATCATTTTCTGATTTTATGTCGACAGCATTCTGGAGAAGCTTTTGAAAGACACCGGCGGCTGTAGCAATCACACCAAATGCGAGTGACATGACAATACCAAGCATTGTGGGACCAGCTGGATCATCATCTACACCAAGCGGCGCAAAGAAACGGATATATAACAAAGCTAAGGCAATGAAGCCAATAAGGCTAAGTGAGGCAAGTTTCATATTTTTGAGCTTATTAACAGCCGCTTGGGAAAAGGCTTTATTAGCATCAATGAGATTTAATAATTTGAATGCTTGGTATAAGCCAATGAAAAATGGAGTTGAAACTATATAAGAGTAAATAATTAGCGGATCGGAATAGATACTGATCAGATCCAGATTAGCAGCTCTGCCTTCAGTTTGAGGAAACCAAATCAAACCGGCAAGCGTGCCGATTGCGATCAAACCAAGTACGACCTTTAAGATTAATGTTGAACTTTGTTTCATAGCGAGTCCTTATTTGTTTTGATGACTCAATTATAGTTTACTATTTATCGTTTGTCAATATATTAGTATCGTTAGTCGTTGTTTTAAATATGATAACCCTCACCCTCTTCTCCAGAACTCGCTATAATTGTGTAAGAAAGCGAAAATGTTACTTTTCCCAACTCATCCGTTTACTTAAGTAGAAGGGTGGGACAGGACAAATAAAACAAAATGAAACCACCTTTTGAAGATGTAGTTAGAGACTATATCAGATTAGTTTATTTTTTCGCCAAAAAGTCCTTGTCCCAACAAGACGATGTCGATGATGCCGTCCAAGAAACTTTCTTAAAAGCTATGAAAGCATATAAAAACTTTAAGTTTAAAAGCGAGGGCGAGTTGAAAAGTTGGCTACTCATCATTTGTCGCCATGTAATAACAGATATGTTTAGATCCAAAAACAACAACCATCTCTCCATAGAGCAAAACAATATCGAGCTTTTTGAGGAGAGTGATGTGGAGGTGTTGCTGGAGGCAAAAATTACCCAGGAAGAAGATATTAAAAAGGTTACTGAAGCTCTGAAGAAACTTAAACCTGCAGAACAAGAAATTATTAGGCTTCGAGTAACCGAGGACATGCCCTTCTCTGATATAGCAACCGCCCTAGATTCAAAAGAAGCCGCTATCAAGATGCGTTTTTACAGAGCGATATTCAAGCTCAAAGAATCATTACTATGAAGCTAAAAAATATTATTCGATCATTCTATCTTCAGGAAAGTAAAAAAGAATTCAAGCACATCAGCGCTTTGGAAAATCAAATCCTCTCCAAAGTAAGGGAAGAACAGAGACTTGAAGAAGAACTGGATAAATCATTTTCTCCAGCACCAAAACCTTTCTGGACATTTCGCTTTCCCTTGGCTTTTGCCACTGTTGTACTCCTACTCTTTTTTGTTGGCATTCTAAGTACCCAGTCTCCCGTCTCTGCAAAGGGATCAATAATTGACGCTTTAATAGGCCTTAGGAACGCCCTGCAACAAGAACTAACCAACCTTCTTACAACAGATCCCTCATATAGAGATAAAAACAGCCAAAAATATAAACAAGCCCAGCAAGAATGGTGTTCTGTAAGTGCAAGACCACCAGAGGAGCAAGAAAAAGCAGTAACAGCCGTAAGGGAGTTTCTGGAAAGACCGGATGCCAATGTTACCTATGAGTGCATCAGGAACCCTAACGAAAACGAGAATGAACAACCAAGAGTAGAAAGTTATATCGTGGACTTTGATCGGTTCATCATTGATACAGAAACAAATCTCATCGTAGAAATGTCACCCAAAGAAGGCAATTGGGGAACTAATAAGGATGGTTCTAAGTGGTTTAGTCCTCAAAAAGATTACGACTACACGTCACGATACACATTAGCCGAAGCAGAAGTTTTGGCCAGAGAGTTCGTTCAAGACCATCAAAAAGCGATCGGGAAAATAGACCTAAACAATCTGACTCTGGAGACCGGAAGCAAAGGTGAAAATGAACAGAATACCAATTACTTCTTTACCTGGAAGGGCGAACGAAAAAAGAGAAAGCTTGACCACGCCTACACAACCTGCAGAGCAGATATAAAGAAAGAAGATGCAGATAGCTTCCAAGATGGTATGCCCTGCATTACAGTAAAAGATGAATTCTTTACACCTCAACTTTCCATTACTTTCACCCAAGGCGGGCAACTGGTTAACTTTATTAACGAGTTAGGCGACTAATCTCACCCTAAAAGTAAGCCAAATAAGAGAAGTATGGATATTCCGAAAATTGCCGGTATACTTGAGGCGATAAGAGTACATGACGCTTATGAAACATCTAAAACTTATTATTACAGCAATAGTTCTAACGATACTGCTAGGACTAGCTTTTCTAGTAACAGGAGCACCAGTAAGACAAGCAGAGGTTAATGTCTTCACCATACGCAAAACCAACCAAGATCAGGCCACAGAGAGGCTCGTAGAAGGCGGATACATCAGATCCTCATGGGTATTACCAATTGCTCGTTTAATGACTTTACGATTCGGAGGAATTGAGCCAGGAGGATACAAAATTTCCCAGAGCATGAACGCCAGAGAATTGATTACTACCCTAACTTCAGAGCCTCAACTTAAATGGATTACCTTCCCTGAAGGGTTGAGAAAAGAAGAAATTGGGGAACGTCTTGCAAAACAACTTCACTGGACTGATGAGGAACTGGAAAAATGGAATAGCACCTACACAGTCATGCAATACGACTACCGAGAAGGAGTCTACTTTCCCGACACTTACCTTATACCGCTTGATGAAAATGGACTTGATACCGCGCAAAGGATGATTAACCGCTTTAACGAAAAGTTCCAGGGATACCCAGAAAAATTTGCAGCAAAAGACATAAAGTGGACAACCGCATTAACTCTCGCCTCAATCATCCAGCGTGAGGCAGCAGGAGCCCACGATATGCCTCTTATCGCCGGCATCCTATGGAATAGACTTGACCAAAATAAACAGCTTGAGATCGATGCCACAGTGCAATACGCTCGAGGAAAGACAGAAAATGGCTGGTGGTCACCAATTAAGGGCAGTGAAACCAGAAGTCTAGAATCGCCATTCAACACTTACCTCAATAAAGGTCTTCCACCACATCCAATTTCAAACCCAGGAATGGATGCCATTGATGCGGTACTAAACCCAGAAGAAACTGACTGCATCTACTACCTCCACGACAGCGAGGGAATAATCCATTGTAGTGCATCATTCGCAGAACACGAGTTAAATATAGACAGATACCTCCGCTAATTCACTCCTTTTAGAGTCTCCCAATCATCAGTAATAAACAGAGCTTGACATTTAGGAAATGTTTTGTAATCATTAAAGTATGAGAAGTAAGAAAAGTATGAATATACTTATCACACTCCCGCTTCTTAATTATCGGACGATGTCGTGTAGTCAGTTTCGCCCATTTTCCCTTCCTTTGCAAACCCAGGTTAACAGCGAAATCTGGGTTTTTTATAACTAAAGCTGTAGAAAGGAGGTGAAAAAATAAAAAGCTATGAAGGTACACAATCAAATTTCCAAAAAGTTTCTCGCAGTCCTTCCCTTGCTGGCAGTCTTTGCTATCGTTGGTGTGGTTGCTTCAAAAACGACACCAGTCGGAGCGCAACAAGACCCAGTCCAGGCGAAAGTAGAATCCTTAACCAAGAAGCTTCAGGATGCTATTGCTGATGCCCAACAAAACGGCGAATTTACAACCAACGAGTTTGGTGAAAAAGTCTACGCTGGAGCAACAGCAGAGCGAATGAAGAAACTCCATAATGATGTATCGAATGAAATCCGAGACTTGCAAGCGCGTCCGGAAGCAGAGAGAGCTGTAACGATCAACAAAATCAATGATTGGAATGATCGTTTCCTCTATAAAGTTTCTGACCAACCAAGACAAGAAGTGCAATATGCACGAAAAATCGGTGGCATTCAGAACTTCAAGAAAGATGGAGTTGAGATCTACTTTTCTCAAGACTATGCGTATCAGGTAGACGTTGTCACTGGAAAAGTTCTCGATGCATACATAAGGCCAAAAGAAGTTGGCGAGCCTAAAGAGTTCATGGATATGACTCCTCGCTATGACGCAGCTCAGTTAGAGCAAATGGCCAAAGATGTCATTGCCGCTCAGGACTTAGGTGTCGACCTAGACAAACTTGAACTCGAAAGAGGTCAAAAAGTCGGTACGTATTTCTATACCTGGCACGGAGAAGGCGGTAAGTCCCTACAAGTGGCATTCACTCAAGGCGGACAACTGATTGGCTATACCAACGCTGGCTTTTTTGACAATCTATGAAAAACTTAAGTCGCTTTTCTAAATTGTTTCTAAGCTTGGCAATGGTAGTCGGTGTCCTATTTGGTGCTGTCCAAGGGGTCTCTGCATATAACGAAAGAACAATCATTTGTTCTGGGGGTTCCTATTTCGATAGGTATGGCCCGGGAGCATATTGGTGGGAACACGGAAGTATGGGATGGTGTCACAATCCAACCAACTGGTGTGAAAACGGACAATGTGGCAACAACTCTCCATACAACGGCGCTCCCTATAGTATGTGGAAAACATACTCAGGTTGTTCTCTGAGCAATTATGCGAGATGGAATATGGGTAACATTGCCCAGTGGAGTTACTGGTATACGTTTATACCAAGCAACTACGCGACCACGACAAATGCCCCATATCAAATTACCTATAACGGCGGAAGCGGCTACAGCTTCTCGATCAATCAAAACGCTTATTACAATCGGTGGATCTCGTTGCCAACAACGAGCAACTACTATCAGGTTATGAATACCTGGTTAACCGATGTAACTTGTGAGGGTTCAACCACACAAATTGGCTTCGATGAAACCGAGATCTGTAAAGAGGCCGACTCGTCGAGCGCCTATTGCCCAGGCAGCCATAATCCTTAAGCCAAGGATGAGGCAAGGAATCTAGCTCTGGAAAGGGCTAGATTTCCTGTTGGTAAGGGTAAAAAGTAAGTAAAGTAAGAATAATTTGACTTTGCATAACTTCCTGGAGATAATGTTTATACACACAGACAAATATGAAGAAAATCCAGAAAACGACCGCAAAAAACGCTCTCATCTACGCCCTAGCCATCCTTCTAGTAGGATTTATCTCCTTCCAAATCTTTCGACCAAGAGTTGACCAATCTCAGTTTCAAGCCATCGATAAAAACACTTGGGAGGGTCGCACAGTAGCAGACTACTTTGTAGAAAAACTCCGCATGACACCAGAAGAAGCCGAGGATTCAGAAAAACTAGGTGCCAGCTTCTATGTAACCGAAAACATGACCACTGATGCACTTATCAGCAATCTCGCCTATTACGGCTTTGTACGCAACGAGGATGCCCTCAGATACGCCTTAGAGAACTCAGAAGATACAAACCCAGGAAAAGAGAATGCTCTAAAAATAGGCAAAAACACCATCGACCGAGGAATGTATGGCTTAGGAACTCAAATGACCGCTTGGGAAGTTGCAAGAATCCTACTAAACTACCCTCAGGAAGTAAAAACAGATTATGGTTATATGTTCATGCCAGGAGGTCCTTACATGGGTGAGCCACAAGGTAGACCACAAAAATGACAAAACTAAAGCCAACAACTATCGCAGCCATCTTAATCATCGCTGTAGGTGCCATTTATTTATACGCACAAAGAGATACCTCTTCCACGGCTAATGAACCAATTACTTTGCAGGAAAGTAAACCGACAAACATTCCAGAGCCAACTCCAAGCCGACCACTCAAAGAAGGTGAACGATTTATAGGATCAATGGGTATATACGTCACAGTTCCTGAAGGCATGAGATTTAGACAAGATCCTGTTAACGAAATGGCCAACAACTTCTACATTGAAGGGGGTCCAGAAGATAAACCGACTTATCAGCTATATGTGATTTACCAGATAGGAAATGTATCAGACAAAGGCTTAGAACCGATCAAAGCAGAGATGGATCCCAAGACAGTCAAAGAAGCCAGCGTTGGCGGCCACAACGGCGTTGAAGGGCTAATTGTCGGCCCAAGAAGCAGATACAACACTTATATCCTCAGAGAGGGTAAGCCAGTATCTTTCTCAACCATTCCTTACACAGAAGAAAATAAAGCGATTACAGACCAGATTCTCTCCACAGTAAGCTTCGAGTAAGACTAAAGCGATGATTTAGGGACCTCAGTAAGAGGCAATGAGCGTATCATTTTTTCAATATCAGCATCCTCTACCTGACGGGAATAATAAATTTGTCCCATTTCACTTTCTTTTTGAGTCAGAACAATCTGCCAGTTTTTCTCAATGTTGGCTTTGGTAATCGGCTGGCGAACCTCTTTCTTTTTGACTAGCTCCACCACTTCTTTCAGATCAATGTTGTGGGTATCGAGCACTAAATACATATCATAGAAGTCACGATAACGAGCTCGATCACTCATGGCTCGAATCTTTTCAGCACAAATCTCACGAATGTCCATGACAGCTACGCTAAACTCAAGTCCCCAGACATTGTGATATAGTAGTGTCTGTGGTGGTAAAACCACGTTCTGCAAGAAGTCAATCTCAACCTTCAAAGAATTAGGCTGTGTAAGAGGTCCAGCATACTGAAGCTTCTCAATCTTGATTGTTGCCTCAGAAAGATAGTCCTTCTTAATCTGCAGGTAATCAACATCAGTAAAGATCTTACGAACTTCTTCTAGTGCCATAGGTCTTTGATTGGCTGAGAAATCCAAATCTTCTGAAAAACGATATTGCTCAAGGTAACAGTGATGAAGTGCAGTACCGCCCTTGAATATGAGTGTTTTTCCGAGAGCAGAGTTTGTAATAACCTGCAGTACCAATGCCAAAAGATAATCTTTCTCCGCGATATGAAGCGGGTATTTGAGACTTTTTCTATTAATGATTTCAAGTTGTTGTCGGGTCAGCATAAGGCAGGTTTAACTTTTTTGATACTTATCAAAGTATTCATCGTAATATAGTCGCCATTTAGCATTAAACTTTTTATCATCAGCAAGCATCCAAGCATTACCGCGCTTGTTTTTGACCAATTCATATACTCGACTTGAATCTAAACTCAGAAGATCAAATATAAATCCAAAGATTTTAATCGTGGTAGTTGAGACTTTTTCGAGATATTTATCAAACAAATTCATATCTAAACTACCTTGATACTCTCGCATTTTTTCAATTACCAGGTCCACCGTATATTTACTTCTATGAAATTGAACCATATCTACTAAAGCTTTCTCAGCAGTTGCGATACGAGCATTTTGGCCTTCAATAGAAACGTCTTCAAAGCCCGAAAACAAATCTCCTTTAACTCTAACAAAGCTATATTCAACAGAATTTAGCTCTATAGCCTTGTACTGTACTCTAACCTCAGAAATCGAAATAATTTTGTTTGTTAGTTGATCAAACATTCCTCGGTAAGATAGAGCTGCTTCAAAAGAAACATAGGAGTCTTTTACTAATAAGTTCGCCACAACATAGGGTGAAAGAGAAAGGAATCCTCGATTACTCAAATCAGAGATAGCATATAGGCCTCTTCTTAAACGTATTAGCCATCCATTTTTAGCAAGTTTTCCGATGACTTTTTTTGTTTGCTGCTGATTCCAAGCATCTTTTGTCTTCTCATAAATCTGGTCTGAAGACACAATATGCCCATAAGCTACGATCAAGCTCTCTAAAAGCTCACTTTGTCTGGTCGAAAGTATGGTTTGTTTCATAACTAGAAAGTACCCATTTTTGGGAACTATCTAGTATCAATTTAAACCAATTCTAGAAGAATTGTCAAGTAATTATATGTTTTCCCCAGATAAAGCCCTCTTATCAATAATAGACATAAGATCATCTTCTTGTTCGTAGGCTTTGAGCCTGCCAGAAACAATACCAAGTCGGTAGTGAACCCCTTCACTCATGAGTCGCCAGTTGGTATCTGCCAGGGCAGTCTTAAGAAGTTTCTTTAGAGTGTTGGTGCTGTCATACTCCTTCCGGTTATCCTTACTATCGGTGGCAGTAAAATCGATAATGACGTATTTACCCATCTCCGGCTTCCCAAACTCTAGATCAACGTACCCTTCCTTGGCTACCGATTTAGTAACAAGCTCTTTAAGTTGATTGAGTTTGACCTGTTTTAACTGCTTGGCCTGCTGGTAAATAGGGTCTTTCTCTTTTTTGTCTCGTTCCTTCAGTTCTTTAGAGAAAGCAACTATGGCGTCTAGGTTTTGAACGGCCTTTGGGCCTTCTATATCATCGAGACAGAACTCAGATCGATACTCCTTCAATAGTGATTGCTTTCTTTCCTCTTCTTTTTTACGTTCAGCATCACGCTTTTTTGAATCAAGAATATCAACTTCCTTAAAAGAACATTTAGGGCAGTAGGTGGTGATAGTTAAAACATCCTTCTTCTTACTATATTTAGTTTTCAACTCGACATCACAATTTTTACACTTAGGTTTTTCATGATCCCAAAGGGAACCATCCTCATAAAATATTTGCCTCTTCTTGCACTCAAGGCATTCAAACATAAAAGACACCCTCATGGTGTCGTCATAAGCATCGTGGAGAGTTTTATCAATGACTTTGGTAGGTGAATGACACTTATCACACAAGATGTCATCCGGAGGTACTGCATTATCAAACTTATCTTGGCGCTTCTTATCAGCTCCCATCCATTCTGAAATAGACTCTTTCTTGTGCCGATATCTTTGGATTTTTATAACATTGACTGTGTAGCTGCAACATTTGTGGACTTCCTTATCAAAATCAGTGTCTGGCTCCTTAATCTTAAGCTCCCCTCGATGTTGCTCCATGCCCTTACGCATCCGCCAATACCAGTCCAGGCACTCTTCAATCGTGTGAAGGTCGTACAACTCTTCGTAGAAGGAATAATCCTTGAGGTAAGTGTACATAACTAGTTGTAGAACCACATAAAGTCAGGGTCTACTTCCTTTATCTCGGGATCCCAAAGCAACCAACGACCATCAACTTGCTTAACGTCCCAATATCCCTCAAAGTATTTATAGACAATTTCATCATCAACTAAGTCTTTTGTAGAGAGCTTAATTAAAACCCTATCCTTTGAGCCTTTATCATCTTCAATCTTAATAACAGTGGTATCGAGCAGAGGCTCATATCCCTTTCTCCAATAATCATAATCGTACCCCTTCTTGAAGTTGTCCGACAGTAAGTCAAAAGCTTTCTCAAGCTTACGAGCCTTCAGGTAATTGTAAAACGTCCTGACCGCCTCCAGGGAGCTTTTTTCGGGATTAAAGTCAATTCTCTGCACATCTGCCAAGGGATCCTCAGCTGTTGCCATTTCAAGCCACTTTTGCTTTATTGAATCAGCAGAGATTCCGAGCCCTAGCCCAGATAGTCCGGCAGTATTAATTCCTACAACCTCACCACAAATATTAATCATTGGGCCGCCACTCACACCAGGATTGAGGGTTGTGTCAGTTTGGAGATATTCAATACCTACATCTTTGGATCTTCTTCTCCCTGATAACGAACCCTTGTTAACCGAAGCCTCACCGCTCAATTGTCCTCCTAGAGGGAAGCCAATAGCCAAAAGCTCCTCAGCCGGTTCCAATTCAGTAGGCTCACCCCAAGATATAACTGGCAACTCTTTGCCAATCTTAATAATGGCAAGGTCGGCATTTTTATCCGCCATCAAAACTTCGGCTGACTCAAACGAATTATCCGGAAGAATGACCTTTGGGCTTGGTTCAAATTCAATAACATGGAAGTTTGTCAAAATTAGACCACCAGATTTGATAGCAAATCCCGAACCTTCAGCTTCGCCACCAATAATCCTAACTACGGATTGTCGCACTTTTTCAATCGATTCCTTCTCTTTACAGGAGATTCTCTCACTTCCACCAAGCTTTCCTTCAATTTTTTCAAGTCTGGTGTTGGTTTTACTTACCTGAACGTTGGTGTAAACAAGCCCACACACAAGCCCTATGAGAATTAGGGACCTGATTAATAGAGCTATGTTTTTCATTCACTTTATTTTTCAATTTGGTTTAAAGCCAGGTGGTACTGACAATAATCGCAGCCCGCACCACTATCAGGATGTTCAGCCGACTGAAGGCATTTGTGAGCCTCTGTGACGGTATTTTCGACCCATGAGTCGTCACCGACATAAGGAATAAGGGTGATATCGAATTCGAGCTTACCATCAAAGGCTTTTCTGTCCGTTTGTCCATTGCAATAAACGAAGTAACCCGTACTCGAAACTGTTAAGTCATTTTGTCGAAGTAGCCATTGGTATATCTCCATCTGGCGTTTATAGCCATCCTGCCAGTCTTTATTGAGCTCGATGATATCCTCGTTCTTAGAAGTCGACTTATAATCGACCACAATATATTCTCCTTTGGAATTAATCCACAAGTCATCAATTGCTCCAAAAATGAGAAAGTTGGTAGGCTTGTGCAGGAACTGAACCCCTGTAAAGTTGTGTCTCCACTTATCCAGGTCGTTGTGAGCAACTGGACGAGCATCAACGCCATATTTTTCGATCAAGGGATGGTTTGTCCCATTCATCCGATGAGCATCAAACTCAAGCTTCAGTAGGTGGTCAACAGCAGAGTTCAAGGCAAAAGGAAATCCAGGTGGACGAGCAACCCCAAGGCGGCGATCAAAATAAAAGCAACGTGGACACTGCAAGAAAAGATCAATCTTAGAGCGGGAAAGCTTGAATGGCTCTGAAGATTCTGGCTCATAGAGTCCTTTGGTGCGTTGTGATTTATAGTATTGCGACATATGTTCTATGCAGTTGTTCGTTTAATAGCTATCTCTGCTTCTTCCATCTCCAACTTATAACTAGGCTTATCTTTTCCTGCAGGGGTTTCTAATTTAGTAATTTTCCCTGAAATCGTTTGAGTAAAGCCAGGCATTACATAGGGTCTTCCAAATAAATAAACTTCAGGTGGAGTTTGAGTCATACTCATATACTTATCTTTCTCAACATGCTCGGGTGGTTTATTCTGCAAAGTGAAAGACAAGGTGATTTTTTGTACAATCTTCCCCTGAGTAACTATGCGATGGATCCAGAAGATGTTGGTAATATCTTCCCTAGTTAACTTATCAGGTAATGGGAAGGGAATCGGTACCCCACTTGTTTGCTCAATTTCAGCAAGAGCTTTGGCGAATCTATATTGATCTTCTGTAACCAGAGAAGGCACATTAATTTCGCCGCCAAACAGTTTTCGCTTAAAACCATCAGGGTCGGTAAAACTGATAATGAGTTCTTTCCTGTTGCGAATAAAATCCAGCATTCGAAGGTGATGAGAAGCGTTTGTCATCAGATCAGGATTAATACCAAAGTTAAACTTAGCCGACATTTCACCCATCTTTAGTTTAAGACCAATATGTAGAGGCTGACCTTCGAGACTTTGAATAACAAAAGCTCCATCCTGACCCCAAATTTCAACTTGATGTTCTAGTTCATCCACTCCATTACTAAGGTAAACAACTTGTTTATTCTTGCTTGGACCAATGCTGATACTGGTTTTGCCGCCGCTTTTACTATTGTCAAAAATCTGTGAACCAATGGTCATCTCATATGAGTCGATATATTCACTATCCAATTCGACCGACCCCTTACCTTCTTGAACAGCTCTACGAAAAGCCTTATATTTTTCTACTCCCTCCTTAGTTTTTGTAGAAAACTTAGTTCTCAAGTTAACCTTAGGAACAAGATCAGGTCTGAAGCTTTTATTAGGAAAGTAATCAATATTCTTCCCGTCAGAAGTTTCGATAGAAAAAACTGTTCCTGGTGTAGGAATATTTCCTTTACGGAACACCCGATCAAATCCCTCTAGCTCATATATTTGTCTTTCGACTTCGTTTAGATGCTTAACACCTTCACTCAAAGTCTTATCTGTTTTCGTTCTAAGCATGATTTTCTTGGCAAGTTTAAGTCTTGCTTCCTGAAAATAAGCATAAAGTCCTTGATAGTTATCTGGAGTAAGAAGATTTTTCTGGGCATCTATGCGAACAGTAATGGAAGGATTTTTGGCCTTGGATTCGACGAGTCTCTTCTCGAGTGCGTCTCTTGCCTCTATGCTGGTTTGGATGGGGTACCAATAAACTGCCTTTTTTCCGTTATCAACGACAATTAAAGCAGTAGGATCTTGAGCTTGTTCAATAAGGAAGAAGGCCGAATCCAAGTCCAGAGAAAAACTGAGAGTCTTTCCTTTATCTATATATTCACCAGTTTCATTTCCTTTGATCTGAACCCTTGGGACATTTCCAGTATGTTCATCGTTAATAAATATCTGTAGGTGACCATCAATACCATAATCCCTAGACTCTTCAGTAAAAACAATATCGAAGGCTTTAGTTTTAGGCAGGATACTACGAAATAAATCAAGCGCTTCATCTCCTATTCTGTGTTGTTTATTTCTTTTTTTCCCCGGCATAGTTATTTTTCAATAATTTTGACTTCCTCATCTGTTAATCCATATAGCTTATAAACAAGTTGATCGATTTTCTTCTCAAGTGGCTTGATATCATCTTGCTTATTGATAGAAAGGATTTTTACAACCAAGTCCTTAATCTCGTCAGCAAGATAAGCATTGGAAGAATCAATGGTAGGGACAGGTAAGTTTTCAATTTCGTAACAGTTAACGTTACTGTTTGTGCTAGTTTTCTTAAAAATCCAGTTTAATAAATAAGAGTTATAAAGACCAAGTAAGAAGTGCAAATCATATTTCTCACTATTGGAAAGAACATAATTACATGAATTGGCACAATAAGATCCAGCAGGTAAAATTGTCATTATTAATCTTCGCGCATCATCCACACCTGTAATTCCTTGCATGACTATTCTAGGCGACTCATGGTGAGTACTCTTCTTACTGGATCCATAATCCTTGCGGTATGATTCAACATCCAAGTATTCCACCTCACCCTGGCTCAATTTATCCGTTAACCTGTATCTTTGTACCGCAGCACCTTTCACAATCTTAGGATTTGCAGGATCGTTCCTAAAATATTTTTTATGGAAAGTCATGTTCAACTCACCTTCCAAACAAGTCACTGGAGCATGAGAATTGTTGTTGTAAATTTTAGAGAAGACTTCTTTTATTTCTTCTTCGAGTAAGGGTATCTGTGCTGAGAATGGATCGAATTTAAGAATTTCCTTCTTCGAATAGTCAATCGAAAAACCTGTGTCCATGTGCTTGGAGTCCCAAACGTTGAGGGTAAAAATAAAATCATCAATCTTAGTTTTCTGTGAAACTAAAATACAGACACTCATCTTGACTGCCTCAAAAACCCTTCTTTTTACATTGTCACGCTCAGGGAAAGAATCAATCTGAACAATCTTTTGATTTTCGAAAAAGTATTTTCTAAGTAGCTTTGCTGAATTATCACCCAAGAAAGAATTTTGGAATATTTCACACAAAACGCCGTCATCTTTCTGCAGCTCAGCGGATCGAGCTAAGAAAAGTTTATACGCATTAAGTTTTCCACCTCGAGATATATCATAAATATTAAGCTTCTTAATAATATCTATTTCACTCTTCTTCTCACCTTCATAGACATCATACGGAGGATTTCCTATAACAATATCGAATCCGTCTTTAACGCCAAACATCCATTCAGGATCAAGCCACAATGAAGCCTTATGGCTAAATGGATCCCAACTTGTCAGCATTGACGTAAGATCTGCATGCCCTCGTCTGCCTTCGCTTATTAACCTTTGGAACATCTTGTTTTGAGTTTGAACGAACTGAAGCTTAAGCTGCTCACGTTCCATACCGGACGCATTAAAGAAAAGCTCTCTTATTTCCCTGAGCTCCTTGATACCCTCATCGTCTTCAAATAAACCCATCTGGCTTGCCTTGTTTGATGTAGGTAATCCAATTAAACTGTTGGCTGTTACGAACTTAAAATCCAAATTTGGCAAAGGTTCTATACCTCTGTTTTCCAGCTTTTCATCAATTCTTTCGTCTACCACCAATGTTAAAAAACACCTCAAACGAGAAATTTCTGTAGCGATTGATTGGATATCAATTCCATAAATATTTTCTCGAATGATACCCACCTTGCGGATATAGTCGAAGTTCTTATGGGAAAACTCACGCTCCAGTACACGACGAATTTCAGGAGAAGTATTACGAATTTGTTTCTTAAACCAAAGTTGCCCATCCGGATCAACCTGTTGAAGTATAAAAACAATTTTTTGGAGAGCTCCAATAGGGAAAGCACCAGATCCACAGGCAGGATCGAGGATCTTAACTCTCTCGATGGCGTTTATTGTGCTTTGCTTTTCTTCATCGTTCAGAGGAAAAGATGAGTCATCTGTAAGATCATAACTAATAACAGCTCTTAGCTTATCCTCTGGGATCCCTGTTTGTTGTTGAAGATAAACCAGAAGTCCTTCATCGATCATGTAATCGACGATGACGCGAGGTGTGTAAAAGCTACCAGTACTCTTCCTGATAGACTCTCCGGTTTTAGGATTTATCTCAGCAAGTAAATTCTCAAAAATTCTTCCCAACATTTCTGGGTCAATAGAAAGTTCTTCATCGAAACTAGTATTTTCATCAATAGTGAAATTGTAGGTTTCCAATGTCTCAAAGAAATCAGCAAACCATTCGTCAGGAATAACTAAGGTATCGTGATAAATTGACTTATCTCCATTGCGACGCTTGTAATAATCATCATCGTGGGGAGAGAAAAGACCTCCGTTAAGATAGGGAATTAGCGAGTAAGGCTCACTGTAGTAAGGGTCTTTTCTTGATCTAATGGGCTGGTTGAGTACTTCAAAAAATATCGGTTCAAGAATTTGATGATAATAGTCTGAATTTTTAGAAAGAGCCTCGTGTGACAATAAATCTTTAGGCATTAGGGATAAGCCGGTGGAACTCTTTTTCTCCCTTAAAAACCAACAAAAGATGATTCTACCTATAAGTCGAACGGCAAACTCTAGGTTTGTTTGACTTCGATCTGCAGTAGATGGCAAGTGCATCATCGATTTATAAGTTTTCTTGCTTTTTCCGGAACCTAAAGATCCACCTACAAGTTTTAGATAGTTTTCTGATATCTCCTTATAAAATTCTTTATTAACAACTTCTAGGGAGAACCTGCTCTTAAGATCCTCAAAATCTACAATAAACCCTTTCTTCAGAAGAAACCTAGTGGGCGTATTTACTTTTGCATTTGGTCCCAGAAAAAACGAGTACCTTCTAGGGTTGGAATAATCAAGTGATACGCCACCTCGATCAGTTCTTTGAGGGTTAACTGTCATAAGAGAAAGCCGCCAATCATTGCTCTCTGGAGAATGGAAAATGGCTAATGCCTGAAAAACAGCACTTTGCTTCATAATCTGAAAAGCATCTTTAGCAAGTGCTATACGTTTATTGAACGAACCAGAATACTCAAATTCAAATACCTGAAGATCAAGAGAATTACTATTACCCAAACTGTAAGCCTTATCAATTGATTGATAGTTGCTAGTTGAAATTGGCCTTAAATCACTTTGGTAATCCTGAAGAAAAATCTCTTTTAAGAAGCTAACAAACTGATCTCGGTTATATTTTTCATTTAAGTTCATCATACTAATTGCTCTGCAAATAGAAGCAGTTCCTGTTCACCCTCTGTACGATTTGCTCTAGTTAGAACATTCCTAATGTACGTTTCAGGAACTATTTCCAATAATTTCTCGTAGGCTTTTTCAACGTTGCGAAGATCCAGATGAGAGATATCCTTCAAAGCACCATCACTTAAGTCATCCAGGGTTTTAATAATAGAGATAATATCTTCGCAGTAGTCTCTTGAGGTTGGCAACTCTTCCGAAATTACTTTTAAGACTTGAATTGATTTAGCTCTGCGACCTTGGATTTTTGGTAATTCATGTTTACCAAATAACTTCTCTTTGGCTGTATTGAAAGCAAGCGTAAAGTCATCGTCAACAGCGACTCCGGAGTCATCTTTCTTTGCTCTGAAGTAAGACAGTGCATATTCTGCTGAAACTACATCAACCTGTTCGGGTGTTGTTCCATAGGTGAAGATTGAATTTGAGCCTTTCTTCCCAAAAACAACCACTCCTTGCATATTGGTATCAGTACGCTTGATTCTGCTTCTGCGTGGCAGATTATAAATTCTTTGCATGTCCTCATTCTTGAGAGCTTTTTCGTAAGCCTCACGATGTGGAGCGTCCCAAGAAAGCTGTTCTTCTTGCTGCTTGGCTTTATCGAATTCATCCTTGAAGAAACTCTTCAGCTCTTCATCACTCGTAAGAGTCTTGGTGTCACTTCCAACCACAGCATTAATTAACTTCATCTTAAGAGTAGAGATTGATTTGACTCGTGTTTCCTCTTCTCCAACTGCAGTTGGGAAACAGTTGTAAACATGCAAGGACTCAAAGACTTTTTTGTTAATACGATTAATACGTCCAACACGCTGAATTACTCGGGTGGGGTTGTAAGGAATGTCGTAGTTAATAACGATTCCAGCCCTATGCAGGTTGAAACCTTCACTCAAGGCATCAGTTGCCAATAAAACGTCATAATCATTTATCTGTTGTTCCTGAGGGAAAGATGCATCAAAGTTAGCTTTAATTATTTGTTTGTAAGCATCAGTACCCTCCGCAGCTGTGTACTTAGTTACGCGGGCAAATCCTCGTTTATGAAGCTGGTCTAAAAGATAATCAATCGTATCTTTATAGCTTGAGAAAATAACGATTTTCCTGGCCGGATTCTCAGAAAGGAATGTGTTTAATTTAGACACCAACTCGTCAAGTTTAGGGTCTAGATCTGCATGGCTTGAAGCACCATACCACCGACTGTGAATGGATTTAAGTAGCTGGGTATCATGTCGAACATCTTCAATAAACTTTGGATTCAAAAGTTCTTTATCTATTTCAAGGAAACCGCCTTTACCTCTCAAAAGCTCCAAATCTTGCGAGAGTGCATCGCCCTCTTCGCCATCTTCTAAATCGTAGTCCTTAGGATCCGGCAACTGCCCTTTCTTCATAATAGGAACTGTACCTAGCTCATTCCACCAATTTTCAATCTTTTCGTTGGACTCAATCATCTTCTCCAAGGTTGAGCGGAAAGCGTCTTTGGAACTTTCAAAGCGCATAACCAGAAGCCGTCTCATAAATTGAGCCAAGTTAGACTGAGCAATTTTAATGTCCTCAACGTCATCGAACTCATCTTTATATTTTTCGATAAACTTCTTGCGGCTCTCTTCGTTCATGTATTCAGAATCAGTAGGCTTATAACGAGCTCCAATAAAGCCCTGATCCTCAGACTTAGTGATCAAATTAAGTGTTTCAATGTAAAGCTCATATAGGTCGCCCAAGTCATACTCAAGTAAATCTGGTCCCAAAACTTCAGAAAACTCTACTCCCTGAGCAGCCAAGTCTTCACGATAACGAGTAATGTACTTAAGATCTAACCTGGAACGGCGGATAAGAATCGGTTCAATAAGCCTTCTTTGCTCTGCAGCAATTTCCTGAGCTTCTTTATCAATCTCTTCAGCATCCATATCTCTGGCCATGTCACGACGTAGTTTTTTGTACCTTTGGATAAGCTCTCGGTAGCGCAAACTCAAATTGTCGACAGAACGGATTGTTGATTGCCCAGGAGTTTGGAATAGTTTAAGAAGGGCGAATACATCTTTAGGATCGTTGTTAAATGGAGTAGCAGTAAGCAACAACACTTTATTGTCTGGATTACCTCTACAAACCTGATGAAGTAACTTGTAGTCGTATGTATCTTCGTTGCGATAGCGGTGGGCTTCATCAAGAATGAACAAAATAGGATCTCTGGAGTCCTGATACCTCTCATAAACTTCACCAATTTTTCCTGAACTAAAAACTTTCGAGCCTCGAATGCCAAACTGCTCTTTATAGTCTTCCCACTGAGGAATAAGGTGGGGTGGTGAAATAACCACAGTCCTCATATCCATATTGTGAGCAACGGCAGAGGAAATGATACTTTTACCAAGCCCTACAACATCAGCAAGTATTGCTCCATCATATTTGTTTAGCTTATCAATAACCATTTTGACCGCATCGATTTGATATTCAAGATCGTTATATAAACCGCTAGTTATAGACTTAGGTGTCTTCAGAGAGTTAACTTCTTTTTGTTGGAACAACTCATGGAGAATACGAATGTAAATGTCATAAGGAGCAGGGACAGCATATTTCCAAATCCGAGGTTGTATTGCTTTAATAAAATCATCCTTGGTATTGATATCAGCAATAGCGATCGACTGAGAATCATTCCACATTCGATCAAACTCCGACTGGTACTCTTCAAACTTATTTTTCTCCCGGTTGGAATCATTCAGTTCGCCTTGACCAATTAAACCTCGATAGGTAAGGTTGCTAGAACCCATAAACATGGTGCCAGGGAAATCACCATTTTGAGATGCTTCAGGCTTATTGTGTACTAAGTAAAACTTGCCGTGGTAGTCAGAAACAGTTTTTCTAATCTCCAGCGTCCCATCCTTCACTTTTTGAATATAAAAATCAAATACCTCATTTGACCTGTCGCTGTCAAAGATATCGCTATCATTCATGAAACTGACAAAGGCATCGACATAATTAAGCTTGCGAACAGTCCTGGAATTGGTATTATTTCTGGTTTGCCATTTAGAGAGATCGATATCACCTTCTTTGGACTGCTGAACGATCATGGGAACAAGCTGAGGGTCTACTTCTAAGCCAACGAGAATCCTAATTTTCTTATCCTTGAGTTGGTCAAATAGTGCCTGAAAGCCAGAAAAATAAAAAAAGCCGACTGCTATATCTACGCTGTCAGCTGACAATAAGGCATTTTTGAGTGCTTCCTGTAATGTCTGGTTTTTATTATCAATTAGTGCCATATTTACTTATTCTTGGTATTGATGAATTTTTCAATGTCTTCCCTTTTGTAACGCCTCACCTTTTTAACGCCAATTCTTATTGCCGTAAGCACGCCTTTTTTGTCCCACAACCTAAGCGTATTAGGATGGACTTTTAGGACTTTCGCTGCTTCGCCCAGAGTTAGCAGTTCTTCCATAGTGTTACTTACCATTAGATACTAATAGAATACAAAATATTCAACTTTATTTCAACAGTCTTATTATAACTTCAATCAGGCATTTCCACTTACTAACATTAACGAACTAGCGGTTTGAGGCTCAATTTTATAGTCTGAGAGCAGAACTAAAACCGCCTAACGAATCTATCGGGGCTTAGGTTTCTCTATTTTTCAAAAGTAGATGAACCCAAGCCCCTTTTTGTTGCCTAAATCATTATGCCAAAACCCGAAGTAAAAGAAGTAAAAATCACCCAGGTAGCCAGATACCAGCCTTCAGAGCGTGACGCAGCACTCCTGACCAAGTGGAAGGCGAGATTTAAGCGTGCTAAAGAATTTCGTGATCCGTACCAATCCAAGTGGCTGAGGATGTATCGACTCTACCGAGCATATCAACACAAACAAAACTATGCATACAACACCAGGCTAATGCCTCCGATCGCTTTTGAGATCGTTAAAACTGTTGTATCAAGACTTGCCACTGCGAAGCGAAAGACTAGAGTCATTCCTAGAGAAAAAGCTGATATCCAATCAACTGCACTCGGCTCCTGGGCAGATTTGGTTAATTACGACTTTGACATTATTGAGTTGGCCAAGAAACTACCTGATTGGATTGAATCATCTGTTTTGTATGGGAACGGAATCGTAAAACTTGCTTGGAAGGTAATAAGCAGAAAAAGAGCTGATGGCACAGTAAAAACGACTTATGACGATCCAACGATGATTTTGTGCGACTTGTGGGATTTTCTTCCAGCTCCGGAAACAGAAGACCTTCAGGAAGGTTGTCCGTGGTTGATTCACCGAATAGTTAAACCTAAAGAAAAGATTACTAAAGAAGAAGAAAACCGAGGTGAAAATAAGATCTATAAAAATCTTGAATTTTGTGAACCTAAGGTGGTTGAAGACTGGAAGAAAGAACGCTATGAGATTAACACCAAAAAGATGTCTCAGATTGATGGTGACATCAAGAAAGCAGAGACTGGAGAGCAAAAAGTGCTTCCAGTCAAAAACGACCAGGAAAAACAACTGGAGCTTTGGGAGTGTTGGGACTACGAAGAAGATCAGTTGGTAGTTATTGCCAACGGCGAAGTAGTTATTAGAGATGATGAGAATCCTTACCTTGATGTTAATAATGGCCACATTTTTGTAGATCTTCCTGACATGTCGCTGCTTTGGGAATTCTGGGCAACTGGCCATGTTGAACCAGTTGAAAGCACCATCATGGAAATTGCTGACCTACGCAACCAGAGAATGGATGATGTGGTGCTCATGCTCGATCCTGTAGTTAAAATTCGCAAAGATACTGGTATTACCAAGAATGACATTATTTTTTCACCTGGAGCAGTTTGGGAGCTCAGAAAAATGGATGATGTGGTGATTGAGCGGCCACCAGACATTAGCCTAATGGGAGTCAATGAAGATAAACTTCTGCGTGATGAAATCTCAAGAACACTAGCCCTTGGCGAATATCTTCAAGGTTTGCCGCAATCTTCAAGCGAACCACTTGGTAAAGTGGCCATGCTTTTGGGTCAAAGCAACCTCAGGTTGAGCATGAACGCTCAGAATATATCTAATGCTCTGACCACAGTTGCAAATATTCTTATACAACTAAACCGAGAGTTTATCGGTGAAGATAAGCTGTACCGCATTGTTGGTAACATTGTCGACTTCAAAGAATTTAAGTCTGAAGATAAAAAGATTCAGGTCGATGCGGTTGTTGAAGTAGAACCAGTTATCCCTCCGGATAAGCAAGCCCGTCTTAACCAGATACTGCTTTTATACGATAAGTTAATCGCACAGGACAAACCGGATCCAAACAATGTGGAGGATATAAAACGCTGGCTAATCCGCAAGCGCGCCCTACAAAAGATGATCTTAGAGGAACTCGACCTAGACCAGTATGTCGATATTTTACTTGGTCCCGAAATAATGCAGGTACGAGAAAAGACGGAGGAGGAACCATCTCCAAATGACGAAATTGTGACCCCTGTAGCGCCTTCTAACGACACTTTGCCACCCGAAGCGGGTAATTCACCAGCTGTTGTCAATAAAAACAAAATACGAGAGCTCATTGGTAAGATTCCAGGATTGGGGAAAATGCTAGGAGGTTAATCTAGCATCGAGAACAAAAGACTGAACCCTTAATGAAGTTTTGGTCGACACTTCTTCAGCCTGTTGCTCAAACTTTTTCACTGCAGCGTTTATATCAAATTTGGGCACTTTCTTCTTCCGGCTGTCTTTCGGGTCATTCCATTTATCGCAGGTAAACCAGCCAATCAAATAAATTCCGTGTCGACAATCGTCAGTCGACAAGTATTGCCCAACAAGCTGAGATTCCATTGCAGTGTTCAGGTCAGGATGCCAGCAACCTTTAACTTCAATAGTTACTTTCATAGGATCATCAATCGGGCGCCCTAAGTGGTCACGTTTGTGTACGCTGATATGAATATCTGTTTCATTTCCCCGTCTGATTTCTACTTCTCGGCCCACAATAATACCTCTAGACTTCAAGTCTTCTGTTAAGTGTGTTGCTACCTCATCAGACAATCGGTTTTCATCCTTTGGCGATGAAATCGGTGGTCGCCCATTCTCGTTCCACAGGCGAATTGCTTGGGGATGGTCGTTCTTCTGAAGCTTCTGTTGAAAACTATTTAAGGAATCAATCACAATACCCATTAGTTCATCTGGAGAATTTACGAGTCTTAAATCATGATTCTCCACTAACTTGAACAAATTGCTGATTTCAGGTGGTTGCCAGGATTTCTGAGTGGTGATTCTTCGAGCTTCAACAAGTGTGTATTGCTTAATCCATTTGTATTGAGGTAATGCATTGGCAACTCTTTCTATTTGCCGACAGGCTTCAGCCGTACCTTTATCCATTAGCGCACGTATCACTGAGTCTCTCCAATCACCTATGGAAATCTGGGGAGTGACGGTTCCACCACCTTCAGGATGTTTATATTCTTCAGGAGGAAACTCATTGGTCAACCAGATAAACAAGTCAGCCAGTTGTGACTCACTAATATCTTGCAAAACACCGGCGCCACGTAGAGGGCTGTCATGTGCTCTAAACACCAGAGCTCTTCCAAATTCCTTATCCTTCATCATTAAGTCCCAAAGAAATTCCCAATCTTCTCTAACTGCGTTTTGAAGAAGCGAAGCGGCTGATGAAATGATCTCTTCTTTTTCCGGTTCACCAGTTGGGAGAGGAACTTTGATTTTGGACTTCACATATTCTTTTGTGGCTTTATCGTTGTAGTGGAGCAAGAAGCGAACTATCTCGCCAGCAGCTTTAGGACTAAACCCCTGCTGCTGAGCCTTGGCGAGTAAAAATTTACTCATTCTCTCATCCAGAGAATCTTCAAGTAGATCATTGATCATTAGGCCGTTGTAACGCTCAGCCTCGTCATCAATTAGTACATCAAGGGTAGAAATAACTTCGTCAGGAGCATGCTTATATGCAAGGGCAATAATCTTGCCATTCTCTGGATGGTTAGAAACATGAGGGAAGCCAAGAGTAATCGGTGCCCATCTCTTCCAAAAATCAGCTCCCTGTTTGTCAAGAAACTCATCTTGTTGAGAATGAAGCTTTTTTATCTCTCTGTATCCAGCTAAAGCTGGGAAATAAATAGTATTACCCTTTCCTAACCACTTATCCGGATCAGAACCTTTTTCTGTGAGAAATTTTTTACCGCACTCAATAATGCGCATATGAACATCTTCATCAACTAACTCCCAAGCACGTAACTCCTCAAATTCAGCTTGATAAAACCCTTCATCTGTAACGCCCAATGCATTATTCAGTCGCCACCAAGAGTCCAAATCTCCAGCTTCACTTTTAACTAATAATTCCACGATTCTTTCTGGAGTAACATACTTCAGGGTTTCGTCTCTCTCATTTTGCTCCCGTCTAGTTTGCCAACTTTGTTCATCGTTCCAACGCTTTCGCTGTTCTTTTGCAGATTCTGAAGCCAACACAACTGGCTCAAACCAGAATCTGGTCTCCTCCTCTAAGAGCTTATTGTGTTGGCGGGCTTTGTATACTAGATCAATGTGGGATGTGTCGTTAACCCTAAAGGCACTAGAGATAATCTCTGCTATGATTTTTTGCATCTCCTCGTCTTTTTCACCCTCCAACCATTGGATAAGCCACTCTAAATCCTTGGGAAGAATCAGCTGAACATGACTTCTGTGATACAGGATAAAAGCTTTCCTTCCTGGTTTTTTGTCTTTTTCGTGAATGATCTGAGCAAGCTGTTTGATAAGGCTTCTTCTACCCTCATCTTGATCTTCAATGGCCTTCTGAAATTTTGCTGCAATCTTCTCACTTAACGCCCGGTCACCGACAATGCCTGCAAATTCATTAAGCCGTTCGTAGGAAATATGTGCAAATTTTTCCAAGACCTGTGGATTAGCAATTTCCTCCCACGCCTTCAACATAATGGCATCTGAGAGTGTGCCTAGAAAATATTCCAAGCGTTCGGGTGTTAAGGCATTTGCTTCGATCCAAGACAAACCTGGTAGCACATCTTCTGTGCGCAGAGATTCGGCGAACTCTTTATCGACAAAACCGTAATAAGCACCATGAAAGCTCCGCTTTTTAGGTGGAGTGATCAAAGAGAATACTTCTTGGTTTGAGATGTGATTGGGCCACAAAGCTCTTAATACGGCGCCTTTAAGTTCGTCTTCTGGATCATCTGGGAAGCCAGCATCTGCAAGCGGCTTCAGTGCTTGCTTAGACTCTTCTGATCCAATATGGGCAACGCTAAGCGCAGCATGGACCCGAATTAAGAGATTATCGTCACTGTTTAGAGTAATCTTTACTAGCAATTCCTCCAATGAAGAAACCTTGCAAGCTCGAGCAATATCGATTGCAGCTCGCCTCACAACCATGTCCTTACTAGAGTCTTCGATGTAGGGCTGAAGTTGCGCTGCAATATGTGGGTGATTTAATTTTTTATAATTAGTGTCGTTAAATGTTTCCCACCTATCGACCAGTTCTCCTCGATCAAGTCTAATGAGGAGTTGTTCCACGAGAGCTTGTTTTTGTTGGTCAGTAATAACGTTGGCATCGCTGAGTAATAAAAACTCAGGATCAAGCAGAACGGCATTGTCGAAAAATGATGGCTCAAGACTGGCGAGCCAAGCGCCCACTTCGTAGAGTTGAGGGACTACTTGGAAAATACCGATTTTCAAAGGATCTTGAAATAAAAGGCTTTGGATCTGTTTCCAAGGCAACTGGTGCCTGACGATGTATCGAGCAGCCAAGTATTCTCCATAAGTTTGATGGGCCCAGCCAATTTTCCCATTTCCTCTTGCTGAGAATAAGCCAGTATTTAATACTTCTTTAATTTCTTCATCCCCCAGTGTCACTGGCACGTCATCAACAATTTCTCGACCATGAAGTTGGGTAATGCCAATTTCGTTGTCAAGCAATTTATCCTCATTCTCAATTACTATCGTTGGCTTTCCGCCAACGAGTGTGGCAATGGCGATTCTTTCTGCGATAGCAATTTTTTGTGGCAGGTTCAGTTTCGGTTTAACAGAAGGATTAACACGCCTTGAAACATCTGGTTCCAAGGCAAGAAGTTCACAACCCCGCGAATAAATATCAGATTTCTTGTCAGGTAGATGACCTTTATTCTCTATAAAAACGTCCATCAGAAAATTCAAAGTCAACGGCTTGCCGGCTAGACCACTAACTTCTTTACTCTCTACTTCTGCTAAAAACGCTTTTTTATCAATACCTTGGGTGTCCAACGCCACTTCCACGTCTTTTTTTGTCAGAGGGCATAGCTCATGCGTCTGACAATTTTCCTCTTCCCACAAAACAACAAGGCTACCTTCCATATAAGATGGCCACAAGGCGGTTCGGCAGGATATTCTGAGGTATAAATTGGGAATGTTTTTGCTGTTGTCAGTAAGGAGAGTTGAGAAAGCATTGGCAAATCGAGGGAATGAGAACGTTCCTTCATCAAAGCTGTCTAAGAATAAGTAGAGTGGCTCATTGTTTTCAGACCACTTCTTGTACCTATGGTCGTTTGTTAGCCGATCAACAAAACTATCGGGTGTCATCACACTCTTTAAATCAATCCAAAGGGCGTGATCCTCTCCGACTTCTTTTTGAGTTGAGTGGTAGAGATCTTCAATCTCTGTGCTTTTCCCAATACCTGGTTCTCCAACCAGAATAAGGCAACCAACTTTCCTAAGATCTTCTAGAGTAGCTAAATTGGGGCTGACATACTTTCCAAATTCGCCAGTGGGGTCCTCAAGAAACCCGTGATCAGTAAGGCTGATGCCATCATTTTTGAATGGTACCCAATAACGTTTCCATTGATATCTTACTTTTTTCATAATCAGTACAATAATCCAGTGTGGCGGTATTGTTAGGGCAATTCATACCAGTTCAATTATAAGACTTTTCGATCAATTTTTCACGCATTTAATGATAATTCCAGTTGAATCAAATCACTGTACAAATTATTATTAAAAGCATGACTACTGAACAACTAATTGAAGGGGTATACTTCAGCATCTTCGCAGTTTTCTTCTTTGTTGTGGTGTGGTTTGGATTATCTTTAAGCCAGGCTGACGACAGTATTGTTTTTGGGAGAGGGTTAATACATAAACAATGGTTAGAGTAACTGCTGTCTTGCTATGAAAAATAGCCCTTGAATTCTTCACTGGTTATCCAAACGAATTTAGGTCTCTGGTCTGTCTGGCTTTCAAACCAAGCAATTGCATCAATATGTTGCTTGTGGTCGCTCGACAGAAGCATCCCTCCTCTAAAGATTCTATCTTTATGCTCAGGTGACCACTCGCCAGTCCAAACGCTATAAATGTCATCCCTCACGATTTCATCAGAGTAAACAATGACTATATGCTTTTTGCTGTGGCTAGAATCATAAGCACGAAACTTCCTGGCCGCATCGCGAAGATTATTTTTAACAGCGTTGTAGGTGGAATCATTGCTCAAACCCTCAACCTCCTCTGGGGTAATCTGCTTAACCTCAACTAAAATATCCTCGCCCTCAAAGTCAGGAGTTTTTGTATCCCGCTCGGGGATTTTTCTTAAAGCAAAGCCAGAAGATGTGAAATAGTTTTGGGTATGTAACTCAGTTGTATTCATGCTACTCAAGCTTCTTAAATCTCATAACCAAGAAGTAAGGAAAATGATCAACTCCTTTGTTTTGTAAGAAACCATTACTACTTGGCTCTATCATCTTTTCTACGAATAAATGATTGGCGGCAAACATGTTAATGATGTCTGAAATTTTATAGTGCCAATGTTGGTAATGATTTTCCTCATCCTTAACCAGTCCCGTCTGAAAATAATTTTTAACAACTCTACCAGTTTTGTTTCCTTGGTCATCCTTAAGTGATTGAGTATTAGGTGGATTCTCAAAACAAGGATGTGTTGTGCTAACAATGACTTTTCCTCCTTGTTTCGTAACCCGGGCAATTTCACCGATTGGGGTTGATAAATCCTCAAGGTCAAGAAGTATCATACTCATCAAAACAACATCAAAGGTATCCTTCGCCAGTAGCAGTCTTTCTAAATTGCCAATAATAAACTCAGCATTTTTAGGAACCCCTCTCGACCTAGCTCTTTCTATAAGCTCTTCAGTAAAATCTACACCAACAACTCTTTGAGCTGTTTCTGCCATTCTGCGGGTCCAATATCCATTGCCACAGCCAGCGTCCAAAACACATTTATCATTAAGGTCTCCCAATAACTCTTGAACCACAGGGTTGATAATTAACTGTTGAGACTGGTCACCGGTTTCCTTAACAACAGCATCATATTTTTGTGCGATTGATGACCAATAGGCTTTAGTTTGTGACATATTTCAATACTCATAGTGTAACAAGAAGCGATAATGATTTGCTAGACAATTCTTACTTTTCTTATGCTGGGCTTTTTTCACGAAATTTTATATAATTCAAGTACACCCTATGGAGCAAAAAGCCGACACTATGGAGAGAGAATCACCTACAGTACTACATGCATTGCGCAAAGATAACCAAAATGAAATTCTTGGCCATTTTTCTCCTGAACAACAGATAGAAATTCGCCATCGACAACAAGTTCTTTCATCCCTGGCGTACTTCATTGGCAAAGACTTCCAGATTCCCGTTGAACTAAATCAGCCAGGTGCAGGGTGGCATTGGGATTTTGGTCAAAATAAAATTCGCATCGATCCGCAAGACTTGGTAGAAAAGCCAATGGATTACCTCCGTTTTGTTATCTCCCACGAAGGTGGTCATCGAAGAATCTCTCGAACTGAACAGATTCCACCTGAAGTTTGGAGGCAACCTGGCTTCTCATTCATGATGAACGCAATTGAGGATCCGCGAACCAATAATTTTGTTGCAGAAGCATATCCAAGGTTTGGCGACCAAATGGATGTTGCCTATCAAGAGGATCTAGATTTCGAGGGAAAAGCAAAAGGCAAAGCCAAAGAAGATCTGGGCTATACTCCCAGATTTATGCAAGCAGGGTTTGAATATATACGACAATGGTATAAGGAAACGCAAGGTGACACTAGCCCATTGAGCGAAGATCTGCCAGATGAAGTGAGAGCTGTTGTGGAACAAACAGTGAACAGTGCCCGCGACTCCTGGCTTCGTTACCCTTCCAAAACAGAAGCCGATGAAAGTGAAGAATTAATCAAGCAATACGCAAATGTGAGTTATGAGATAAATCGAGACGAGATTTGGCCAGAATTCAGAAAACTCGTAGACGCTGATATGGAGGATCAAAAACTTCAGGAGTTAATGAAAGATATGCAAGGGGATGGCGAAGGTGGAGAGGGACAACAAGGACTTCCTCAAGACCTAAGAAACAGTCTGAGCGAAGAAGAACAACGAGAACTCGAGGAGGCAATGCAAAATGGCCAACCTGGCAATCAGGCAGGTCAAGAAGGCAATGGCCAAACACGAATAATAGACCTAGATTCCTTGTCAGAAGGATTAAAACAAAAAATTAAAGACTACATTGATTCTCTACCGGAGGAAGTGAAAAGAGGACTCGCTGAGAAAGCGAAAAAAGCCCTAGAAGATTTTGAAAGAGAAGTAAACGCTGAGTTCGAAGGCAAACTTTCGGACAGCCCTGAAAAGAAAGCTGAGAGAGGAGAAATGGCGGATGCTAAAAAAACAACTCGTCCATCTGACAGCGAAGACCAAAAAGAGCGCCAATCTGAACAAACCCCTGACCAAAAGCGGTTCCGCGATCTCATTGAGAAGACTTTACGAGGAGATGAGAACGTATATGAAGAATATCGCCGTGATGTTTTGCCTCTAATTGATGCGCTCGAAACAGATTTGAGAGAAATATTTGTCGCTAGACGTACTCAAAAATGGCAAACTGGCTTTAAGACCGGCAAACGCATTGATATCAAAAAGAGAATGCAGGAAAAAGCTCTGGGGATTTCTGCAGTAGAAAGTAGAGCTTGGCAGAAACGGGAGCTTCCCTCTGAAAAAGATTATGCCATAAGCCTACTGGTGGATTTATCCGGTTCAATGCAAGGACAAAAAATACGAGAAACATTCAAAGCAGCAGTTGTTCTCGCTGAAGTGCTTAACAGGCTTTCAATTAATACTGAAATTCTAGGTTTCAATGACAGACTTTACGAATACCAGCCATTCGGACAGGATATGAGCCGTGAGGTAAGAGAACATATGGGTGGAATCTTGCAGGAAGTAAATACTCCAGCCGCAAGATACAACGATGACGGTTGGGCAGTAGCACAGGCTTCCGAACGGCTGGCGGGACAAAAAGCCGCAGAAAAATTCCTCTTTGTCCTCTCTGATGGTTTACCCGAAGAATCGGGAGCTCATCCCAAATCACAATATGAACTTGGAAAAATAGTCGCTAGAATTATGCAGGACACAGACCAAAAATTAATTGGCCTAGGAATCGGTCCTGGAACAGATCACGTAGAGCGTTATTATCCGAATAGCGTTGCTAATATAGGGGTTAGAGAGATGTCTACCAAATTAGCTGATGTTATAAGAGAAGCAATCGCTAATTACGACACTTTTTAGTATACTATACATAGCATTATGACAAACACTTTTGATGATTTCTTAAAATTCGTAAACTCACAAAAAGAGGTATCTCTAGCTATCGCTAAGGATGAGACTGAGCTTGCCCAACTAGCAAGCAAGCTCGAAGAACATAAGTTTCGACAAGCGGTAGACACATCCGATTTGTTTAAACAAATCACCCAACCTTCAAAGTCTTTTTTCATTGCTAAGGAAAGTCTATCCAAAGATATGTATGACTTTGCGGTGCAGTACCCTACTGGTCAAGTTGAAATTTATGACAAATTCAACCTCAAATCTCAGACAGTAACCCCTAGCTATAAAGACGTTGCAGTAGTGTTTTTATTAACGAAAGACACCCTTAAAAAGGCTCAGGAAGCTGGTTTTATGCTTCTTGAACAAGTAGGTATAACTTACCAAAACTAAAAAACTATGCCAGACGAATCATCTATGGAACGACATCAATTTACTCCACCACCAGAATCTCCTGTTGAGGAGACACAAGACACTGTTGCTTATCTAGGAGTTCGTTTGCCTAAATCTCAAAATCCAGAGAGCCGTTTTGTTCCAAGACGAGAACAGTACGCTGACTACATTAACGATAAATTCTCACTTGGAATGCAGAAAGATATTGCTGTGAGCTTTCTTCAGGGAGATCCTGTGCTGATTGAAGGAGGCACAAGTATTGGGAAAACTACAACTGTTAGAAAAATGGCAGCTGATCTTGGATGGGAGGTCCACTACGCAAACTTAAACGGCGCTACAGATGTTGAAGATCTCATGGGTCGGTATATTCCTAACCCCGACAAACGCGGACCAGAAGACCCAGAATATGTCTTTGCTGATGGAAAAGTCACTTCGGGCTTACGTCAAGAAGAAGGAAAAATAAAAGTCATTATTTTAGATGAATTCAATTCGGCCGCACCAAACATCGTTATCAGACTTCATGAAGTTCTTGATGCCGTTAATCGTGGAGAGTCGGTTGTGCTTTCTGAGGACGCCTCAGAAACAATCCCTGTAAGTAAAGAAACCACTAAAGTAGTTGCCCTTATGAACCCGCCTGGAAAGGGATACTTTGGTCGTGAACCACTAGATCCTGCACAGCTAAGACGCTGGGTGTATTTAAAAGCTCCTACCGACCTTCCCGATGAAACCTTCTCATACTCAACCGATGCTCTCTTTACGCTTGCATCTCAAGATGAGCAAGTTTCACCAGATGCTTACTTAGTCTCTCAAGAATACGCTTTACTTCCTGAACAGCTACAGGAAATCCTAGGTATTGATTCTATTCTTGGCAGATATAAAGAATTCCACAAAGCCGCCAAAGAATTAGTGAAGGGTCGCAAAGTGGCTGCAGACCAGCCTCAACCATTCACTTATGACGATAGAATGGAGCCCAGACGTGTCCGTGATTTCATTTTAAGGTTTTATAATGGCGATATTAATGAAACCTTTCAATCTGCATTGCGCTATTACTACTCCAACAAGCTCGACTCTGAAGTTGATAAGGCGAAACTTGATGAACTTATTCAACATGTAGAATATATCGCTCCTCAAAACACAAGCCAGAGGCGAGGTTTTGACCGCAACTCAACTGCAGTCCCCGAAAGACAACGAGCAGTTCCGGAGGTAGCAACACCTGAACAAAACGCTTGGCAAGAGGTATTGGGTACAAATGTCGAAGTACCACCTTTACCTGCAGTGGTAACTCCTGAGGTTAAACGAAACCTGGAACGTCTTGGCTTTGAGTTACGTTACATTCCAAAACTCGACATGGATACTTTGGATGATCTTAAACGCAAAGGTGAAGATAAATTCCTTGATGATCTACAGCGCCGATATCCAAACTGGCGAAGATACGAAACCCTATCAGATACTGAACGAGAAGATCCTGCTGTTACAAGAAACCTTGAGCAATGGTTTTGGGGGTTAGCCAAAGAAGACAGAATGGACTTCCCTAGTATGCCTGGAAGGTGGATTGCTGTAGAAACGATGCCAAAGCCATCATATGGCGACACTTATGCCAAAACACCCGTAGGTGAAGGTCTAGGACTGGAAGATCGTTTTAATGTCTCCTGGGACGATGCCAACCAAGCAATTCAAACTCATAAAGGTGATTTACTAACAGAAGCGGGGCTTCCAGCTTCTATGGATGTACGAATGCTTGAAGCAGTTGAATGGAATATGCTTGCTAATCGTGAAGGTTGGGGTTCAACTAACACCTATGAGTGGACTAATACAGAAGCTCGTGATGTCGGCGATCCTCGCCGTGTCCTTGTTGGTCGCTCCGACGATGGTGGTGCCGCCAACGCCGGTTGGCGTCGTCCGTCGGACTCGAATGTCAGCGTTGGCTTCCGTGTCGCTGTAGTTCTTGGAACTTGATCTCTTGAATTCTTGGTTCTTTTGGATTCTTGTTACTTGGTCCCTTGACCCGCGAAGCGGGTCGAGCCGTAAAAATTTTCCCCTACTT
>Ga0265297_10001961_pt1 | contig 44353 bp, 44 predicted proteins | sample Munlanlwell13791_FD_192502 | JGI IMG/M metagenome (GOLD analysis project Ga0265297, IMG submission 192502) | Leachate microbial communities from a municipal landfill in Southern Ontario, Canada - Leachate well 137-91 | ecosystem: Engineered > Solid waste > Landfill > Unclassified | place...
TTTCAAAGACGATTTGGCTTTCTACGATAAAACCTACCAAGAAATAAAAACCGCTCTTTATCAAGACCGGCTGAAAATTTACAGCAATCATTGGGCAGATCAAGTAATAGCCCAAAAGCGGCAGGTTATAATTGATGTTTTCAATCAAATCAAAGCTAAATTTGAAAAGCATTTGATTTTTGTTGATTTTGGGGTGATTGATAATAACGGAAAGAATCTTAATGGCCAAGATTATCTGGCCTGGTTTGACATTAACCTGCAAAGCTATGCTGGTATTTATCTAAAGAATTTGGAAATTGAGTTTAATGACGGAACTACACTTAAAGATTATAATCTTTATTATTTTGTTCAAAATGATCAATTAGTTAATAATTATAAAGACAGATTTTTATTCACCGAAAGGTCGTATCCAGATAATTTGCCAGAAGAATTATTGTTGATCAAATATCGTTTTTATTTGACAAGCGAAAAAATTACCAGCACTAATTTTTCTGATAATTTGAAAAAAGTTAATCTTAATTTGGAAAATGCGATTACCGGCGAAGCAATCAATAATGATGATTTTGAAATCAGGCTAATTAACCAAAAACTTCTTGAAGAGGGCCATGATTAAAATATGAATTTAGCTGAACAGCCAAAACTTAAACTTCATTTTCAAAGGTTTGAATTCAAGTATCAGGCCCCTTTGGATTTAGTGGAAGGAATTATTCCCGAACTTTTGAAGTATATGGAATGGGATTCTTATGCAAAAGATTTGCCTGGTAAAAATTATGTTGTTTCAAGCCTCTATTATGATTCAGCTGGTTTTGGCTGCTATTACCAAAAAATTGATGGTGACCGGACCAGAAAAAAACTTCGGATCAGATTTTATGATTCTGACTTAAAACCCCAAACGTCGGTTTTTTTGGAAATCAAGAGAAAGTATGATAATGTCGTGGTTAAAGATCGTTTAAAATTAACTAACATTCAAGCTTATGATTTATTAAATAATAATAAAAAATTGAATTTTGATTTTTCCCAACATGACCAAGAGACATTAAACGAATTTCTTTGGTTTAAAGTTTTCAACGGTATGATGCCGCAGAATATGGTTATTTACAATCGTAAGCCTTTGATTAGCAAGGTTGACCCTAATTTTCGTGTTACCCTTGATTATAATTTAAGGACTTATTTGTCAAATTGGATTAATAATAGTAAGGAAGGCAAATTAGTCAACCCAGGCGTGGTGATAATTGAAGTTAAGTTTAACAACGTTCTGCCTTTTTGGTTTCATTCCATTATTCAAAGGTATAATTTGGACAAAAGGCCGTTTTCTAAATATTGTAATTCTTTGGAAGTATGCTATCCTGATTTAGCTGGCAGTGTCACTGAAATTTATCAATCTAATTTGGATCTTAATCAAATTAGCAATTAGTCTTAATAATTAAAATTCAAAACGTATGTTTGAAACATTATTTAATCAGAGTCAAGGCACAATCTCTTTTAACCCTGCTGTTGTTGTGGTAAATTTAATTATTGCCTTTGTCCTGTCTTTGTTGATTGCCTTGGTTTATAAAAAAACTCATAAAGGTCTTTCTTATTCCCAGTCATTCATCATGACCTTAATTATTTCCGGTATAATAATTTGTGCGGTGATGATGGTAATTGGCAATAATATTGCTGCCGCCTTTGGGGCTTTTGGCGCTTTTTCTTTAATTCGTTTCCGGACGGCGATTAAAGACGCCAAGGATATGGGCTACATCTTTTTGGTTTTAGCCGTAGGCATGGCAGTGGGAACAAATAATTATATTATCGCCTTGGCGACTACAGCCATTGTTTTATTAGTGTTGCTTATTCTGACTAAAATCAACTTTGGTTCAATCAGGAAGTTCAGCTATATCCTAAGTTTTAATCTTGATACCCGGCAGACTGAAGAGAATGTATATAAGCCGGTCTTTGATGAATTTTTAAAAAACAGTAACATCTTGAATATTAAAGCTTTAGAACAGGGTCATGTGCTGCAATTAAGCTTTAGCATTAAATTCATCTCGGAGAAAGATTTGGAAAAGTTCATTAGGACTGTCGAAGGATTGACTGGGATCAGTGAAGTAAATTTGATTACCGCCAAGAACGACGTTGAATATTAAATGAAGGCTAATTAAGCATATCATGATTAAATTGATAGAGAGATTTTTTAATTTAAGGAAAAAGAAGTTTGTTCAAGATACTGCAATTTTACAAATAGCCTCTTTTTTCTCAACCGGCTTATCAATAATCGGTTCTATCATTTATGCCAGGGTCTTGGGTGTGGAAGGCTATGCGAGTTATGCCTTAATTTTTGTTTTTGCGGGCTTGCTTGAATTATTTGCTGATTTTGGCACCCAGCAGGGCACCTTAACACTTCTGGCAGAAGCTTACGCTACCCAGAATAAGCAAAAGATAATTGATGTTTTGACCTATTATGTCAAAGTAACCGTTTTAGTTTCGGTTTTAGTTGGTCTTGTCTTAATTGCCATTTCGCCATTTTTAACCGCCAGACTTTATAATAGTGCAGAAATCGGTAAACTGGTTAGAGTGATAATTTTAACCGATATCATCAAAGTATTTTTCTGGATGTATATAATTGTTTTGCAGGTGGTCAGAAGGATCAAGCGGCTGGCGATAATTGAAAATATCAATAAGATTACTTATGTGGTCATTCCGGTCAGCGCCGTACTTTTCGGTTTAGGCTTATGGGGGTTAGTTTTCAGTCATCTGCTGACTGCTGGCTGCTTTTTAATTTATTCTTTTGTCGCCTATAACATTTTGAGGTCAAAAGAGCCTTTATTACCGGCCTGGAAAGAAATTTTTGCTAACTGGAATAAAGTTCAGATTGGTTATTATTTTAAATTCGGCTTTTTAATTGCCATTGATAAAAATTTATCCAGCCTTTATGGTATTTTGCCGATTTTTCTTTTAGGTATCTTCAGCTTAAAAGATGTCGCTTTTTTGAAAATTGCCTCTTCCTATGCCGGCTTGCCTTCTATTTTTCTGGCGGGGCCGGTTTCTAGATTATTATCGGTTCAATTGCCTAAATCGAAGTCCTATAGCTTAAGGATTTTAAAGAGAGATTATATCAGATCAGCCCTTGGCAGCTTATTGATTACCGCTGTCATCTCAATCGTTTTTATTGTTCTTTCGCCAATATTAGTGCCTTTAATTTACGGAAAAGAATACCTCCCCGTAGTTTTTTTGACTTATCCTTTGTTAATCGGAACGGTCTTCATTAATTTAGGAGTTGGCAGCGGCCCATTATTTCGGACTTTGAATTTAATGAAAAAGGTAATAGTAATCGACTTAATTTTTATTACTCTTGGCGGGGGAATTATATATTATTTTGTTAAAAATTATCCGATTGATATCGCAATTTATTCGATTGCCTTATGGCTACCAATTGAAGCGCTCGTAACATTTTTTTATTTAATCAGGCAATTGAATAAAAAGATTAAGGCGTCAAGAGAAGAACTAAAAGATGAAAAATAATATTTTTTTTAAAACCAGGGACATCATTAATTATTTTTCCGATAATTATTCGAAAGGTAAAGTTCTAAGCTTAGGCTCAGGGACTTTTAAATATAAAAGTATAATTTTAAAAAAGGCCGATTCTTGCATAAATTTTGATTCAGCCTCCAGTACCGGCATCGATTTAGTTGGTGATGTTTACAGCTTGCCCTTTAAGGACAATGAATTTGATATAGTTGTTTCAACCGATACTTTAGAGCACCTTGCCGAGCCATCTTTAGTCATTGGCGAAATTAAAAGGGTTTTAAAACCAGAGGGGATTTGTTTGGTTACGGTGCCATTTTTAATTTCTTATCATCCGAGGCCGGATGATTTTTTCCGGTTTACTGCAAGTGGAATGAGATATTTGTTAGAAAAACAAAATTTTCAGATTATTGAATCGGGAACTACCGGCCGTTTATTTTCTGCGCTGGTCGAGATTATCCAAATGGCTTATTTTTCAAATAAAAAGTTCAAAGGTCAAGAGCTAGTTATTAAATATTTACAAAAATCAGCCTTTTTTTTAGATAAGTTTATTAAAAATGATAAAGTTTATAGCAATGTTTATGCCATTGCTAAAAAATATTAAATTTTAGCTATGAAAATTATTTTTATTAATCCGCCGGTTTGCAATTTCATTGGCCATCCGATTGCCAATAGCCCGACTTTGGGAATCATTTATTTGGCTACGGTTTTAGATAAAGCCGGACATGAGGCAAAAGTAATTGATGCTGATAGCTTGGAATTATCCTGGGATAAATTAAAAGAAAGGTTAGCTCAAGAAAAACCGGACGTTATTGGTTTAACGGCGACCACCTTGGGGATGCCGATTTTATATAAAACTGCCGAGGTTTGCCGGGAAGCTTTGCCCGAAGTCAAAATTTTGGCCGGCGGTTTCGGACCGACTTTGGAGCCGGAAAAAACCTTAAAAGAATGCTCAGCAATAGATATTTTAGGCCTGGGGGAGTGCGAAAGCAACATCATTGATTTGATTGAATGCCTTGAAAATAAAAAAGACCTGAAAATAGTCAAGGGGATATTTTTTAGGAAGGAAAATGGTGAATTCTTTAAAACCGAACCACAAAATTTAGTCGACAATCTTGATTTGATCCCTTTCCCCAATTATCAATTACTAGAGCCGGATTTTTCCGCTTATCATGGGGTGCATGGCGGCTGGGAAGATATTGATATGCCTAACGCGGTGATGATGGGTTCGCGCGGCTGTCCCCATCGCTGTATTTTTTGCTGCAATGCCGGTAAAAAGCCTCGTTTCCGCAGCCCCAAAAGTATTGTCGATGAAATAGAATTTTATAAAAAGGAGTTGAAGGTTAAATCAGTTCAGCTTTATGATAATGAATTTATTGGCATGTCGCCTCAGCAAAATCAATGGGTAAGAGAAATTTGTGAGGAGATTATCAAGAGGGGAGTCGACGACTTAGGCTATATTTGCCAGGGTCGTTGTAATAGTTTTATTGACTTGGAAACTTTAAAGATAATGTACAAAGCCGGTTTTCGTTGGATTTGGTGGGGAGTTGAATCAGGATCGCAAAAAGTTTTAGATCGGATTAAAAAGGATTTAAAACTGGAAAATATTTATCATTCATTCAAAGTAACCAAAGAAGCCGGAATCCATTCAATGATGTTTGTGATGGTGGGATTCCCTGGTGAAACCAAAGAGGATATAAAGAAAACCGGAAAGTTAATTAAAGAGGTAAAGCCAGACCGTGTACGAATTCATATTACTACTCCCTTGCCAGGTTCGGAGCTTTGGGAGGAGCTTTATAGTAAAGGTCAAATAGATGAATTTGATTATTTTAAATATGATACCAGGTTAACGGTTGTTCATCATACCGATACGATGACGCGGGAGGAAATAAAGAATTATTATCGGTTATTGGTTTTTAGATTTGAAAACGGCTATTGGTATTTTATTAAATTTTTTATTCAGTCTTTGTTTACCCTTGACGGCTGGAAAAAACTTTTTGGGCGGTTGAAAATAATTTTCAGCCACTTCTTTGGCTGGTTTAAATTGCTGGCAAATAAATGAAGAGAATCGTTACAACCAGCTGGGATGACGGTAATAAGCTGGATTTGAAACTGCTTAATCTTTTGAATAAGTATAATCTAAAAGGGACTTTTTATATCCCTAAAAGTTCCGAGTTGAAATCTTTGACCGATCAAGAGATTAAACTGATTGCCGAAACTCAAGAGATAGGCGCCCACACTTTAACTCACTCTGATTTGACTAAATTATCATCAGCAGAAGAGATTAGTAAGGAAATAAAGGGATCAAAAGATTTTTTAGAGCAGCTTGTTGGTAAAGAAATAAAAATGTTTGCTTATCCGGGCGGTAAGTTTGATTCTAGGGCAAAACAAGCGGCCCAGAAAGCTGGTTTTATCGCCGCCAGAATTACTAAGCAATTTGAATTCAGTATCAGCCAGGATAAGTTTGAGTTTGCCACTACCATTCAGGTTTATCCATACCCATTCAGAAAAAGAGATGAAAATCATTATCATCTTTCTAGATTTTTATTTCAGCCGTTGCAAAATAGTTTTTTCCAAATCTTAAAATTTAAGCTGCCCAAAAAATCATTTTTCAGCTGGCCTAATTTAAGCCAAGCCTTATTTGATTATTTTTTGGCAGAAGGCGGAATTTATCATCTTTGGGGTCATTCTTGGGAAATCGAAAAGTATAACATGTGGAATGATTTGGAAGAGATTTTTAAATATGTCAGTCAAAGACCAAATTGTCAATATTTAACTAACAGCGAAACAGCAGAACTTAACTAGCTATGAAAATTTTATTTATTACTGATTGGTTTCCGCCATATAGCACCGGTGGGGCAGAACAGGTAGTCTTTAATCTGTTTAATGGTTTTAAAAGACGGGGTTATGACACTTCAGTTATTGCTACGGTACAGGATAAAACCAAAATAGAGACTGGCACTGGCGGCATTTACCGAATTTATGTGCCTGATTATCATCCCCGCTGGAAAGCCTATTTGAGTTTATATAATCCTTGGGCAGTGGGGAAAATTAAAAAAATTATTAAGGAAATTAAACCTGATATTATCCATGCTCATAATCTGCATTATTACTCTTCTTATCGTTGTTTGAAAATTGCCAAAAAATATTGCCCCAAAGTTTTTTTGACCGCCCATGATGTCCAGCTTTTTCATCCGGGCAAAATGATTGAGTTTATTGATAAAAACGATTTATCAATTCCCAGTGAATTTGATTATAAAGTTAGCCCTTGGCAGCAATTTAAAAGGTATAAAAAGAGATTTAATCCTTTCAGAAATTATGTTATTAGGTACTACTTAAGGTATGTAAATAAAATTTTTGCTGTCAGTCAGGCCCTAAAAGATGCTTTAAACCAAAATGGCATTAAAAATGTAGCCGTACTCCATAACGGCATCGACTTGAAAGAGTGGGAAATAGCCGGTTCAGATATTAATCAATTCAAAAAAAAGTTCAATCTTTCGGCTGAAAAATTAGTTTTTTTCGGCGGCCGGCTTAGTGCTTTAAAAGGGGGAAGAGAGTTGATATCAGCTATGGCTGAAGTCGATAAATCAATTTCCAAGGCAGTCTTATTAGTCGTCGGCAGGAATGATCAGTATTTAAATGAAATGTCTGATTTCGCCAAAAGTCGGGGCGTTAGTTTACTTAAAACAGGTTGGCTTAAAGAAAAAGAATTAGCGGCGGCCTACTGGAGTAGCAGTGTCGTTGTTGTTCCTTCAGTTTGTTTTGATTCTTTTCCGACAGTAAATCTAGAGGCAATGGCCTGCCAAAGGCCGGTGATTGCCACCTGCTTTGGCGGCAGTCGGGAATTAGTTGAAAATAATGAGACCGGTTTCATTATTAACCCTTTGGATATTAAAACAATGGCTGAAAAAATAAAGCTAATTTTGAATGACAATAATTTAGCCAAAGATCTTGGCGATAAAGGTTATAATAAAGTGAGAGATCATTTTACAGTTGAACATCAGATAAACAATGTTCTGAAATTTTATTTGTGAATATGATAAAAAAATATTATTTGACAATAATTGAGAAATATTTGATAATAAACTAGCATAAGTGTGCAGTTAAAATAGATGAAATATGGTATAATTAAATAATATGATGATAAATTCTGACCCAAAATTTATTTTAGTCGATGCCTACGTTGGGAACTTTCCTTCTTTAGGACCAGCTTATGTCGCTGGTTATTTAAGAGCGAAGGGTGGATTTAATAATATTAAAATTCTGCAAAAGAAATTCTGCCCTGATTTAGTTTCGGCCATAATTGAAGAAAAGCCTGATATAGTCGGTTATTTTTCAATTACGCCGGGATTTAATCATCTGCAAGAAATTATTCAGCAAGTCAAAATAAAAAAACCTAATTTAGTCCAGATTATTGGCGGCCCTCATTTTACCGCCCTGCCTCATAAGTTGCCAAAAGAAATCGAAGTTGGAGTCATCAGTGAAGGGGAGGAAACAGTTTTAGAAATAATGAATTTATTCAAAAATTATGGCTCCTTACCTCCGGATGAATTAAGGAGCATTAAAGGAATTGTTTATCGAGATGGCGAAGAACTGATTAGAACGGAAAGGCGAGAGGGAATAAAGAATCTTGATGAAATACCTTTTCCGGCCCGTGATTTGTTGAACATCAAAGGTTACTATCCGGTTGATTTTAGGTGTTTTCCGACAAAAATTTTTAGATCTTCCGGATTAATGACGAGCCGGGGGTGTCCTTGGCATTGCGTTTTTTGTCAGGAAAATGTTTTAAGCAATTTTCGGGCCCATTCGGCCGAAAGAACCGTTGCCGAAATGGAAGAATTGATTAATAAATATGATGTTAATTTTATTCAAATTTTGGATGATCAGTTCTTGGTCAGCCAGGAAAGATTGGAAAAAATCGCTGATTTGGTTATAAAAAAGAAAATTCACAAAAAAGTTTCATTTTTTTGTTATTTACGGGCTAACCAAGTTACTCCGCAAAGCATTAAGCTTTTAAAAGCGATGAATTTTAGGGTAGTTCTTATTGGTTTTGAATCCGGCTCCGACCGAATTTTGAAGTATTTAAAGGATCAGACCTGCTCAGTAGAAAAGAATCAAATTGCCTATGATCTTTGCCGACAAAATGGAATCCATGTCTATGGCACTTTTATGACTGGGGCGCCGCCGGAGACAATGGCCGATCTTCAGCAGACTTATAATTTTATTAAAAAAAATCACATGGCTTCAGCTGGTTTTTTTATTCTAACGCCTTTGCCCGGCACTAAAATTTGGGATTATGCCAAAGCCAGAGGGCTGGTAAGCGAAGATATGGATTGGGATAAGCTTTTAATTAAAATGAGCAGCAATAGTCGGGATAAAATTTGGTTATCCGAATCACTTGATCATGAAGAATTTTTCAAATTTTATGATGCTAAAATCAGTCCGCTTTTGTGGCATTATATCCAGGTCGCCAATGATTTTAGCATTACTGATTTATTTAAAATTGATTTTTGGCGGTTATTTTTTAAAAGGCCAAAATTTTACTTATCGGTTTTAAAGCAAAGTATTATTCATATATTCAAATGCCATTAAATGTTTATGTCTAAAAATATTAGATTAATTATCAGCTTAGTTGCAATTTTCGTTTTGGCGGTTTTAGTTTGGTATTCACCCGTATTATTTAAAGGCTATAATTCAGGGACAACAGATGGTCATGCGTTAGTTAGGGCACGAAATTTAGCCCTAGCTGGCAAATATAGTACGGAAAGTAAAACCAATGTTATTTTAGCCCCTGAACTTATACCGCAGGAAGGAATTCAGTCAAATTATGGCAATAAATTAGGAACGGTGCTTTATTCTTACTTAATAAGAATTTTTGGCGCATTGGATCCGAAAACAATAGTATTAATTAATTGTATTATCCTGGCGCTGGCTTTGATAATTTTTGCTTTAGCGGTTAATTTTTTGTTTGATTTAAAAACTTCTTTGATATTTTCATTTTTTTATATTTTTTTCCCAAGCAATTGGAGCTTACCTCAAACATTAATAGGTTATAATTTTGCTCTTTTATTTTTATCCCTTTTCTTTTTATTTTTTGCTATAGGATTAGAAAGGTTTAAAGGTCAAGGTCTATCAGAAAAAGGGAAGAGCCATTTAGTTATTAAGAAGTTTATTATTTTTGGTTTAGCCGGTTTATTTTTAATCTTAGCCTGTTTCTGCCGAGAAGTATTTTTTCTGTTACTGCCAATTTTATTTATTTATCTTCTAGTTAGAAAGGATTTTAGAACTTATTTAATCCCTCTATTCTCAGTAGTCATTATCATCTTTTGTATTTTTTGGCTACCTTCTTTTATTTCCGGTAATAATACATACCTTTTATTTTTTAATAATCAGGCCGATGAAGCTCTGAAAGCTTCTGATTTTAGCTATTACAGCCATATTTTCCCTGATCCATATACCTTTCATTTTAATCGTGAATCCTATCTAAAAGATTATTATTACAATCCTAAAGAGGTAGGTCAATTAGATCTGCTGCAGCAGCTCGGCAGAGAGAAAGTTTTAGTCAATATGGGTTTTAGCTCGGTTGGACTTTGGGATCGGATTAAAATTGGTCTTCCTCTTTTCTTCAGACATATCTTCCGTCTTTTTTCGGTGACCGAAATTGGCGGACCATTTGTTTCTTTTCTTATTATTCTCGGTTTAGTCAGTTTAAAAAGAGCAAAGAGCTATTGGCACAGTTTTTTTATTTTTTGGTTTTTTAGCGCGGCCTTTTTATTAGCTTTTATTAATTTAGCTAATCGTAATCATTTAATGGATTTAGGGTGGGGAATATGTTTAGCCATGACTGTAGGTTTTATTTTGTTGGTAGAATCGCTTAGTAATAACTTGTATCAGGGTAAATATCAAAAAATAATCAGTGTTTTGCTTTTATTTTTGGTTGTTTATAATTTAGTGTTGGCCAGCCATGTGATGTGGAGTTATATTTATAATGATAGTCCGGTGCCCTTAATTGAAGCCTATGCTTCTAAAATCAAAGAAAAAAATATCCAACCGGATGAGGTTATTGCCTTTTCAACAGGCGCTAATGATATTTATTTTCTTAATTATTTAACCAATAAGTCAATGATAACTTTTGACAGCACAACAATTGAAAAGTTGCTTAAGGATAATAAATTAGTTGATGCTTTTGGTGCTTATAAAGTTAAATATATCTTAGGGTATAGTCCAAAATTGTCTTCGGAGATAGCTTCGAATGTAACAATAGATATCATTGCCGATAGTTCAATTGAAATTCCGAAAGAAAATAAAAATATAACTAATAAAAATTGGTTTTTAAATTTAGTAAAATAAGTTATGAAATTTTTTAATCCTTTTAGTAAAAAATTAAAAATCAGAATTTTTCGAAAAAGATTTTTGTTTCTGCTAGTATTATTGGCATTAATATTTTTATTTTCCAGCTTTCTTTTCTGGGCGGAATTTACCGGTCGAATTGACGGCTTAGTCAACAGCCATCCTTCCTTGAGCTTCTTGAGTTATTGGCCAAAAATTTTAGATATTTATTATCTACCCTTAATGGTTAAGGGGCCAAATTTACCGCAGTATAAATTAATAGTTGATAAAAATGATTTGAAAGATTTAGAAAAGGTATTGTCATTGCCTCAGGGCATCTGCTGCAATTGCTTGCCTAAAGCGGCGGCTAAATATCTAAATGCCGCCTTTCAATTTGATGATAAAAGTTATGCCGTGGAAATCAGGGTAAGAGGGGATTGTTCAAACCACTGGTCAAAAGACAAAAAATCTTGGAGAATTAGATTTAAAGACAGCGACTTTTTTGGCTTAAAGGAATTCGATTTAATTATACCGGATGACCGAGAATATATTGCCGAAAACTTGAATAATTACCGGGCGAAAAAATTCGGCTTGGCCGTGCCGGAGATGAAGTTAGTCACCTTAAAAATTAACGGCCAATTCTACGGGCCTTATATCCAACAGGAGCAAACTGATGGCAATATGCTGGAAAAGAACCGCCAAACGCCCGATGTTAATATTTATGGCGATCAGGAAATAACTGATCAGCTATTTAAAGATCCCAATGCCTGGCAAAAATACAATCAGGATCAAGTTTCAAAAATCAACAATTACGCTGAGCTTAATCTCCTTCTAGATTTGATAAATAAGGCCAGTGACGAAGAATTTTTTGCCAAAATTCCTTATTTGGTTGATTTAGATAATTTTTATAAGTGGAGTGTTCTCAGTATGCTCGCGGGCAGTTATCATCAAGATTTTGCCCATAATATGAGGATTTATTTTGATAATAGCATCGGCAAATTCAAATTTATTCCCTCCGATGTCGGCTTATCAGATTCACCAGTAGCTGACATCATTTATAATCCAATGGTGACAAGAATTATAAAAAATCCAGAATTTCTCGATCAAAGAAATAAAGTTTTATGGGATTATGTCAAGAATGAGCAAAATTTGACCGATGATTTAGCTTTTTTCGATCGAGCTTATAATGATATACGCTTTGCGGTTTATCGGGATCACAAGACAAATTACAGCAGCTTTTATTTTGACCGAAAATTAAAAATCAGGCGCCAAAAATTTAATAATCTTTTTCACGAAGCGCAGGATCTTTTAAATAGCGGTAAAATCTCGGTGAAAATCGATTTTTCTCAAAATTTAGAAAGTCAAATTAACCCTTTGATTGTTTTGGCAAAAATAGAATTTCTAGTGAATAATTTTAGCGGGGTCGAATTGAATAAATTGAAGATAAACTTGAATCAGGACCAAAAAATTCAAGGAACATTGGGTTTATATTTTGATAAAAATAAAAACGGCCTGCTTGATAACAATGATTTAAAGCTGGGTGATTTTATTGACAAGAATCAAGAATTAGCGATAGATAATCTCAGCCAGCGGATGTTGGCTAATCGAGAAATCAGTCAAAATATCGATTATAGCGTAGAAGATTATGAAGCCGGTATTGGACCTTTAGCCAAGCCGATTAGGATCAGTGATGCTAAGTATAATTTTTTTATTGTGACTGATAATCATTCAAATTCGCCATCAGCAGAAGTATTCGATAATCTTGAATTTAATTTCAATAACGCAGTTACGGGCAAAGTTATGAATGATGATAAAGTTTATATTGATAGCACGACTTTCAACAGTTTTAATGATTTATTTCTTAGTCCTTCAGAATTTTTAAGAAAATTTCCCCAATTCAAAATGCTCGGCCAGAATTTGATTTTGCCGGGTGGAATTTATCGCTTTGATAAAAATGTAATTATTCCTAAATGTTTCGACAATTGGATAATTAGCGCCGGAGCGATTTTGGAATTGGGCCCGGGAGTTTCCATCTTCAGTTATATACCGCTTAAAGCAGCAGGAACTGCCCAAAATCCAGTTTTAATTCATCGTCTAGACGACACTAAGCCTTGGGGTGTTGTGGCAGTCATCGGCCAGAAAGACAATACAAGTCAGCTTGAAAATATTAATATTAGCGGCGGGAGTCAGGCTTATTTGAATGGTATTTTTGTTTCCGGCCAAATATCTTTTTACCATTCTGATGTAATAATAAGAAATAGCGCTTTTTATCAAGCTTCGGGTGATGATAGTCTGAATATTAAAGATGCCGTTGGTGAAGTTTATGGTTCGGTTTTTCATGATAATACTTTTGATGCTTTCGATTTTGATTTTGCCGCCAAAGGTAGTTTAATCGAAGGTAACCAATTCTATAATAATGGTAATGATGGAATAGATATCTCTGGTTCTTCCATATTAATTAAAGGCAACAAAATTATAAGTTCAGGGGATAAATGTATTAGTGTTGGTGAAAGTTCTATGCCGAAAATAATTAACAATTTGCTGAAAGGTTGCAATATTGGTATTGCGATTAAGGATTTATCTGAATCAGAAATCACCCGGAATACCATAATTGAAAACAAGGACTCCGGCGTATTTTTATATCAAAAGAAGGCGATTTTTGGCAAATCTTCAGCTCAACTTGATAAAAATATCATTTGGAATAATTCAGTCCAAATAAAAACCGAAGACAATTCTTCGGTTGCTATTACCAATAGTGATATTCAAGGTGGTTTTGCCGGAGAAGGTAATTTGTCAGTCGAGCCGGAATTTGATGATAATTACGTAGCTAAGAATTTGGACTTAGGGTTCAAGGAATAATTTATCACAGTTCGATTTTTTAAGACTTCGAACATTTAATTTTGTCGGTTTCTTTTCATTTCCGGCAAATTATTATATTATCTAAGCCTAAAAGGGGTATTTTTTTATCCATTTTTTTTAAAAACGGCATGAATATTTTTGGTGTTTTATTTGGAGCAATAGCACCATGGGAGAAAGCAGCTATAATTTTTAAATTCTGGTTGGAAACTTTTTTGATTAAATAATTCAGAGAAAATTTTATTGATTTTCTTTCTTCTTTTTTCAATAAACCAAACAAAAAAATTAACGGATTATTGCGATTAGGTTCTATTATTACGATATAATTTTTTGTCACCCTTTTCATTTCCGAAATGATTCTATTGTCATTGTCAACATGGTGCAGCAGGCAAGACTCAAAAACTATATCAAAATAGTTATCAGTAAATTCTAAATTATTAGCATCCATCACTAATTTATTTCTAACCGGGTTGAGCTCAATCATTTTTTTTGAATAATCTATAGCAGTCACTTGGCAAATTCGATCGAAATAATAAGAAAAAAAACCATTGCCTGCCCCGACGTCCAGCAATTTTTGTTGCTTATTAAAATTAATGTATTCACTGATTTCTTTAATTTTTGATTCTGCAAGTGCTTTAATAACCGGGTGATCTCGCTTCCTTCTGCTGTCTAGCCCCTCTCTTTCCCAATATTTTTTTTGAAAAGTCTCTGTCATTTTATATAAAAGTTAGAGTTGATTAATAATTTTAGCGATTATTTTTTCTGCCATTTGAAAAATAAATCGGAGTAGATATTCCAAACATCACATTTACTGCATAGAGGTATTTTATCATATTGTCCGCCTAACATTAATTGGCGGTATTTTTTTAATACTGGTGAATTCCAGATTTCATTGATGGTTTTATTTTTGACATTACCTAGAACCGCTAGCCGCTGATAATCACTGCAACAAATTGAGAAATCGCCATTCCAATGAATTGCGGGTGAAAGCCAAAGATGATAGCAGGGATACCTTTTTTTCTTTTTTTTAACGTTAGTATCATTGATATTACTGCCATAATTATGCATTTCTCTTAATTCCGTTATGACTTCTTTGTTTTTCCATTTTTTAATAAAATGTTTAGTCTGATCCTTGGTGTCTTTGGCTACAATCAGCCTTAAAAAAATTAAAGGTTTTTGTGATCGATTTTGTTTTTTTATTTTTATTAATTGATCGATGTTTTTTTCGACTTCTGCTAATTTATCAATGCCGGTTTTTTCAAAATAAATTTTTGGATCAGGGCTGGTAAAGCTAACAGCGATTTTATCGACTTGATATTCAACCAAGGCTTGGGATTTTTTTTCGTCAAGCAAGGTGCCATTAGTAGTCAAGATGATTGTATTGCTATTATCAGCTTCTTTGATATATTTAATCATTTCAAGGATATTCGGTGCTAATAGTGGCTCACCAAATAGGTGAAGACAAAAACTTCTGGGGCTATAAAGTTTTGCCTCATCAATTATTTTTTTAAAAACCTCAAAATCCATATGGCCGATTAAGGTATTACCTTCGGTTCGGGGGCACATTTGGCATTTGAGGTTGCAGGCGCTGGTTGATTCAATAAAAAGATGGGTCGGGAAATCATAATCAATGGTTTCTTGGGTGAAGAATTTATAAAAAATTTTAATTATTGGTAATTGTGACATCAATCCATCAACTTTGCCAATATTAAATTTTGACATTAACCAAGAAACAATTTTTCTTTTAATTTTTTTCATAATTTTTGATTGTCTTAAGGGAAAAAGGAAGAAAAAGCCAGGAAACGGCTCCTAATAAATAGCCGACTAAATTTGCCACTAGGATTAATTGGGAAAAAATTATAATTATAGAAATATTAGAGTAAAATGGCTGTAAGAGCAAAATAAGCGTTGCTTCTCTGGTGCCGATTCCCAAAATTGAGATAGGCAGGAGGGAAACTAAACCAGTGATAGTCACGGCCACTGCCAAGTTGATTATTGGAATTTCCAATCCAAGGCTTAAAGCAAATATTTCCATCTGGAGATAATATAATAGCCAAGCCAAAACGGTGATTAAAAAGGCGATAAAGTAGTTTTTTAAGGTTAATAATTTTAAGTCACTAATGAAATCATTGAAATTTAAATGTAATTTTTTTTGATAATTTTCCGGAACAAAATAGCAAAAAATTTTATTGAATAACATTTTATGCCAGCCTAGCTTCAAAATAATAATTATAATTAGCAACAAAATCAAAGAGATAAAATAAAAAAGATTTATTTCATTTCTTAAGTCTTTTAAGACAAAAATTATTCCTAGGTAGCCAAAAATTAGAAAATAAAAAATATCAAAAACTCGATCAATAATAATACTAACCGTAGCTTTCCCATAAGAAAGGCCGCCTTTTTTTAGATAATACACTTTTGCTAACTCTCCGACTTGGCTTGGCGTCACGCCGCCCAAAAGAAAACCAACATTATAGATTAAAAATGAATCTAGTAACTGGTATTTTATTCCCTGACTTTTTTTTAGGTAATTCCAACGCCAGGACTTGATAAGCACACTCGGTATAACCAAGGAAATTCCCAAGGCCAATAGATAGTAATTAATTTTTTGAAATGATTTTAATAAATCAGCAAAATTTAGCTGACTGAAAATTATTGCTAAAATTATCAAGCCAATTAGGAAATAATATCTTTTTATTATTTTTTTCCCAAACATACTTTGAATAAAGTTTAATGCCAGATTTCTTTAATCAGATCACCCGTATAAATTGCGTTCGGGATAACTTCGCAGTCAACCCAGCAGCCCGGGCACTGGCTAATTAGTTTTCTGGCATTTTTCGTATTTTGGCTTTGCCAGATTTCTTTAATATCTTGTGTCTTTAAATTACCAGCCACTGTTGAATTGAACAGACAAATTGGAACATCACCATTAGGATTAATCCGAAGATGATTTTTTAATTCCAAGCATGAAGGGTTCGGTTCTGCCCTTTTTTTAATGATTCGATTATAGAAACCTCTTAAGTAATATTTTTTGATGATTTTTTCCTTAAAATCCTTAATACTTTTTGCCTCTTGCTTTAGAATCTTTAGTATGGTATCAATTTCTGATTGGGAAAAATTATAGAAAAATTTATAATCAACAGCATTCTTGGGCATTAAGTTAAGATTTTTATCATTACCATAAATGGCTGATTCCCGATAGGCAATTACCGCATGCAATTGGATCCCCAGCTTATCGCAGATTTCTTTTAATTGGTAATAATCATTGATTCCATCGGAATCAACAATGGTTTGGTTTATACCCAAGTAGAATTTTTTACTTTTTTTCAATTCAGTCAAAAGTTTTACAGTTTCCATTGCCTTTTGGTAGGCACCGTTAATGCCGCGGATTTGATCATGCTTTTGACCTAAGGCATCAATTGATATTTTGATATGAAGATTATTGGTTTTTTCTAAAGCCTTTACCGTATTAATAATTTTTTCAGTTAAAAGTCCGTTGCTAGTTAAATGCAAGACTTTCGGCCTAGACTCATCCTGAATTATATTTATTATTTCCGATATGTCATTTCTAAGAAATGGCTCACCGCCAGAAATTCTAACGCCGTCGAATTTTTGCTGGCTAAAAATTTTTTTAATCTCAGCCAGACTTAATTCATCGGCAGTATCATCTTTTTGCCAAATTGAACACATTTGACATCTCGCATTGCATCGCCAAGTGACTAAAAAAGTGCAAAAGCCGGGTGAAACCTCAAGCCCCAATCGATTTTTGATTATATCTTTAATAATCATAATTTTAAATAATTTTCAGCTGCAATACACTCAAAATTATCAAGTAAATACTCTAATTTTTTCCAGGTATTTCCAGTATTATGGTATTTTATTATTTTTTCCAGCCAAGGCATTTTTATGGTTTTTGGTTTCTGGAAATCAAAGGGGTGAAAATGGATGCAAGCTGGCTCTTGGTTTAATTTAATTTTTAGCAGATTTTTGAAGATGAACCAGGGTATCAGACGGATATAAATGCCACCAGTCAAAGGCAAGCTGAAATTATTATGGTGAAAAATTGAAATTGGCAGTTCAATCAATGGAGATTGATCATCTTTGGCAATTGGGTCATTAAAATTTATTTTGTAATGATTAAATATTTCGCTCTTAAGGCCGTAAAGAGATTTCTTGTATATTTTTGCCAAAAAGCGGGGGAACTTGAAAGGAAAAATGGAAGAGTCATATTTGATGTTGTTATTGCTAAGAATCGGTAAAAGCCATTTAGTATTTTGATCTAAAGAGAAATTGGCCGCTCGGTGGCCGATTGGTTTTTCCCCGATTATTTTTTCAATCTGATCAATAACTGTTTTCAAATCTTGTTCAAATCCATCGGGCTGTTTTAGCCAAAGCGGTTGGTGATCAAGAGAGTGAACAGCAATTTCCTGGCCGAAACTATGGATTTTTTTTATCATTTGGGGTTCTTGGGATAGAACTTTCCCACTGATAAAAAAAGTAGCGCTTGCTCCTTTGGCCTTTAACAATTTCAAAAGTTGATTAATAAATTCTGATAATGAATCGGTCTCATCACCTCGGAGGTATTTTTTTATTGAGTTTGATTCGAACCAATATTCTAAATCAAAAGTTAAAATGATGCTGTTCATTTGTTATTTATTAATTTCTCTTCTAATGGCGGCAATTTGATCAGCAATTGTGCCAAAAAAGAAAATTATCAAAGAAGAGATGAATAATAGAATTGTTGAATCATTGATATTAGGTATTAATATTTCCGGAAAGGCACTGATGCAGCCAATGGCAAAAAGCACAAAACTGACTGGCAGAAAGACTCGCAAGGGCGAAAAGAGCATAATCATTCTTAAAATTAACATTAAAGCTTTAACGGCGTCGCTTGTTTTGACCATACTTCTGCCACCTTGTCTTTTACTGATTTCAATTGGTATGTAATCAACGTTCAAATTTTCTTTAAGGAAGGCCAAAGTGATTGTTGTGGTCCAAGAAAAGCCGCTTGGCAGAAGATGGGCGTATTTATTAAAGTATTCCTTTTTAATTAGCCTGAGCCCAGAGTTCAGGTCAGGAATTTTTTTCTCCACCAAGTATTGGGCAACCCAAAGAATTATTTTTTTACCCGGCTGCCTAACCAGCGGTCCTTTATAGCCTTGCCTGGAGCCAACCACCATATCAAAGCCGTCGCTTGATTGAATAAGGCGGCCGATATCTTCTATTTTATGTTGACCGTCTGCATCAAATACCAAAATCCAATTCATGATGCTTGCCGCAACGGCTGTTTTAATTGAAGCGCCATAACCTTTATTATAGGGATGGTTGATTACTTTAATCTCGCTGTCATTCATCTGATTAAGAATTTCTGCCGTTTTATCATTTGATCCGTCATTAACCACTATTATTTCATAGTGATTGGCAAAATTAAGTTGCAGATATTCTTTCAGTTTATTGATAGTGGTTAAAACAGTATCTTGTTCGTTATAGGCCGGAATAATTACCGAAAATTTTATTTTTTCCATATTGTTACCTCAATTTTAATTTTTTTAGTTTATTATAAATTTCAATATTTCTTTTGAACCGGTTGCAGGTTTGGCAGACAGGGAAATAAGTATTGCCAGTATTGAATTCATTGCGGATATGCTGATATTTTTTACTGTTCCAAACCTTTTTGAATCCTACTTCGAACACGTTGCCGACATCATATTTTTTACTGTAAAATTCACAGCAAAGTCTGATGCCGCCATAATATTGGATATATACTTCATACCAAGGAGAAAAGCAGGGGAGTTTCTGCGGGGGGCGATAATAATTTTTAAACTCATCGATTAATTTGTCCAAATTGTTTTTAACTTTCAAATTTTTACTTTTTTCTTTGGTGGCTTCTAGGGTTGCTAGTAATTTACTGTTTTCTACCACTAAACTGTCTTTTTGATAAAGATCAAAAGTGTCAATTGGCTTGAATCTTACCTGGTCAACGCCCAATTCTTCTCCCAGCTCCAAAATTTTTAACAATTCGTCAATATTTTGGTTTAAAATTATTGAATTAAACCAAATACTTGGTTTATCTAAACCCAATTCTTTTTTGGCCTTAACTAAGTTTTTTATGCCATTGATGGCATTTTCCAGATTACCCTTTCTAAGAGATTGATAGATTTCTTTGTCAGTCGTATCCATCGATACTTTTAATAGTCCGAGGCCAGAACTGACTAACTCTTTGGCCATTTTTTCGTCGACAAGAGTCACATTAGAATTCATGGCGACGCTGATGCCTTTGCTGGCTGCATATCTAATCATCGCAAAAATATCCTTATTAAGCAGCGGCTCGCCTAAACCGTTAATTTGAATATCAATCAATGTTGGAATCTGCTTAAGGATATTTTTAAATTGTTCAAAGCTCATATCACCAAGCGCGACGTCGTAATTCGCTTCATTGCGGGGACAAAAGACGCATTTTTCATTACAGCGATTAGTGGGTTCAATTTGAGCGTATTTAGGCAGGGAAATCAGTTTTGTCCGGCCCAGGCTTATTTCAATTTTATTAATGAGATTATTCAATTTTTTGATCATGCTATTTTTTGTTAATAATGCTTAGAAAATAATTTTCATACTTTGAGACATTATTTTCCGGTAAATGATTTTTTAGGGCGAACTCCCGGGCATGTTTGCCCATTTCGGCTCTAATATCTTCATTATTAATTAAAAATTTAATATCTTTAGCCAATTGCTCATAAGTCGTGGAATGAAAACCAATTTTATTATTTTTGATAATATCATCGGGGTCAAAATCCAAAGTGATTGTCGGGCATTCGTTCAGCCAGGCCTGAATGAAATTATTGCCAAAGCCTTCCGGCAGACAGGTATTAACAAAAATTTTTGCTTTAGCCAAAATTTCATCTACTTTTTCCACCGTTTGCCCGCCTAAATATTCAAAATTTGGATTATAATTTTGCGTTTCTTTAATTAATTTTTTATAGAAGTCAATGCTGTTTTGCAAATAGCCGATCATCAAAAATTTAAAATTGGTTTCTTTTAATTCCTGAGCTAGCTGCAAGAAAATTTCCGGTCTTTTCCTGCTTTTTAAATTAGCTACCCAAGCAATCAGATTTTCTTTTTGGGCAACCTTGAATCTTTGGTAATTATCTTCCATGCTGTTATAAATCGGAGTGGCCGGCACCTTATATTTTTCTTTAAGAATTTGGGCATGTAATCTATTAATGGTTATGACGTGGACATTTTTTAAGGTTTTAAAGTTCAAGAAATGGATCAATGCCGCTTTAGTTGAAATTAAGGTTGCCGGAATATTCAAACTAAATCTTATTTTTTTGGGATAAGGCAAGCAATTATTGATGTGAGTGGTATTATAAACAAGCGGGATTTTTAAGAACCGACAAGCAAGGGAGAAAATAAACAAATAGCGAAAATCGCGAATAAAAAATAAATCAGGTTTTTCTTGCCGGCAGACTTTACGGAAATTGGCAATCGCTTTGAAGATTTTTTCTTTTTGGCTAGCAAGGTAAATTAATTCAAATCCATCAACTTTTTCTCTCGCTAGGCCTTTTTCTCCTTTCAAAACCAGATAACTAATTTTGTGGTTTTTTTGGGAAAGATATTTCGCCAAAAGATAGGCCTGAATTTCGGCACCGCCGATTAAGTCATTTCTCGGAAAATCCTTGGTAAAAATAAAAACTTTCATATTTAAGAAAAATATTCTTTCAGCCAAAGTTCCAAGGTAATTATTCGCCAAAGCAGGCGGCCGTGGTTTTTTCCGTTTAAGTGCTGGTGAAAGATATCTTGGACTTTTTTGGTATCTAATAAGCCATGTTGGTTGAAATTGGGCGAATAAAACATTTCTTGTAATTTATCTTTTAATTCATTTTTAAACCAGTGATCATTTGGTGTCGGAAAACCTTTTTTATCTTTTCGATCATAAATTTCAAATGGTAAAATGTCTTTAAATGCTTCCCTTAATATCACTTTATTTTTATAGCCATCAATTTTATACTTAATTGGCAAGCCAAAACAAAATTCTACCAGGCGGTAGTCAAGAAAGGGGACTCGGGCTTCCAGGGAAAAAGCCATACTGATTCGGTCTTCATTATTAAGCAATACGGGCAAATTGGTGGTGCTGAAGGTTTCAAAGAGGGCTTGATTGAGGTAGCTGGAAAAAAATTTAGGTATTTTTGTTGGTCCGCTTTTAAATTTCAGCATTTTTTCACTTAAAATCTGATCCTGCCAGCGGCGCTGAGGTTTGAATAGTCGTTTGATTTTGAGAATTATTTTTGGCGTTAAAATCCTGATTACTTCTTTATCGTAAATTTGGTTGAGGCGAAGTTTTATTTCCTTTCTGGTTTTAATGAATTTTTTAAATTTCAGTCCCTTAATCAGGTCAGCCAAATAGAAAGGATAATAGGCAGGATACCCGCCTAAAATTTCATCCGCTCCCTGGCCATCAAGGGTGACAATAACCTTTTGGGCGGCGCATTCCATCACATGCCAATGGGAAAAAGTACTGGGCATTCTGACCGGCAAGTCATGATGTTTGACGATTTTTTCAGTTATTTCAAATAACTTATTCGGATCCGGTTTGAGATAATGAGCGGTAGTGCCGTAATAATTATTGGCAATTTCAATAAATTTTTTTTCATTATAATCTGGTTGGTCATAGACCGAAGAGAAAGTGTCAATTTTTTGGCCCAAAATTTTAGTGATAATTCCGGTTATCACAGTTGAGTCAATCCCGCCGGACAAGCAAACACCAACCGGCACGTCGCTTCTTAACCTTAATCTGACAGCATCAATCAATAGCTCCCGAAAAGTCTTTTCCGGTTTTGTGTAATCGTATTTGTTTTTTATTTTTTCCAAATCAAGCTGCCAGTGCCGATCAAATGTCATTTTATTTCCCGCTATTTTTAGGCTATGGCCGGCGGGCAGTTCATTGATATTATCAAAAATCGTTTCAGAACCGCCATATGGCATATTTCTGTCAATGAAATTATAGAGTTGCCCGCAGTTGATTTTTCTTGTTAACGGAGAGACGGAAAGGATAGTTTTTATTTCTGACCCAAAAATGAAGTAATCATTTGTTTTTTGGTAAAAAAATGGCTTGATGCCAAAACGATCCCGAGAAGCAAATAATTCCTCTTTTTGTTTGTCCCAAATAACAAAAGACCACATGCCATTGAATTTTTTGACGCAGTCTTTACCCCATTCTTTATAGGAATAAAGGATTACTTCCGTATCAGTTTGAGTTTGGAATTTGTAACCTTTGTTTTTCAATTCGTCCCTAATCTCAAGATAATTGAATATTTCTCCGTTAAAGATAATTACTAACGATTCTTCAAAATCAAACATCGGCTGGTGGCCGGCCGGACTCAAATCAATAATGCTTAATCGGCGGTGGCCCAAGCCAATTTTTTCATCAATAAAAATACCTTGGTCATTGGGTCCTCGGTATTCAATGGTTTTTAACATTTTAGCCAGGTGTTCCTGGTTGAAGTTGTCAAGGTTATTAAATTTTAAATAGCCAGCGATGCCGCACATGAATTTATTGTCCCTTTCGACTCAAAACAATCCTGATAGTTTTAAGGAGAATACTTAAATCCAGAGTTAAAGAGCGATTTTTGATGTAGAACAGATCATATTGGAGTTTTTCCAGGCTTTCCTCCTTAGAGCCGCCATAGGCTGGTCCGACTACCTGGGCCCAGCCGGTTAAACCCGGCTTAATTAAAAGTCTTTCTTTATAGAAGGGGATTTGGTTTTGTAATTGTTCAACAAATTCCGGCCTTTCGGGGCGGGGACCAATTATGCTCATCTCGTTCTTAATTACATTTAAAAGCTGAGGGATTTCATCAATTCTGGTTTTTCGAAGCAACCTACCGACTTTGGTTACGCGAGAATCATTTGTTGTTGCCCATTGGGGGCCGTTGGTTTCGGCGTTTTTAAACATCGTTCGGAATTTAATCGCCTTGAAAGATTGGCCATTTTTTCCGACCCTGATTTGGGTGAAAAATACTTTTCCCTGGCTGCTTAACTTTATGATTAAAGCAATCAGTGGGATGAAGGGGAACGACAAAACAAAAAGGATGATTGAAAAAACAAGATCAAAAACTCTCTTTGCCCTTTCATAGAATTTTTTATTGCTTTCTTCTAAATTTTCCAAAAACCAAATCTGTTCAATGGTGGTAACGGGGATTTTGCCAGTGATTTTTTCATAAAAATTGGCGATATCGGAAAAGTTTATTCTTAGAGGCAGGCAATCAAACAGGCTTTTTGACAAACTGACGTTGTCTCTTGGATGAATATTCGAAACAATAGTATTAATCTTATTATTCAGGCAGATATTCTTTAAATTTTCAAAGTGGTCATAAACAGTAATACTTCTTAAGTCATCAGGAATGCTTGTATTGCTATCCTCAACGATTATGTATTTTAGTTGGAAGCCAAGCTGCGGCCGTTTTTTAATTTCCTCGATAACTTCTCGGACTAATGGATTAAAGCCGATAATCACCAAGCTATTAGTTTTTGATAGTTTAATGAAAGAGTCAAAGGCAAGATGCCAGAGATAAATTGAAAAAACAGCGATACCCGCATTAATTAAGAGTACGGTTTGTGGTTTGATGGCAAAAAGGCGGTTTTCACCCAAATAAAAGAAGATAATAGCCAAGATGCCGCCAATTAAAATATCCCTGATTACTCGGTTTAAAATATTGGCCCGGCCTTGGCGAAAATTCAATTCATATAAATCATCAATATAAAAAATTACCAGCCAGACTAAAAAGACTAAAGTAAATGGCCAAAGATGCCTAAGCCAAAGTTCATTGCTATATCTTTCCCCGTATCTAATTATTAGAGTTAGCCAAAGAGAAAAATAAAGGATAAATATATCCCCTAAAATCAAGAAGTACTTTTTAGCGCCAGTCACAGAATTCCTAGCCACAATGTTGTAATTAGTTTTAATTATATGGTCACCTGCGGTGACCATGAAATTGCTTGCCTCGCTGAGACGCGAGGCGAAGCGGGCGTCGTTCGGCTTGCCTGCCGGCAGGCAAGTCCAAATAAATGCAGGTATTCATTTGTTCCTCACTAGCAATTATAGCTAGATTATACGATATCTGGCCATTTTAGTCAATTAGTTCAGATTTGCCATTTTTTTGGAATTTTGTTAAAATTAAACCATTATTAATAAAGGATGTTTGACTTGCTCTACGTCACCAATAAAAAATTATTTATGTTTGATCGCGAAAGATTATCTTATATTTTATTAAAACTTATCAAAATCGGCGTTTTTTTTATTTTATTTCTGCCGCTAGTAATGGGTAGCACTTTTTTCTTTCCTTTTATCGTGCCCAAGAACGTCTTTTTTCGAATTGCCACAGAAGTTATCTTCGCCGCTTATTTGGTCCTGGCTCATCTTAAGCCAGAATTTCGACCGACATTTAATAAAATTGTTTGGTCGGTTTTATTGTTTTTGGGCGTTTCAACGGTTGCCACTTTTGCCGGTATCGGGATTTATAGCAGTGTTTGGGGCAATTATGAAAGAATGAGCGGACTTTTCCATCTGGGGCATTTGGTAATGTATTTTTTTGTTTTGATTGGTGTTTTTAAAAATAAAAAAGATTGGCATTCATTTCTAACTTTCTCGGTTGTCGCTAGCTCTTTGATGTGTATTTTAGGCCTAGCTCAGTGGTTAGGGGTGCCATTCTTATTAAGGTCATCTGGCGGTGCCCGGTTAAGTGGAACTGTTGGCAATGCAACTTTTTTTGCCGCTTATTTGATGTTTAATCTTTTCTTTATTTTATATTTTATTGCCAAACCGGGAAGGTTTGACTTGAAGTTGTTCTCTTACAGTTTTTTCCTCTTTGATGCCTATTTGGTTATATCTTTTATTCTAAATAAAATTTCTCCGATTGCCGACTGGCAAAATCTTAATTTTCTAAAAGCGCCGATTTTAAGCGAATCATTCAAATATCCATTTTTTTTCTATTCATTTTTGTTCCTGCAAATTTTAATTTTGGCAGTTTGGTTTTTCCGTTCTAAAAAATACACGGCTGTCTTATTAGCTATTATTTTTCTTTTTCAATTCATTATCTTTTTTAATACTCAAACCAGAGGCGCAGTTATTGGCTTTGCCGCCGGGATAGCTTTTTTGGCCATGACTACTTTATTTTTAAAAAGAATTGATAAAAAGATCAGACTTTTTAGCCTAATTCTTTTGCTTTTAATTTTAGTTTCGCCCCTGGCCTTGTTCCTTGCTAAAGATACGCCATTTATTCAGAATATTGGTACCTTGAAGCGTTTAGCCAATATTTCAATGACTAATATCACTACTCAGTCACGGTTATTAACCTGGCAGGCTAGTTGGAAAGGCTGGACGGAAAGTCCCAAATCATTTTTTATTGGTTATGGCCCGGAGAATTATTATTATGCCTTCAATAAAAATTTTCCCGTGCTTATTTACAAGGATATGGGTTCGCAAATTTGGTTTGACCGGGCTCATAATATAATTTTTGATTTGGGAGTGACAACAGGCATTATTGGCCTGGTTGCCTATTTAAGCATCTTATTTTTTGCTTCTTGGTCATTATTCAAAGATTATCAAAAAAACAAAGTATTCAGTTCCAGCTTTTTGCTTATTGCTTTAATCATTGCTTATTTTACCCAGAATTTTTTTGTCTTTGATACTTTGAATACCGAGATTCCTTTTTATTTATTTTTGGCCTTCGTGGTTTATCTGGCTTCAATAAGAAGTCAGGAAAATCAGTCAGTTGAAAGCCAATCTAAAGACCCTAATTATATCTATCTGGCTGTTGTAGTAGTCGTTTTATTGTTTGGCGTTTTTGCCGTTAACATTAAGACTTTGAAGGCTAATAGTTATCTTTTTCAGGGTTTAGTCACTAAGGCAACTAGCGGTCAGTTTAGCGACGACGCTTTTGAATATCTTAAAAAATCAATTAATGAAGCAGTCGTAGGTAAATTTGAAGCTCGCCAACAGTTAGCTGATTACGTTAGCAATTTTGCCAAAAGTAAAGATGCTCCTTTGGCCAAAGCGCAAACTATGATCAATTATGCCGGCGATGAGCTGAGTAAAAGTGTTAAAGAAGAACCGCTCAATGTTCGCCATTATTTGTATCTAGCCACATTTTATAATGCCACCACAAAATTTAATAAAACCAATCCCCAAAAAGTTATTGACTTAATGGCAGTGGCAACCAAACTTAGCCCGACCCGACCGCAAGTTTATTATGAAACCGGTCAAGCCCATCTTTATTTGGGGGATTTTGATCGGGCTGATGGCTATTTCAAGCAAGGCATAAAATTAGCCCCTTGGGTGATTGAAGACAATTTATCGTTATTATCGGTTTATATAATTTCTAAAAGCTATGATTTGGCTGATAGTCAATTTAAATTAATGACTGAAGAGTTAAAATGGCAACCGACTGTTTCTGATTACCGAAGACTGGTTGAATTATACAGTCGGAATAATTTTTATTCCAAAATGGTTGAATTTCAAAATGAGGTTATCAAATTACAGCCGACTGCCACTGAATACGCTAAATTAGCGGCAATTTATGCTAAAATGGGTGAGAATCAAAAAGCCAAAGAGGCAACCCAAAAGGCAGTGGAATTGGATCCGGCTTTTGCCCAGGAATCCGAACAGTTCTTGCAGATGCTTGCGGCCGGAGAATTACTAGACAAAAACAAATAATGAAGATCAAAATTAAAATTTGTATTTTTTCTTTTTTAGTTCTGGCGCTTTTAAGCCCAGGCTCATTTTTTTCTTTGCCTGTTTTTGCCCAGCCTTTTGCTGACTATAAAATTGGTGAGTTTTTGGTTAAATTCAAGAACAATCCGCAAATTTATAAATTTCAATTTGCCGGCGACGTTGATCCAATTGCATTGATTGAAAAATATCAAAATGAATCAGCCATTGAATATTTAGAACCAAACTATGTTTTTCAGACAACGGCCTTTCCTAATGATCCGGATTATCCCTTGCAGTCATATTTGAAAACAGTTGATGCTCAAGCCGCTTGGTCGAAAGAATTAGTGATTCGCGAACAGGAAAATATCACCCGTCGTTCAATCATTGCCATTTTGGATACTGGCGTTGATTTAATTCATCCCGACCTTAAGGATAAGATTTGGGTTAATAAAGATGAAAAAACCAATAATTTGGATAATGACAAAAACGGTTATATTGGTGATTTACATGGCTGGGATTTTGTTGACGATGATGCGGACCCGAGTCCTTCTTTGAATGGTGATTATGTTGTCGACGCGGTTAAACACGGAACGATTGTGGCCGGTATTGCGGCCGCCACCACTAATAACCAGGAAGGGATTGCCGGCATCAGTTGGTTTGGCCAGATTATGCCTTTAAGGGTTTTGGATAGTACTGGTTCGGGTGATGTCTATTCTGTCGTTAAAGCGATTGATTACGCCGTGGCTAATGGTGCTGACGTGATAAACATGAGCTTTGTCGGTACGGGCTTCAGCCAAAGTCTGTTTAATGCGATTCAAAAGGCTTACAACAGCGGTGTTTTAATAGTCGCCGCCGCCGGCAATACTGACCCTCAAGTCAATGGTATTGATTTGGATTTGATCAAATCGTACCCGGTTTGTTATGACGGTCCAAACGGTGAAAATATGGTTATCGGTGTTGCTTCAGTCAGCCAAAGTCTGACTAAATCAAGCTTTTCTAATTATGGCGGCTGTATTGACATCGTGGCGCCAGGAGAAAATTTTTATTCAACCCAATTTTATCAGTCGAATCTCGCCGATTTTAACAAATACTACGACGGATATTGGTCAGGCACTTCCTTATCCGCGCCGCTAGTCAGCGGAACTTTGGCTTCAATTAAAGCTTTAAGGCCCACGTATAATTCCGGAATAATCCGAGATTTTGTTTTGGCCAATACCGAGGACATTTCTCGCTATAACCCCGGGTATCAGAATAAATTAGGCTCCGGTTTGCTTGACCCATCTCAAGCTTTAGAGGCGGCATTAAATCCAAAAGTCCCCATTACTAAAGCCGGCAATGTCAGCTACCTTGTTGCTGGTTTAGGCTTTGGTTCTTTCCCTCAGCTTAAGGTTTTAGAAACCGATGGTTCAATCTTTAAATCATTTTATGCCTATAGTCCTAATTTTAACGGGCCAATTAATGTTGCTAGTGGCGATATTAATGGCGACGCTAAAGAAGAGATTATTACTGGTGCCGGTGCCGGCGGCGGCCCTCATATCCGAGTCTTTAATATCGAAGGCCAGCTGGTCTCCCAATTTTTTGCTTATGATAAAAGTTTCCGGGGCGGTGTCAATATTACTTCAAAGGATATTAATAATGACAATAAGGCCGAAATAATTGTTGGCCCGGGTAAAGGTTTGCTTCCAGAAGTTAAAATATTTGATTATCAAGGAAACCTTTTAACTAAATTCTTGGCCTATCAGGAAAATTTTTTTGGCGGAGTCAAGGTGGCGGCCGGGGACATTAATAATGATGGTAAAATTGAAATTATTACTGGTGCCGGTGCCGGCGGCGGCCCTCATATCCGAGTCTTTAATATCGAAGGCCAATTGGTCTCCGAATTTTTTGCTTATAACCGAAATTATAAGGGCGGTGTCAATGTCGCTTGCGGCGATCTTCATGGCGATGGCCAGGCGGAGATTATTGTCAGTGTAGAAAAAGATTCGGTGCCAACAGTCCGAGTTTTTGATTATCGGGGCACAGTTTTGAGTGATTTTTTTGCTTATGAACCTAATTTTTTAAAGGGGGTTTATGTTGCTTCTGGCGACTTAGAAAATGACGGGGTAGATGAAATTATCACTGGCAGCGGGATTGGCAGTCCGGCCAGAATAAAAGTCTTTGATTTGCATGGTAAATTAAAATCGGAAATTTTTGCCCACACCGAAGATTATCAAGGGGGAGTACGACCGGCGCTAATCAGATATTAATTATGGATTTTTTTATTTTTTTAAAGCAGTCCCCATTTTTAAAGCAGTTTTTTAAATTTTGTCTGGTCGGAGGGATGGCGGCGGTAATTAATTTTTCAATTTATTATTCTTTTACGGAATGGTTTGGAATCTGGTATATTTATTCAGCAGTGATTGGTTTTTTAATCTCAGCGGTCTTTAATTTTTTGGCTAACAAATTTTGGACTTTTGCCAATCAAGAGCGGGGTAAACAGGTTTTAGCTCAGCTGCTGAAATTTTTTGTGGTCGTATTTTCGGGGTTAATAATCAATATCATGATTATCTATGCTCTAACCGAATGGTGGGGCATTGATTACCGATTATCCTGGGTTTTTGCCACTGGCGCTGTGACTTTTTGGAATTTTACCTTTAACCGCTTTTGGACTTTTAAGCATCATCCTTCTATTCTATGAATAAAAAATATTATAAGTACTGGGAGAAAAAAATTGGCCAAAAAATCAATCAGCTTTGGCAGAAAAGCGATAAATTTTTGCCTTGTCATGGTCCATCACATCACTGGCGAGTTTGGAAAAATGCCGAGAAATTTGGCAAAAAGAAGGGAGCTGATTTGGAAATTTTAGTGGCCAGTTGTTTGCTTCATGATATTGCTGCTTTTAATAAATCTCCGGTTAAAGATCATAACTTGCGATCCGCTAAAGTCGCTAAATCAATTTTGGAAAGCATTAATTTTCCTAAAGAAAAAATCGGGGTAGTTTATAAAATAATTGCCACACATCGTAGCGGCGAAAAGCAGGCTGGTGGGCTGGAAGGGGATATTTTTAAAGCATTTGACAAAGTTGATACCCTGGGACCGCTGGGTGTATATCGGATAATTACGCCAATGTCAATTCGCGGTTATGATTTGGCCGCGACGGTCAGATGGTTTTTGACTGAGGGAAAAATAAAGAAGAAGTGGCAATCAATTAAGTTTCCGGAAATTAAAAAACAATACCGGCATGATTATTTGTATACTCTGAATTTCTTTGAAAAATTGGCCAAATTTAAGTAAAACATCAGTTTGCCATCAGATATTTTTTAAGTTATAATATAATTAGTCTGTAATATGTTGTAATAAATCCTAAAGAAGGCTATAAGTTATATTACAGGTTTTAAGATAAATATATGCCTACAAATACCAAAGCGATTTTTGAGAAAAAAAATGTTTTAATCACCGGCGGAGCGGGGTTTATCGGTTCTTTTCTTTGTGATGATTTGATTGAAAAAAATAAAATTATCTGTATTGATAATTTTATTTCGGGTAATGAAGCCAATATTGATCATTTACTTCAGAACCCCAATTTTCGGTTTATTAAGCACGACATCAACCAACCTATTGATTTGGAGAGTTTGCCGGAGCTGGAGGAATTTAGAATTAAATTTCAGGGGATTCAAGAAATTTATCATTTGGCTTGTCCGACTTCGCCTAAAGATTTTGAAAAGACCAGAATTGAAACCGTCTTGGCCAATTCGGTCGGCACGAGAAATATTTTAGATTTAGCCGTAAAATATAAAGCTAAATTTTTGTTGGCTTCTTCCTCGGTGGTTTATGGCCAGTATGATCCGCAAAATCCTTATTTTAAGGAAGATTATTTAGGGATGGTTGATCAGCTTAGTCCCAGGGCTTGTTATGATGAAGGCAAAAGATTCGCCGAGACTTTAACTAGAACTTACGGTCAAGCTTATAATTTAGATACTAAGATTGCCCGCATTTTTCGAACCTATGGACCGCGGATGAAACTTAAGATTGGTCAGATGCTGCCGGATTTTGTTTCTAGTGCTTTGGCGGGCGAAGACCTAGTGATTTTTGGTGATGATGATTTTTCCACCTCGCTTTGTCATGTTTCTGATATCGTTCAGGGCTTAACAAAAATGATGAAGAGCGGTGAGAATGGGCCGATTAATTTAGGGGGTGATTTAGAATATAAGATTGTTGATGTCGCAAAGAAAATAATTGCCATGACTGGCTCCAAATCAAAAATTGTTTTCAAAAAACCCCTGCTTTTTATGACTCCATTGGGTTTACCCGATATTACTTTAGCCAAGGAGCGGTTAACTTGGTTTCCCGTGGTTTTATTAGAGACGGTATTCAAGGAGCAATTGACTATTTTAAAGCTTATAAGTCTATTTTGAGTCCAACTAGTGGTTTAAGGAAACTATGATAATCAGTATTGTGATTCCGGCTTTTAACGAGGCGACGATGGTTGCAAGCGTGGTTAAAGCAGTCAAAAACAAAGTCAATCAGGTCATTGTAGTTGATGACGGCTCAAGCGACAACACTGGTGCTGAAGCCGAGCAAGCCGGAGCAACTGTCTTAACTCATCTTTTGAATCGCGGCCAGGGTGCAGCTTTGCAGACTGGCATTAATTTTGCCCTGAAATCCGGAGCTGATATCATAGTTACTTTTGATGCCGATGGTCAGCTGAATGCCGAGGAAATCGATAGGGTAGTTGAGCCATTAATTCTGGGCGGGGTTGACATTGTTTTGGGCTCCCGCTTCCTTAAGCCGACCAGCCAGGTTCCAGCCGCCAAAAAGATTATTTTAAAATTAGCCATTGGGGTGACAAATTTATATACCGGCTTAAAATTAACGGATATTCATAACGGTTTTCGGGCCATGTCCCGTTTGGCCGCCCAAAAAATTGAAATTAAGCAGGATGGTATGGCTCACGCTTCAGAAATACTCGAACAGGTTAAAAAATACCAATTGAAATTTACTGAAGTGCCGATAACGATATATTATACCGATTATTCAATTCAGAAAGGCCAAAAATTATCAAATGCCTTTAGAATAATTTGGGCTTTAATTTTAGGGAGAATTAGTAGATAGAAATTAAAAAATAAAAAAATAAAGCCATAATTTTGCCTTAATTTTTTAAGCATGAGTATTATCAAGGTCATTATCATCGTTTTTATTCTTTTCGTCTTATGGCGGACATTTATTCGTTTTAGGAAAAATGATATCACCAGCCGCGAATTAATCTTATGGGCGGTTTTTTGGCTGTTAATGGCAGTAGTGACATTAATGCCGCAAAGAACCGACCTAGTTGCTCAATGGCTGGGAGTGGAGAGAGGAGCAGATTTATTAGTTTATCTATCAATCATCGTTTTGTTTTTTGTTGTTTTTCGGATTATTGTTAAATTGGAAAAGATTGATCGGGACATTACAATGATTGTCAGGAATACGGCATTAGACCAAGAGGATAAGAAAACAAAAAATTAAGAAATTAAAATTTTTAAGCATCTTAATTTCTTATTTTTAGAGTTATGGCTTTTGGCAGAGTATTAATCGTCATTCTAGTCTACAATGGCGCGGATTTCCTCCGCGATTGTTTATCTAGTCTTGCAAATATTAGCTATCCAAAAGACAATTTTGAGGTTTTGATTATTGACAATGCCTCCACTGATAATTCAGTTGATTATCTTAAAAATAACTGGGCCGAATTTAAGCTTATTGAAAATAAAAAAAACAGCGGCTTTGCGGCCGGCAACAACATCGGTTTGCAATATGGCATTGATAATGGTTTTGATTATGTCTATTTGCTGAATCAAGATACCGTGGTCAAACCTGATTTTTTAAATGAAATTATGGCTGTTGCCGAAACTGACCCAAAAATCGGAGCGGTGCAGTCAAAGTTATTGCTTTATCAAGATCAGGGTAAAATCAACAGCCTTGGCAATGAAATCCATTATTTAGGCTTTGCTTTTGCTGGCGGCTATCAGAGGCCTGACCAGGAACTAGCAGTCAGAGAAATTGCTTATCCATCTGGTGCCAGCGTGCTTTTAAGAGTTGAAGCTTTAAAGCAAATTGGCTTATTTAATGCCGAATTCTTCATGTATCACGAGGATGCTGATTTGGGCTGGCGGCTTTGGTTGTCTGGCTGGAAAGTAATGCTGGCGCCAAATTCGGTGGTCTACCATAAGTATGAGTTTTCTCGCAGTATTAAAAAATATTATTATATGGAGCGCAACCGCTATTTGGTAACGCTTCAAAATTATAAAATGGCTACTATTCTTCTAATCAGTCCTGCTTGGCTGATAATGGATATTGCCATGTTTTTTTATTCTTTTATTGGTGGGTGGTGGCGGGAAGAATTTAAAGTCTATGCTTATTTTTTCGATCTCCGTAGTTGGGATAAACTCATTAAAGTCAGGAAAGAAGTTCAAAACAAGCGAAAAATTAAAGATAAAGAAATCATCAAACGCTTTGTTGGTAGAATTGAATTTCAAGGTATTGAAAACCCATTATTAAAGTATATTGCTAATCCGGCTTTTAACCTTTATTGGCAGATAGCCAAACGATTGGTTTGGTGGTAAAAAAATAATGGGTACCCGACTTTAGTCGGCCATTAAAGCCTGTTAAAGTGGGGTTGCCAATTTATTAAATAAAGGTAACCATTGTCTGGTAACCAATTGTCTTGACAATAATATTTTTAAGATTTACAATAATAAAGCTAATTATTAAGTGTTGATTTATGCCAAACTCAAAAGCAAAGAATCAACATAGCGCAACTTTAGACGACGTTTACGAGGTCGTCACCTTTATTAAGGATAATGTGCCAATGAGAGATGAAGTGGTAACTAAGGGCGAATTCAGTGAATTAAAAGGTGACTTTAGTGGACTGAAAAGCGAAGTCGGCGAATTGAAAAGCGAAGTCGGCGAATTGAAAAGCGAAGTTTCCGGAATAAAAGCGACAATGGTCACTAAGGATTATTTGGATGATAAGTTGGCGGATTTACGCGGTGATTTAGTAGTGCTGACTAGAAAAGAAGATAATAAACTCAAGACTTTGGTGGGCGTGTTGCATGGTAAAAGGGTGATCAGTGACAGCGATGTTAAAAAAATCTATTCCATGGAGCCGTTTGCCCAATAATTAATAAAATTTAGAATAATTTTTCAGTCAGCCGGACTTCCACCTGAGAAAAGTCCGGCTTTTTTGAATATATCAGTACTAAGTCCAATTTAGGCTTTCCAAAGCCCGTGCAGGTTGCAGTATTCCCGAGCAATGACTTCGCCGTTCTGGGGGACGCAAAATTCCGCTTCAGGAGCGTCGCCAGGCTTTAAATGCTTACGATATGTCATATCGCCGGAAATCAGCTGGATCCACATAATATAATGCTTTTCTTCCATCGGGTGGGGGATTGCACCGACTTTGACTTTGTAGCCGTTTTGAGTTTTCTCAACCACTGGCACATGTTTTTCCAAGCTGGCATCAACAGTGTTTTCTTTGAGCAGTTCCATCAGCTGGCCGCAGCAGATCAAGTCACCGCCGCCAGCGTGCAATATCTGGATGATATTGCCGCAGACATTACATTTGTAGATTTGATTTACTTCGATCATAAATTTAAGTTAATAAAGCAATAGAATTAAATATCTTTTTTTACAAAAAGTCCGCACCAACAACGGCCTTGGCTCTGCCAGATATCTTGAGCTTTGAAATTACAGGGACAGAGCAGTTCCAAATCCCGCTTTCGGGAGCCATCGCGCAGACGGCAAGGGCAAAGCCTTAAGCCGTATTTTTGCTCCATCACGAGTAGTCCGGTCGCAACTTCTTCAACGTGATCAGGATTTGGATTTAAAATAAAGTCTTTGTCTTGGGTAAATCTTTCCCAAACTTTTTTTAGTTCGTCCTTAGTCATAATTCGATTTGTCCTTTTACTCCCTCCCAAATATCATTAATATTAAATTTATTCACTCTCATCCTGGTACTTTTCAGTTAGAGCTGATATTTTTAGCCATTAAATTAGCAGTTGCATGATTGTTCTTAATATATTTGGTGTTTATAAATTAAAATAAAGTGCTAGACCCAAAATGCCATGAACTAATGCCAAAGCAATAGTAATTCTTGCCAGCAATAAATGGTATTTGAATTTAGCTTTGCCTTTCATTACCAAAAAACCCATTGCAGCAGCAAACAACAAAAGAATGAGAGTGATAATGCCTAAATAAAGAATTAGGGGCTTGTCTAATATTAAGAAATAAGCGATGCTTGTCAGCATATTCATTGGACAGTTATTGTTCCAGTCATTGAAGGATGAATGGAACAGTGGTAATTAAAGGTGCCGGGCGTGTTAAAGGTATAACTGAAAGATTGCCCTTTATTTAAATTTTCGGAATTAAATATTCCTGTAGCAGTAATCGTATGAGAAACCGAATCTTGATTGGTCCAAGTTACCGTTGACCCCTTGGTGATCACTAAATTTGAAGGCGCAAAAGCAAAATTTTGGATGGTAATATTACTGCCCGTTATTTCATTTTTTTGGCAATCTATTGGGCAAGTTTGTGCTGTCTCGGCGCAAGGACAGCCAATGGCTAGACAAACAATTTCTTGGCAGGTCCCATCGCCGCATTTGTCAACGCAAGCTTCTTTTGGCTGATTGGCATTATTGTTTTCGTTGACATTGATTATAGGTTGATTGGCAACTGGTTGATTTTGGTTGGTTTTTGGGCCGCAGCCGACTAAAATCAGATTTAGACCGATAAAGGTGAATAAAATGGCTTTCTTCATAATTTCATTGTCTTTTAGGATTAAATAAGTTAGAATTATTATATCTTTTTTTTATGAAAATTGCCATAGTTACCCCTACTTTTCCCCCTTATGCCGGCGGCATTGGTAATGTCGCTGCTTTTAACGCTAAAGAGCTGGTCAAACTTGGCCATGAGGTAACTATTTTTACCCCTTTTTACCAAGCAGTTCAGGAAGAATTTAGTGATCTGAAAATCAAGCGGGTTAAGCCTTTATTCAAATACGGCAATGCCGCCTTTGTTCCGGCCTTAGGCTGGATGTTGAAAGGCTATGAAGTTATCCATCTGCATTATCCTTTTTTCGGCGGGGCGGAAGTAATCTGGTTTTTTCGACGTCGATTCAAAAAGCAAAAGACAAAAATTGTGTTGCATTACCACATGGATGTCATTGGCGCCGGCGTTGTCAAATGGCTTTTTAAATTTCACAAGATTTTTTTACTGCCCAGAATTATCAAAATGGCCGATAAAATAATTGTTACTTCCATAGATTATGCGCAAAATTCCAATTTAGCTAAGTGGCTTAGTAAAAACCCGCAAAAATTTATTGAAATTCCCAATGGCGTTGATAGCCATAACTTTTCGCCCCAGCCCAAAGATAGCGAGTTATTAAAAAAACATGAAATCAATTTTAACGATAAAATAGTTTTGTTTGTTGGGGGGCTGGACAAAGCCCATTATTTTAAAGGCGTAGAATATCTGATTGAGGCCGCCAGCCGGCTGCGTCAGGAAAACTATGAATGGAAATTAGTTATTGTCGGCGAAGGTGAGTTGAAACAGACATATGTGGACTTAGCGCATCAGCTAAAAATTCATTTGCGGACAATTTTTACCGGCTATGTTCCTAATGAAGATTTGCCGAAGTATTATAATTTAGCTGATGTCGTTGTTTTGCCCTCGGTTGATAAATCGGAAGCTTTTGGCTTGACTTTGATTGAAGGAATGAGCTGTGCTAAGCCAGTGGTTGCTTCCAATTTAGTCGGAGTGCGCAGTGTTATAACGGAAAAAATGGATGGTCTTTTGGCTGAACCAAAAAATCCTGACGACTTGGCCGCCAAAATTAATTATTTTTTAGATAATCCCAATCAAGCTTTGGAGTTTGGCCGGGCCGGAAGAAGAAAAGTTTTGCTTAAATACGATTGGCAGATTATTGGTAGGCAGCTAGATGGACTGTATAAAAAATTAAGAAAATAAGAAATTAAAGTCTAGGCTCCGCTTATTTTTTTAATTTTTTATTTTCTTAATTTCTTATGGCTAAATTTCAGATTAAGCTTTTAAACTGGCTTGCCGTTGCCGCCTGGCTGGGCGTGATTTTTTATTTTTCCGCTCAGCCTGACCTCAAATCAAGCCTAGAACCGTCTTGGGATTATATTTTCCGAAAGATCGCCCATATGGCGGAATTTTTTATTCTGGCCTATTTATTCTTTCGCGCCTTGTCCGCATCTAAATTGTCTTTGATACAACTGCTTCTCATCTCTTTTTTATTATCGCTTGCTTATGCTGGTTTTGATGAATGGCATCAAAACCAGGTGGCCGGCCGGGTGGCTAGTATCAAGGATGTGGGAATTGATGGACTGGGAATTTTATCTTTTACAATTTTGCGTCTATTACAAAAACCGAGTAAATAATAGTTAGAATTTATCTTTGTTTAAAAAACCGCCTTGGGTTAACAAAAAGGCGATTTTTTAGATAAATTTATTTTATTAGGCTTTTTATTATGGCTACTAATGTTACCGGTCTGTTCGAAGTTGCGCAGTCGTCGTGGTGGTAAAATGTGCGCGGACTTTGTCCGCCGTAGCCCGAAGGGCGTAGGCGGAGCGCTACCACCTAAGACGACAAGCGATTTGGGTGACCCCGACCGATACTTAGGGTAGTTTTAGCGAGCGTCGGATGAACCACATAAAACGTGTTAGGTGTTGCAATAATTATTTTTATTTGGTGAGTATTTTTGCTTTTTCTTTGGGATAAATTTTTAAATAACTTTGTTGGATTTCATCCAAACTACCTTCTTTTGCTTCAGCCTTTGCAAAAATTTCATCAGCAAGTGCTTCATTACCTTCATTTTGTAATATAGCAATGGCTAACTGAACTAAGCATCTAGCTTGTTCGGCAGGATTGCTGATCCCTTCAACTTTTTTTAGAGCAGAATCAATGTCATGTTTAGATTCGTAGTAAAGCTTAGCAATTCTGAATTTAGCATCATCTTTGACTGCCTCCATTGTAATTTTTTCAATCCTTTGATTTACTTCGTCTTCTCCATCAGCTCCAGAACAGAAAAGTTCGCCAGTAATAATACTGTGTGCAACCTTGTCATCATCTAAATCCTTGAATTGAGTTGCTAATTCTTGACTTGGCGGTAATTCGCCGTTAGTTTTTTTTGACATAGTATAAAAATAATTATTATGATACCTAATGTATCGGTTTATATGAAGTTTTAATGATATTTTCGTGATACAATCGCGCGGAGTCCATCACGGAAAAATGTTTGAAATTTACGCGAACCTCGAGCGGTGTTTCAGTCTGACTTAAGTGAGTCGAGAGGTGAGCCAGATAAAAAGTGTTAGGGTGAATATGACTTGCGACTTAGTGTTGACAAAAAACGAATTATCGATTAATATATTGAATTGAGGTTCTATTGTAGAATCTCGGTAACAGAGACCGATGATTCAGAAGGGAGGGATGACAATGGCGTTCGCGTTCGAATGACAGATGCGATTATGCAGCGATGCGAGGGTTGCGGCGAGTGGTGCTACACCTATATTCACGGCGAGTGGCGCCGCATACTTTGTAAAGAATGCATCAATAAACTGCAGGCCGAGGAAAGCAAAGGCGAGGAGGCTACCACTGAGTAAGTGTTTGTGCCGCGTTTCAGGGAAGAAGCGCGGCCTCTTTTTATAAATGTAAATAGCAAGTCATATTTCCCCTAACGCATCGGTTTAGGCGGAGTCGCGCTGGGCGCGGCGTGATATAATCGTGCGGAGCGCAACCGTATAAAACGTGTTAGCTGCTGTAATAAAAAACGTTTATTTATCAGAATTTTTTTCTGTGGCTTTAATCAAAAGATTAGTAATGATGTTTGGATGATGAGCAATTTCTCCTCCTCCCAACAATCTTATTTGTTTGGCTGCCGCCATAAGAGCAGCGTAGGCTTTTTGGCCACCAACCTCTCTAAGTAAATTTATAGATAGCGATATAAACTTATCATAAAGTTTATTCCATTCAGCTTCAGCTTCTGCTGTTTTTTCACCTGGCGCTGGGTATAGATAACGACCTCTTGCTTTCTCTATATCCTCTATAAGTGTTAGCATCTTTGATTTGTAATCTTCAATTTTGATTTCAACTTCTGACGGCTGTTCTTGTTCATTCATATTTTTAGGTTAGTTGTAAGTTTTTTATTATGTCACCTAACGTTACCGTTTTATACGAACTTTTGTTCCGAGCCTGCCTGCCGGCAGGCAGGCGTTGCGGTATAATCGCCCCGCAAGTGCGGGGCTACCTCGAGCGAGGCCTCTTAGCTTATTAAAGCGGCCGAGTCGAGAGGGAGTCGAGGGGCGCAACCGTATAAAACGTGTTGTCGGATGTATTGTTTTTATTGGCAAAATATCTTTAGGAGATGGGGGAACGGCAATACCGGAGTAAGCCGTTCCCCATAAGGTGTCTCGTGGTTATTCGCCGTGGGCGAATGCGTGTCCAACTTTCGGGGGTGTGACCATTCTGAACTCGAAAGGACCGAGTTTCTTCTTGGTCGTTTCGGGCTTTTTGCCCGCATCTGCCTTCTTCATGTGATCACCTCCTTTGAATGGCACCTCCTAAAAATATCTTATTGGCAATAGTTTAGCTTATTGTAGCATAGCTTTTTTGTCAATGTATAGTCATAAAAACAATATTTTCGACAACGTTACCGTTTTATATGAAGTTTCCAGATAATTTTCTGTGGTAAAATTATCTGGAAACCGCAGAAAATTACTGGAAATTTGGGTGAACCCGACCGTTACTTAGGTAAGTTTAAGGAAGTGTCGGGTGAACCATATAAACTGTGTTGTCGGGTGTAAATTTTATCTATTTGCATTTAAAAGGTGGGGTGGATATCCTCTATCTGTCAGCAGAGAATATCCACCCTTAGTCTTCATAAATGTGCCGGAGGGTTTAGGCTGTATTGTCCTTTAATGAAGACTACTGTCGGAAGACTGGCAAATTCTTCCGGACCGTTGGCGGAAAAGCGAAGTGCTGCTTCCGCGTCATTGTCATATGCCCCCTCAAACCTAATTCCTCCTTGATCGTCGCGGGCAATCGCAACAATCTTGCCTTGTTCCAGCGCTGCTACAAGTTCTTCAAACATGGCTTTTCTCCCTAAGTTAGGATACTTTATGTTGTGATGGCTAAGTTAATATTGGCAGATTTCTATAGGTTGTCAAGCGAGGATAGATAAAATTTATTTCCGACAACGTTATCGTTTTATAAGACGTTGCGAAGTTCGCGTCGTGTTATAATTTGGCGGAGCCAAACACGTAAGCGAACGAGCAATGTCCGCGAGCTGATTTACTTAGTAAGGTGCGAGCCTTATAAAACGTGTTGTGAGACGTATAAATAAATTAAGTTCAATTTTCTTTGATGCAGTTAATCCATGTTGTTTCTTCTGGTTCAGGGACGGGCTTAATTTTTTGATGTTCACCAGTAGTACCGCCTTGCTGTTTTACAAAATCGTAACAATAAACAGCACCAGTTTCAATATCCCTAAGGTAGTGAAACTGTTCATCATCTCGTTCTTTCATGGGTTGAAGTCTTTTTTCTGGACCGATAAAAGGGGACACTTCTTCATCCCATTGCCTAAGCGTATAGGCAATACGTTTTATGGGTGATTCTTGTGGCTGGGATTCTCTTCCTTCTTTCATAGTTTTGTTGGTTTATTAATAATTTATTTATATGTCTCACAACGTATCGGTTTGTAAGACGTTTCGTTTGAGCGGCGCGGTATAATTGTGCAGAGCACACCGCGCCAGTGAGAACGAAATGTACGCGAGCTGATTATCTTTAGTCGGGGCGAGCCTTACAAACCGTGTTAGGTGATGTTTTATTCAAAATTACCTTATCATTAGAGCCCTTTTGAAATTTTGGGTTGATTTGGGGTTGACATTTCATCATATATATGCTAAGAAAGGGTTACAACCTAGGCCATGGTGGTACCATGGTCACAACCCGCAAACGGTGTTTGCAAAGGAGGTACAACATGATCCTGAAGCTTAACATGAACTCAACACAACTGGATGCCTTGCACAGGTGCTTGGTTGACCCAGACAACTATTGGGTTCGGAAACCCTGGAACGAAAATGAGGATCCCAAGCGAATGAGCTACGTCTGGATCAAGAGCGTGAAGGGCGGTGGTAATAACACTGAACCTGTTCCAGGCTATGAGGTGGTTCTCGAGGTCGCGGAATTCTGTGAACACGGGAACAAACAATCGTTCACGCCCCTCGGCCGCTTGACGCGTGTCCTACACGCTGTTGGACTGTTTCCCGTCGAGGACGGGAAGCCCATCAGCTAGGATATGTGCCCCAGCCCCGCCTGGTCGTCTTCAACGACACCGGCGCGGGGCTTTTTCTTTGCAAAAAATTTCAAAAGGGCTCTATTATTGAATTTAAAAGATTTTGAATAAAATGTCACCTAACGTTACCGTTTTATGTGACGTCGCGAAGTTTGTGGTGTGGTAAAATGTTGCTTAGCTGCATCTTAACTAATACCACACAAACAAACGAGCGATGTATGCGAGCTGATAAATTTAGACTAGGGCGAGCCACATAAAACGTGTTGTGAGACGTATGACTTGCGTCTACTTTTGAATTGACAAGCTAACTAATATATGCTAGGGTATTTTGTTAAGGTGAGATCCAGAGAGTTGGAGAAGATAATAGCGACTACAGAAGGAGATAGGTATGTCAGAACAAATCGAAGTGTTGTATGTTGGGTATGATGAACCGTGGCTTTCGATGCCAATCTTGGGGCAGTTGCGTCAGAATACTGACATGGCAGCAGTCTATGTCAGCGGGGATAATTTCCCGTTTGCGAAGCAACTTCTGCTCGCTCCCGCCCAGCCATTCAGGGCAGTGGTACTCCACATGCTCGCGGGCTGTCATGAGCTCGGCCATCATCGTGAAACGGACGAGAATCAGTCAACGGGCCTTCGTAGGGCCGAGATCTTGCGCGAGCAAGGATTGAATATCCCAATCGTGCTTATTTCGAACAGCGTGGGGCTACTTCCCAAAGTAGTTCACGACTACGACAGGAGGGTCAAGAAAGCCCATGTCGTGTTTGTCGGCTATGACAACGGTTTTCAGGACATCGTGGATGTCGTTCGTCGCGTGGTCGGCTAAGCCCGGCTGAGCGATACAGCTCACTGTCTTTGTGGGGTCATCAGAGTGAATAACTTTGATAGACCCTTTTCTTTTTAGGAGCAAGTCATATGTCTCACAACGTTACCGTTTTAGGCGCGGTTGCGCCGTTTGTTGTGTGGTATAATGTTGCCTAGTTTCAGATTAACAAACACCACACAAAAAAACAAGCAATTGCGCCTAAAACGTGTTGTCGGATGTAAAAATAGTAAAAATTTTATTTATTGATTTTGTGAAGCGTCCTATTTATTGGCTTGGTCCATTCTTCGAATGTGTCTTCTTTTACGGTCGTTAGTGTTAAGCTTTCAATTATAGCCTCGCAAATTAGGTCTTTTTTTAATTCGCTTTTTGCCTTTTCAAGTTGCTCTAGAGTGAGGTGTCTTGCAATTGTAATATGGGGGTTGAAATTTTTTTCAAAGTTTTCTCGTTCTTCTGTTGCATGATTTCCATACTTTGAAAATTTTTTGGCAATTTCCTCTTGAAGTTTGAGTAATTCCTTATTGTATTTTGCCTTAATCATTATACACCAGCCCGATGATGACGGCGATATAAACAGTTCATCAAAGATAACAGCGAAAGGTATATGATTATTTGATATGTTTTTTAATTCAGTATTTAAATTTTCAAAATCCCCACTTTTAAAATTAGTAGTTGTCTTGAAGGTTATATGGTAATTATATGGCAGGTCATATTTTGATCGGAAATCATTTAGCCAAATGGGCTTTACTTTTAAATCAAAATTAGCACTAATTTGAAAAAAATTACCGTCATGCATAAAATTTTTGCTATTTTTTATTTCCGACAACTAGTATTATACGAACTTGTTGACTTTTTTACCTAAAATACGTTAATATTTAGTTATCAACATAGCGCATATAACCTAGTTATATCCTAACAAATAACTTGGAAAAATGCTATGTTTTTTGATGCCTTAGAAAAAGAGCTAAAAATTCACAATTTTAGCCAAAAAACCGTTAAGACTTATCTTTATTTTAACCAAGATTTACTGAAATTTTGTCAGAAAGAACCGGCTGCAGTTAAGGAGTCAGATATTAAAGCTTATCTGAACCATCTATTAGAGCAAGGTAAGTCCGGGGCGACTGCCAGATTGGCGCTCAATTCCTTGAAATTTTATTATTTTCGGATAAGAAAAAGAAGGTTTAATTATCTATCAGGTTCAAATTTGCCTAAAAAGCCCAAGAGGTTGCCGGTTGTTTTGTCTAAAGAAGAGGTGGCCAGATTACTTGGCTCAGTTAGTAACCCGAAACACAAATTAATTTTAGCTTTGATGTATTCGGCCGGACTGAGGGTAGGTGAAGTGGTTAAATTAAAAACCGAAGATATTGATTTTGATAATAAAATAATCTGGGTCAGGCAAGGCAAGGGTAAAAAAGATCGGCGAAGTGTTATTTCGGAAAAGTTATTGGATGTTTTAAAACACTTGGTAAATGTCAAGAAAGTGGGACAATATTTATTTTCCGGTCAGAAACCCGCCCGCCATCTGTCAACTCGCTCGGCGGAGAAAATTTTTCAGAAAGCCTTAAAAAATGCTAATATTAAAAAGTCAGCCGCTTGCCATAGCTTAAGACATAGTTTTGCCACTCATTTATTGGAAAATGGCACCGATATTCGCTATATTCAGACCCTTTTAGGCCACCAGAGCCTTGAAACCACTCAAATTTATACCAAAGTGTCTAATAAATTTTTAAGCCAGATTGAATCACCCTTGGATAACTTAAGATAAAAATCCATATATTCAGGGTAAAATATTAATATGAAAATTTGT
>Ga0265297_10001962_pt1 | contig 44352 bp, 42 predicted proteins | sample Munlanlwell13791_FD_192502 | JGI IMG/M metagenome (GOLD analysis project Ga0265297, IMG submission 192502) | Leachate microbial communities from a municipal landfill in Southern Ontario, Canada - Leachate well 137-91 | ecosystem: Engineered > Solid waste > Landfill > Unclassified | place...
GGATTGGCATGGCAAAACCACCACACACAACATCCCCAAGTACATCATAAAAAACGAAGTCAAGTTCATCGTCATAAGCACCTTCTTCTTCAAGGAAGTTAATCGCTGTAATTACACCGCGACCCGCGCAACCAACGCCGGGCTCTGGACCGCCTGATTCAACGCATTTGATGCCGCCGTATCCGACTTTCAATACATCTTCGAGTTCTAAATCTTCAACGCTACCCGCTTCAGCCGCCAAACTCATAATGGTCGTTTGGGCTTTCGCATGAAGGATTAAACGGGTAGAGTCGGCTTTTGGATCGCAGCCCACTATCATTACTTTGTTGCCGAGTTCTGCCAAAGCAGAGACCAGGTTTTGAGTTGTAGTAGACTTACCGATTCCACCTTTACCGTATATTGCACATTGACGTAATGCCATGATCTTCTCCTCTTCTTAGGACGGTTGTTGTTAATGACATTAGGGGTATAGCAAGCGGTGTGCCATAAGCTGATATGGTTAATATGGCGTTGAATTATAAGGGTTATTTATTATTGATTGAGGACGGGCAACGTTGTGTTTCAAACATTTTGTTGTGTTCTGTAGGCTTAGTAACAGTGTGGTTATTCAATGTTGTCTTTGTTTTATCGTTCCTTGCGGCGCGCTGATCTTTATACACAAGTGCCTGCGAGATTCTGGCGAGAATGCCCGAGTTGTCTCTGCTCCGTTACAAGCCTATGTTTATCTTTATAGAGGTCTTGAAGCAATGGGAGTGCAAGCTTCGCTTGCGCTTGCAGGCAAAGCTTCCGCTCCTGCTCACGCCCCTTACCTACATCCCTGTAGGCAAAGCCTGCACTCCGGTTATCACTTTCTACAGGCTCCTTAACTGGGAATTTTCCTCGTTCCCACGCGCTGCGCCACGAGTCATATGTAATATTCAAGAATTGCTGTCGGTTCAAAAACTCAAGACGTTGAGCGTTCCTCATCGAGTTTACTTCGCAGAACGCAACTGGAGTTCAAATCAAGTTTTGAATTCCATTCATGCTCGCTTTTAAGTGAATCATCTATATAGAAAAGATAAACGTATCGAAGATTTGTGTTTGTATATAAGTGAAATAACGGAAGAATTGTTATAAACAGAACAAAACGCTAGCGGCATTTAGTAGCAAGTAAGGTTGTGCAAGTCTATATTAATCAGTCGCTTAAGATATCTATTAAAAGCCAGGGAAAACTGGATTGAATATTGCTTAAGTACAAAGATATACATACTTAATAATGGAGTTTGCAATGTCTTCTACAGTCTTTTCTGAAATACTCGATGGTTTATATGAAAACAAAGTCGTGCCTTACTTGGGGCTGGGCGCGCTTTTTGATGCAACCAATAAGTTAACCGGTGCCCCCATGCCTGCCGACAGCCATAGCCTGATTTTGGCGATGAATAACGGCAACCCGATGGCGCCCAAACTGATGTATGAGTTTCCCAGGGCGGCGATGAATCAAGAGTTAAAAAGGGGCAGAAATTTTTTGGGTCAGTTTTTGACCAAACTCTATGGCGAAACAGAATATACGCGAGCCGCAGTGCATGATTGGCTGGCGGAATGGCGGCCTGCTTATGTCATCGATATAAACCGGGATACGCAATTGCAAGATACCTATTCCGACGAAGAGCATACGCTGATTGTCGGGGTCGCAAGAATCACCGCCAGTCAGTTTCGATTTAAAATATATCACTTCGATGGCACTGATTATTTTGAAATACCCCAGGAGCAGGTCGACCGCGGACTGCCTATTTTATTCAAACCGCTGGGCACGCCTAGACCGGAAGCCAACTACATAGCGTCAGATGCCGATTATGTCGATTACATCACCGAGTTGATGGGCGGCTTTGCGATTCCCGATTTCCTTAAAGAGTACCGCAAGGGCAAGCAATACCTGTTCATCGGCATGCCGTTAAACAGGGACTCGGAGCGTATGGTGATGAGCGACATCGTTTACGGCGCGGCAGAGAAAAAAGGTTGGGTTCTGAACAAGAACCCGACCGATAAGGAAGTCCGGTATTGTAAAAAAATAGGCCTGGAAATTCTTGATGCCGGTGTCGAGGATCTGCTGAATGTCGTTAATCCTGCGCTGCTCGGCGCGGCATAGGCGCACAGTTAACTGATGACTCAGTCCGGCTCATTCAGCAACCACCGTCTACTGCTTTACTACAAAGGCGACATCAGCGCCTTGATTCTGTTCGCCCAGCACAGCAACGGCAGCATCTGTTTCCCGGAGCCGCTGCCTGCCTTGTCCAGCGCATTGGAGCCTGAAGAGTTTATAAGCGGTAAAGTCAGTATTCATCCGGCCATGCTGGTCAACAACATCAACCGGCTTTTGCAGCTGGACAGCGACCAGCTGCGCATCGAACCGGAGTTTAGCGAGCAAATCGATACGCCCGGCGGCATTATTACCGTGCACATGGCGCGCTTCATGTTGCTTGATCCGCCGCACAAATTGATGCAAAGCCGGGATTGCCGGATGAGAACCTTGCCGGAGCTGCGCGGCAGGCCGCCTGCGGAAATGGAATTGTTGCGCCGCGCTTATACCAAAGTGATGTAGGGCTAAGATGTTTGACTTCATGGACATGGGGTTTGATGAGCCCGGCGAGCCGATAGGGTCGGGACCGTATATCCCGGATGCCGGCGAATGCATGCGTTGCGGTATCTGCGTCAGCAGTTGCCCGACCTTTCGTTTGTTCCAGACCGATGAAGAAACCCCGCGCCGACGCCTCCGAACCATCAGCAAGCTGCTGGTCGAAAACCTGCCGGTCAGTGCCGATGAACGCCGGCATCTGGATAACTGCCTGCAATGCCGGGCTTGCGAAACCGTTTGCCCAAGCCGGATGGCTTATGGGCAGTTGTTCGATCAGGCACAGGCCCAGATAAAAGCTGCGCCGGGCGGGTTGGCGAAACTGGCTTTCAAGCTGATTGAAAACAAGCGCTGGCGGACGCGGCTGATGCCGCTGCTGGCCGTTTATCTGAAATCGGGCCTGCAAAAACCGTTACGAAAAACAGGACTGCTGAAAAAACTGCATTTGGCCGATGCCGAAGCCCTGCTGGGTAAACCGGCGTTGCAGGCATTGGCTGACTGTTATCCGTCTAGCGCCACGAAACGCGGCCGGGTCGCGCTGTTCACCGGCTGCATCGCCGAACATTTCGACCGCGAAACCTTGCTGGCGGCGATCAAACTACTGAATGCGATAGGTTATGAGGTATTGATTCCGCCGCAACAAGGCTGCTGCGGGGCGATACACCAGCACAACGGCCAGTCTGCCGCCGCATTGATCGACAACAACATCGCTGTGTTCAATGCGCTGGAGGTCGATGCCGTGCTTCATACCGCCACCGGTTGCGGCGCAATGTTAAGCGAATATCAAAATGATGATGACGCGGGACAACTGTTCCGGCAACGCTTGTGCGACATTAACGACTTTTTGCTAAAACACTGGCCGGATGAACTGCAAATGATAGAGTCCAAGCTGAAAGTTGCAGTCCATGAGCCATGCAGCCAGCGCAACGTGCTCAAAAACCAGCAAACGGTTTATGCGCTGCTGCAAAAAATCCCCGGCCTAAGCATTGCCGCGCTGGCCGATAACCACATCTGCTGCGGCGCAGGCGGCAGCTACATGCTGACTCATCCCGATAATGCCGGGCAGTTGCGGGCTTTAAAACAGCAAGCCATTACCGATTCTCCGGCGGATTTGGTGGTTAGCGGTAATTTTGGTTGCGCGGTCTATCTGAACGCCGATAAGGGCAGGGTGGAGCATCCTTTATTGCTATTGGCCCGGCAGTTGCCGAAAGACGGGTAGCTGAAACCCATCACAGCCCAGCACCTATGCATCGAATTGCAGGGCTGCAAGCCTGGCGTAAAGTCCGCTTTGTTTACGCAAATCCTCAGGCGCACCGGTCTCGACGACACGTCCCTGATTCAATACGATGATACGGTCGACCTTTTTCACCGTGGCTAGCCGGTGAGCAATAATCAGCGTGGTGCGCCCCTGCATGGCGGCATTCAGCCCTTGCTGCACCAGGATTTCCGATTCCGCATCCAGCGCGCTGGTGGCCTCGTCGAGCAGCAACAGCGGCGCATTTTTTAAAATTGCCCGGGCGATGGCGATGCGCTGACGCTGGCCGCCGGACAAGCGGGTGCCGCGCTCTCCCAGGAAAGTCTGATAGCCATCCGGCAGGCGATTGATGAATTCCTCTACTTGCGCCGATTTGGCCGCGGCCATGACTTCATCATCGCTGGCGGAGGGACGGCCGTAGCGGATATTCTCCAGCGCATTGGCCGAGAAGATCACCGAGTCTTGAGGAACGATGGCAATCTTGTCACGCAATTCATGTAACGCAAGTTCACGAATATTTTGGCCGTTGAAGCGTAGGGTGCCGTGGGTGGTATCGTAAAAACGCAACAAGAGCTGGAACAGGGTGGTCTTGCCGGCGCCGGAAGGGCCGACCAGCGCGACGATTTCACCCGTGGCGATGCTGATGTTGATGTCATCAAGCGCGGCTGTTTGCATGCGCGAGGGGTAACGGAAACTGACATGTTCGAATTGAATCTCCGCTTTTTCCGGTTGCGGCAGCGCTTGTGGTGCATTGGCTTCGACAATGGCGGGCTTTGCATGAAGCAGTTCCAGTAAGCGCTCGGTTGCGCCTGAGGCACGCATGACATCGCCCCATACTTCCGCCATGGTGCTGACGCCGCCCGCCACCAGCATGGCATACAGGACGAAAGAAGCCAGTTGCCCGCCGGTCATGCTGCCTGCGCGCACTTGGTTAGCGCCGATCCACAGCACGAAAATGATGGAGCCCATCACCGCCATGATAATGACAGCGGTTAAAACCGCACGAAAGCGGGTACGGCGGATCGCGGTCATGAAACTTATTTCCGCGCGGCCCTTGAAGCGTTCGGTTTCCCGCTGTTCCTGCGTGTACGCCTGCACCGTCGGTACCGCGTTAAGGATTTCGCCGGCCAGCGCCGAGGCATCGGCAATTTTGTCCTGCGATTCACGCGACAGCTTTTTGACTTTACGGCCGATGGCAAAGAGGGGCAGCATCAGCACAGCCATCAGGCCTATGTTCAGAGAGAACAAATAAAAACTGGTCACCGCCAGCATGACCATGCCGCCGGTAAACTGGAACAGGCTGCGCAAGCCCATCGAAATGGAACTGCCGATCACGGTCTGGATCAGGGTGGTGTCGCCGGTCAGGCGCGACAGCACTTCGCCGGTTTGCAAGGTTTCGAAAAATTGTGGGGATTGCGCCAGTACCCGCGCATACACCGCACTGCGTAAATCCGCAGTCACCCGTTCGCCTATCCACGTTACAGTGTAATAACGCGCCGCTACCGTCAATGCCCAAAGGCTAGCCAAGCCGAATAACGCAGCAAAGTGGCCGTTCAAGCTCAGCGAGCCCAATAGCCCGCTGGTATTTTGCCTTTGCCCAAAACCAAAATCGATCAGATCACGGAACGCCAATGGAACCAACAAGATGGTGGCCGAACCAAGGCACAGCAGTACAAAAGCCAGGGCCATTCTTCCCCGGTGGGGGCGCAGAAAAGGCCACAGATCCTTAAGCGTAAATAGTCGGCGGGCGGAGCCGGCTTGGGTTGATTTTGAGATAGTCATCTCTGATAGCGGCTGGTGGTGGGGATTTCATTTTCTCATGTATTGAAAGAATCAAAACGAGAAAATATTCATGCGGGAAGAATGACGATTCTTCAATGCAATAGGCCGGAAATCCACAAAGCGCTATCAACAAGGTCAATGCAGTTGTTGAAGTTCCAGCCTGCGTAGTTTCGGTGCCAGTTTTGCCGTCGCCGCAACCACCATCAGCGTCATCGCCCCGCCGAAAATTACCGACGGCACAAGCCCCATCAGGCGCGCCGCGATACCCGATTCAAAAGCGCCCAGCTCGTTGGATGAGCCAATAAAGATGCCGTTGATAGCGGAAACCCGGCCGCGCATGGCATCGGGTGTCGCCAGTTGCAGGATGGTCGTGCGCATGACTACCGAGACCCCATCGAAAACACCGGAGAGTATCAATATCAGCCCGGCAACCCAGAAATTTACCGATAGGGCAAAGCCGATCATGCACAAGCCAAATCCTGCCACGGCGCCCAGCAGCCAGCGTCCGGCATGCAGGTTGATCGGATAGCGGGCGAGCAATAGCCCTGTCATCACGGCCCCGACTGCCGGGGCGGCGCGAAGAATCCCGAGTCCTTCTGGGCCGTAATGAAAGACGTCGTGAATGAACGCAGGCAGCATGGAAACCGCGCCCCCAAACAGCACGGCAAACATATCCAACGATTGCGCGCCCAAGATGATCTGGTTGCCGAACACGAAGCGCAGCCCTTCGGCGATGCTGGTGAAGATCGGTGCGCTGGCCGCAGCAGGAGGCTCCTCGACACGCAGCGACAGCAGTGCCAATGCGGCAACCAGGCACAGGCCGGCGGCAACGCCATAGGCCGCTGTCTTGCCGGCCCATCCGACCAGGATGCCGCCCAACGCAGGCCCGGCCACGAGCCCGAACTGGAACACGGAACTGCCGATTCCGGAAGCCCGGGCATACTGATCGCGCCGCAAAATCAGGGCGAACAGGGTGCTATACGACGGCCCGATAAACGCACGCGCCACTCCCGCAAAGGCAATAGAGCCGTAGATCCACCGCGAAGGGTTGCCGCCTGTCCAGCCTGACGACACGGCCGCCAGTGTCAGCGCGGTGAGGAACAGCATCAGGCTGGCGAGTACGCCGAACATGCGACGGGAATAATGATCGACCGCATAACCTGCAAACAGCGCACAGCAAAAATAGGGGATGACCTCGGCCAGTCCGATCAAACCCAGTGCAAGCGTATCATGCGTCAGTTCGTATATGTGCCAGCCCACTACGATCGCCATTATTTGGTAGGCGAGAACGATCAGGACGCGAAAAGATAACAGCTTGAAAAAAGGTTTAACAAAAAATTGCATGGATGCCTGATCATTAAAAGCGACGTGCCTGCCTGAGCGGCAACAGAGTCAGAATAGATCCTAAGTGTACCGACTTCTTGCTAGACAGTAATTCCGATTATGAAAATACAGCGCTTTGACGCAGCTGAGCGATGAGTTTAAAGACATCCTCGCCGCCTATTCGGATTTGAATACATCCGCTCTACCAAAGATAAGCGCTGGCCATTTTTCCCATTATTTCAAACTCGAACACTCTTTTCGCCGCAGTGCCGGCGATGCCATAGCAAACGTGTAAAGGCAATAAGTGCTCTTCTCTTGGATGGCAGTATCTTGCAGCCGGGGCGCTGTCCCAATTTTTCAACCGTCGCTCCCGCTCTTCTTCAGTAAGCTGGCTATTGGAACAGGTATCGATAAGCCACTGCTCGAAGGACTCGTTCAAGGTTCGGGCTTCTTTTGTCGACGGCGTAAAAAATGCCTTGAGATTATGAAATGAAAACCCGGAACCGATAACAAGAACGTTATCTTTTCTCAAATCAGCTAAGGCCTTGCCAATTCGGATATGATCTTCGGGCAGCAGATTATTGACCAGGGACAATTGAACACAGGGAATATTTGCTTCCGGATACATAAGTTTTAACGGTACAAACAAGCCATGATCAAAACCACGCTGGTCGTCCAGCGTTGCTTCAATGCCGGCATTCCCCAAGAGCTTAAAAACCTTATTCGCCAGCTCAGGCGAGCCCGATGCGGGATACTCAACTTCGTAGGCTTCTTTGGGGAATCCATAATAATCGTATATCAATGCAGGAGAGGCCCCGCTGGTAATGGTGGGCTGACTCTCTTCCCAATGCGCGCTAATGACTAAAATAGCGCTAGGCTTTGCAAGCGTTCGCGTAACCTCTTTAATAATACGGATCATGTTCTGGTGGCCTTTATCCCCAAGCAAGGGCAGAGGGCCTCCTCCATGAGAAAGGTAAAAAACAGAGCTTTGTATAATATTCGATTCGCTGTGCATGAGTGCTTTTCCAATAATTGTGTATTTTAGTGATTGCCTCGATTATTCAGATTATCTTGACGCAATAGTGAGAAACCGTTTCGATCCACGACGAGGATAATCGGAAAAGTCGGCGATGGATTTGAGAATTTATTGTAACGTGCCGGTGCGCATATCGTACTCCTGCCGTTTAAAGATATGAACTAATAGACTGGGTCGAATCCTGCCTGTCGCGACCGAGCGCGCTAAGCCGGATTGAGCAATAACGATGCCCGGCATCAGAGTGTAAAAAAAACGTGTGCCGCAATTAAATGAAATCAGGCATTCTGCTGATATATAAATGATAGACATAGATTGACCCTTTCGAGGACACCTGAGCAATTCTCGATTATTTAAGATCACTCCCATTGTTAAACTCACTCTATTGAGCAGCAGGCACTTGAAGTGGCACGGACTGGGTCCCGTTTGCCGCGCCGAGCACCGGAGCTTTCGCCGGGACAAATCGGCAGGAAAGCCGATTTGCATGCGTAGCACCCGCAGGGCGAGGCTCAGGGATGTGCCGAGTGACTCTTGCCCGCAGGGGCGCGGCAAGGAGGCCGCGCGTTGCCAGAGGGCCAAGGACGGTCCTTCTGGCAACCCCCGGTGAAAGTGAGGAGCGCAGGATTCAAGCGGCAACGGGCCGCCTTTTCTTTGGATACTTTCTTTTCGACTGCAAGGATGCAGGAGGTAGAGCAATGCAGGAGCAATTGCCGAGGCGGCGCAAAAGAAAGTATCTCGCCTTCGGGGGCGAGACCCCGATTCAAGCAAGCGTCGCGGCAGCGACTCCTTAAATCACAACGTAGCGCATCTCAGACGGCATTCCTTGGTAGCACATGGGAACGAGACAATTCATTTTAAAAATTCAGGCTATGTTTCTAACTAACAAAGAAATGCTCCCTTGCCGACATCCGGCTGGTCAGCTATGGCAATCGCTCCGATGCCCAAGTCAAGAGCCACTGAATGCCTCAAACCGGTCAACACCAGACAGGCGCACCTGGAGTTGAAGGTGCAGAATTAACTCAAAATTAACTCAAACTTGTTGAGCGTCACACGAAAAACATGCACGATGGATTCGCTCTTGAATGGTCTTGTTTCAAAGACTTATTTTTAACGTTGGCAAAATCACTGTCGTGTTTGATGGCATAGCCAACAAACCTATGTATTCGATATTCCAAGAGTTAAATCAATCCGCAGGATAAAAAACCATAAGAAAGCTAAACCTGCTGTAAGGCAGGGACAGAAAGTCACGGATCCAAACGGAAAGCCGAACTGCCGATGTTGACCAGCGTCAAGGTCTCTTTTGAATGAGGAAGACATCATGAATAAATATTTCTTTCGTTTAGATAGACGAAGACGTCATAAGGCGAGTCGATACCGAAGCTATGCTTATATTGCCGGGATCATTAGCGTGGTTTTGGGTTACGGTTTAGCCAAAGCGGATACAGCCCCGGCTCCGCTTCTTCCTCCCGCAAAGACACACCAGCAAACCCATTACTATTTCCAAATCCTTCAGATTTTGCCGCCGCCTACAATAGTGCGGGCATGTTAATCGCCATGCAAAAATTATCCGGTAACTACAGAAATCAACATTGAAAATTCACCGGACGCCAGGAAGGCTTGGTGTGGAATCACTGTCTTACTGTGCATTAAGCCGGTAAGGGCGGTGTTGATAACTGGAAATATCGGGCGTTGATTTACATTTCAGGGATGATGAGCTCCTAACCGATACAGTTGAGGGATACCGTCTTTTATGCAGAAGTTGTCAGGTTTTAAACAGCTTCCAAGGAAATTGACTTAACAGAGATTACAGGGTTTTCGAGTTTGCTTAAGTTGATCTCTATGCGCTTACAGCCGCGAACAGGAACCGGTTATGCTTAGAATATTCATCTTGTCCGAGACACTATGTCACCAAAAGCGGCTATAACTATTTATCAGCTGAGTAAAAGCTATCAGGAATCCGGGCAGCGGCATGAGATTTTCAATGACTTGAACCTGCAAGTGAACAGCGGCGAGTTAATTGTTTTGTTAGGCCGTAGCGGCTCCGGTAAATCGACTTTTTTAAATCTGGTCAGCGGCATCGATCAGCCGGACAGCGGCGAAATTACCATTAACGGCATTCAACTAACCGGACTTTCCGAACATGACCGTACCCTGTTTCGCCGGCATCATATCGGTTTTGTATTCCAGGCCTATAATCTGATTTCTACGCTGACGGTTGGTGAAAACCTGCTGTTGCCTCTGGAACTGATCAAGCGCACGAGCCGCCGAGAGCGGGATAAAGTTGCCGGCTTACTGGAGAAACTCGATCTCGCCGATCGTTTTAATACCTACCCCGACCGCTTATCCGGCGGGGAACAGCAACGGGTCGCGATTGCCCGTGCACTGATTCATGATCCGGATGTCATTCTTGCCGATGAGCCGACCGGTAATCTGGATCTGGATACCGGGCAACAGGTGCTGGAGTTGTTCGATACGCTGGTAACAAAAGCAGGTAAGACCCTGATCATGGTGACCCATAGCCGTGAGATGCTTGGTAAAGCCGACCGGATTTATTCGATCCGTAACAAGTCGCTGGCGATCGCCAGGAATGATGTGTATGCCGCAAACCTGTAGGGAACAGGTGCAACGGTTGAGGGTAGGCCGGTGAGCACTATTCTAAACCGCGCCAGCCGTAATTTTTTATGGCGTCACCCCTGGCAGCTGGCGCTGGCGATTGTGGGCATAGCGCTGGGTGTGGCGGTGGTGATTTCAATCGATCTGGCGATGGAAAGTTCGCTCAATGCTTTTGACCAGGCAGGCAAGGCATTTTCCGGGGTGGCAAGCCACAGGATTATTGCCGGTGATGGCGGTCTTGATGAAAAACTGTATCGACGGCTCAGAGTTGACGAAGGCATACAAAAACTATCGCCGGTCGTGAACGCTTATGTTTTTGCGTCAAAACAAGCCGATGCCGGTTTCAACCTGATTGGGATCGACCCGTTCATTGAAAAATCATTTCGATCGATCTGGCAAACCCGGCACAATGAAAACACGACCGCCGATTTGTTAACTCGTTTGATCACCGAGCCGAATACCGCGCTGATCAGTGAACAAACCGCATCGCGGTTGGGCCTGAATATCGAGGATGATTTAACGATCGATACTGATCATGGCGAGCGTTGGTTAAAAATTATCGGATTGTTATCGCCAAACAATGCGGTATCCGAGCAGGTTTTGTCCCGGCTGATCGTTACCGATATCGCCACCGCTCAGGAGGTATTGGGATTGTTTGGGCGGCTCAGTTCCATCGAAGTGCTGATTGATGAATACCAGCCTGATGCCGCGCCCACTTCGGCATACACTCCATCCCTGGAGATTGCCAAGCCGGTTCCTGACCGGCTTTTGGCATACACACCATCCCTGGCGATCGCCGCGCCTGTTCCCGACAGGCTTGCGGCATACACTCCGTCCCTGGAGATAATACGCAAGGCGCTACCGGGCAATGCCTTGCTAGTCGAGGCAGAAAGCCAGTCGCAAGCCATGCGGGAAATGACCAGGGCATTTTCGATCAATTTAAAAGCCCTGGGATTGCTTTCCCTGCTGGTGGGCATGTTCCTGATCTATAACACGATGACTTTTCTGGTCATGCAGCGGCGGCGTTTGATCGGCAGTTTGCGCTCAATCGGCGTAACCCGTGGTCAGATTTTTAAATTGATTATCGGCGAAGCTTTGTTATTGGCGGTCATCGGCACCCTGATCGGCATCGTGCTGGGCATTGTTCTCGGACAGGGATTGTTATATCTGATTTCGGGAACCATCAACGCCATTTATTTCCGTATCGATGCGGCTTCATTGATGATTACTCCTTTACAATTGGGCAAGGGCGTCTTGTTAGGCATCGCCGCTACACTGCTGTCGGTTTTGCCGCCTGCCTTTGAAGCGACGCGCATATCGCCGGTAACGGCATTGGTCCGGTCGCAATTGGAATCGGGCATACGCCGGTTAATCAAAACCGCGAATCTGATTAGCTTCATATTTATACTCGGCGGAATGGCGCTGGCGCTATGGTCCGGTAAAAGCATTGTCTTGGGTTTGGCCAGCATTTTCCTGCTGCTGTTTGGGTTTGCCATGATGACGCCTGCCTTGACGCTGATGTTTATGAAGTTGATCGAACGTATATTCGGGCGGCTTTCAGGCATTTTAGTCCGCCTGCCGGCACGCATGGTTTCCGCTGAAATCAGCAGAACAGGCATCGCCATCGCCGCATTAATGATTGCCGTTTCCGCGACGATAGGCATGGATTTGATGATAGACAGCTTTCGCCAGACAGTCGCGGACTGGGTGCAAACCAGTCTGCGCGCCGATCTTTATGTGTCATTGCCGGGTGAGAAGATGCCGGATGCCAGGGCAGAGCAGGACCAGCGCTTAAAGGCAAAGCTGGCCGAACTTCAGGACGTAAAAATGCTCAGCAGCGTATTGCATACCAACGCTGCAATCGCCAGGAATGATGTGTCTGCCGAAGCGGGCGCGGCGGCGGAAGACGATTTTATTAAAGTAGCGGTGTTCGAGCTGAATGAAAAGTCCAGGCCGGGCTTCATCTTTAAACATGAAATCGATAATGAACTCTGGGGCCGGTTTGAGCGGCAACAGACGGTCATCGTCACCGAACCCTATGCCTATCACCATGGCGTAAAAATAGGCCAGAAAATCCTGTTGCGAACCGATAGTGGCAGTCAGCCGTTTGAAGTAATAGGCATTTATGCGGATTACAGCGGCGACCGGGGACATCTGGCTATGAGCCGCCGGAATTATCAACGTTACTGGCCAGACTTGGGCTATTCCGGCATCGGCGTTTATGCCAAGGACGGCGTCGACTTGCAACAATTGGAAAATCGGATCAGTAAACTCCTGACAGGGCAACAGACGGTCAAATCCGATCAAGCGATTTATAAAGCGTCAATGGCGATGTTTGAACAGACCTTTACCATTACTGAAACATTGCGCTGGCTGTCAGCCGCTATCGCTTTTGTCGGCGTGTTCAGCGCGTTGATGGCATTGCAGTTTGAGCGAATCCGGCAACTGGGCATTTTGCGGGCCATAGGCATCACTTCCGGTCAACTGGCTGTGCTGATTACCGGCGAAACCGCATTGATGGGACTGGTCGCCGGCCTCATTGCCATTCCTGTCGGTTATATCGTTGCTTATATGTTGATTTTTGTGATTTACCAGCGCTCATTCGGCTGGACGATGGCGTTTCATTTTAACCCTGGGGTGATCTATCAGGGCCTGGCTTTGGCGCTGATTGCAGCAACGCTGGCCGGTATTTTTCCCGCGTTAAAAATGGCGCAAACCAAGCCCGCAGAGGCGTTGCGCTCGGAATGAAAAGCCAGCGGATTTTTTTGGGTTTAATCATACTGCTGGTGATACTGGCGGCGATTGTTTTATGGTGGCCTTCGATGTTTCCATCCGACACCGAACCTGTTGCCGATCAACCGTTCAGCAAAACAACCACGCCGAGAGTCAGTTCTTTTAGCGATCTGTTATCCGAAGGCGATGCAGATTTTGCCCGAGCCTTAAAGCCGCAAAAGTTTTTGTTTCCGTACGATCACGGCGCACATAATCCCTACCGGACTGAATGGTGGTATTTCACCGGCAATCTGGAAAATCCCGATGGCTGGAAATTCGGTTATGAACTGACTTTTTTTCGCTTTGCGCTGTCGGCAAAGAGCTACTCATCCCGGTCTGTCTGGCGCAATAATCAATTGTATATGGCCCATTTGACGTTGACCGATGCCAAAGCAGACCGCTTTTACACGGATGAACGTTTCAGCCGGGCAGGCAATGAGCTTGCCGGTGCCGACAATGACAAATATCACGTCTGGCTATATGACTGGTCAGCAACGGCGGAGGGCAAGATGGATTTTCCGCTACGTTTGCGGGCCAAAAGCGAAGAATTTGCCGTTGATCTGCTGTTAAACACGCAAAAAAGCCCGGTTTTACAGGGAGAGCAGGGCTTAAGCCAGAAAAGCGCCGAACCCGGCAATGCCTCTTATTATTACTCCTATACCCGATTGCCGACGCGGGGCACTCTGAGCATAGACGGCATTAATCATTCAGTAAGCGGTAATAGCTGGATGGACCGGGAATGGAGCACCAGTTCCTTGTCAAAAGAACAAAGCGGCTGGGACTGGTTTGCCTTGCAGTTTTCCGATAACAGCGAATTAATGTTTTATCAATTAAGGCGCAAAGACGGTCAACAGGACAGCAACAGCGCCGGCTCATTCGTTCTGCCGGACAGTACGAAAGTGCCGCTGCAAATGCAGGATGTCACGATAAAAGTTCTCGATACCTGGCGCAGTCCTCACTCAAAGATTAATTATCCGTCGCGGTGGCGGTTATCCATGCCCAGCCAGAAACTTGAAGTCGATATCGTGCCGTTAATAAACGATCAGGAGCTCAATGTCAGTTTCCGGTATTGGGAGGGCGCGGTCAGCATTACCGGAACCAAAGACGGTAAAGCGATTTCAGGGCAGGGCTATGTTGAATTGGTTGGGTATTAGTCAGCGCTGAGGCATCTGGCTAAGGTAGCGTTTGGCATTACAGGTTTGACCGATTACTCTTTTCCCGCTCCTTGGAGTAATCTCAGCGCATTTTCTATCTGTCGGCTGGTCAGATCATGGATACCGAGCATATCCGAAAAGCCGTCCCGGCACATAACCGCCTCAAGCTATCGCGACAATAACATCAACCCTGAAATGCGCCACACGCAATTGCCGGACCAGTTGCTGGCATAAACGATAAATATCTTGCCAGGTAATCAGAGTGCAAAGTAATTCTTTATACATCTCAAAACCTCGGGCTTATGAGCAATGGCAGACGGAAAATTTCAAGCTTTACATTTTTGCCAGCATCAATAACACTTGTTAACGATAAATACTCTTCCGCATAGACGCGAAAGTCCATTATAGGGCTCCATCCTAAGGTTAAGAAAATTAATCAGTGGCGGGCATTTTCAAAGAGAGTGTTATATGAACAAAAAGGAAAACGATATAGATAAAGTTGTGTTGGCTATAGGCGACGCCTTAGTGGTCATCGATGTACAAAATGATTTTTTGCCCGGCGGCAGTCTGGCTGTACCGGAAGGAGATCAGGTTATACCGGTCTTGAATGGCTATATTGATCAATTTAGCAGTCGCCATTTGCCTGTGATTGCAACCCGGGACTGGCATCCCCCCAACCACTGCTCTTTTATTCAACAAGGCGGTCCGTGGCCGGCACACTGCGTCGCAGATTCTACAGGCGCAGAGTTTTCATCCGCTTTGCATCTGCCTGCTGCCGTTAAAGTTTTTTCCAAAGCTACCGAGGCTGCTCAGGAAAACTATTCCGATTTCTCAAACCCGGCATTCAAGGAACAACTGGATGAAATGAAGGTCCGCCGTTTGTTCATCGGCGGGCTCGCGACCGAATATTGCGTATTAAATACGGTGCGCGATGCGCTCAGCCACCATTACCAGGTATTTTTGTTAATAGATGCGATACGCGCCATTAATGTCCGGCCGCAAGATGGCGAAAAAGCAATAAACGAGATGATCGAAAAGGGTGCCAAGCTTATTACCTTGAGCATGATCAGGTAATGCCGAACAGCGCCTTGCTTACCGATCTCTACCAGCTAACCATGCTCCAGGGCTATTATGAACAGAACATGGAAGAGCTTGCCGTATTCGAATTTCTTGTCAGAAAACTGCCTGAAAACCGGGGTTATTTAGTCGCGGCAGGCCTGGCCCAGGTTTTAACTTATCTGGAGCAATTGCGATTTTCTGCGGATGAAATTGAATGGCTGGCAAGTACCGGGCGATTCAAACCGGCAATGCTTGACCGGCTTGCGGCATTAAGATTTACCGGCGATATTCATGCGATGGCTGAAGGCACGGTGTTTTTTCCGAATGAGCCGATATTGCGCATTACCGCGCCGCTGCCCGAAGCGCAATTGATCGAAAGCAGGGTCATCAATCTACTGCATTTCCAGACCTTGATTGCCTCCAAAGCCGCGCGTTCGGTATTGATCGCGCCGGACAAGCAGCTGGTCGATTTCGGCATGCGAAGGGCGCACGGCAGCGAAGCAGGGCTGTTGGCAGCTCGGGCTAGTTATCTGGCGGGTTTTGCGGGTTCAGCGACGGTGGCGGCCGGGATGCGTTTTGGCATCCCCATTTTCGGCACGATGGCGCATTCTTTTATACAAACCTACACCCGCGAAAGCCAGGCCTTTGCCGATTTTGCCAGGGCCAATCCCGATCATGCCGTGTTTTTGATCGACACTTACGATACCGAAGCCGCTGCGCAAAAAGTAGTCGATCTGGCTCCCGCATTGCATGCGCAAGGTATAAAAATCAAAGGTGTTCGCATAGACAGCGGCGATTTGGCCGATCATGCCCGGAAAGTCAGGGCAATTCTTGACCGCGGCGGCCTTAACGATGCAACACTCTTTGCCAGCGGCAATATCGATGAACATAAATTGGCAGAATTGCTGGCTGAGCAAGCCCCGATTGACGGTTTCGGCATCGGTACGCGGTTGGATACCTCTGCCGATGCGCCTTATCTCGACTGCGCCTATAAATTGCAGGAATATGCCGGAACTGCCCGGCGCAAGCGCTCGGAGGGCAAAGCGACCTGGCCCGGACGCAAGCAGGTTTATCGCAACTATGATGATAACGGCGTTATGTCCGGCGATACCGTAACCCTTGACAATGCGCCGTGCGCAGGCCAACCGTTACTGCAATGGGTTATGCAGGGCGGAAAGACTGTAGCAGGCCAGCCTACGCTGATCGAGGCCAGGGAATATGCTCGAAGCCAATTAAATAGTTTATCCATGCCGTTGCGCCAATTGAGCAATGCCCCGGAATATCCGGTGATCATTTCCGCCGAACTGCAAGCGCTGGCGAAAACAGTGGATGAACAACACACAGGCTGAAAGCCCCGTAGCTCGGGTAAGCTGCTTATGCCCGACATTTTGATGCGTGGGAATGTCGGGCATAAGCAGCTTGCCCGAGCTACGTGACTATTGCCTTTGATCTTTTTCCAAATGTTTAAATTTCGTAGGCGTAAAAGAGCTTTGAAAATTAGTCAGTTGTGCCAGAATAAGACGGCGTTGTAAGTTTTTAATTATTGAAACTTTTTTACATCTATTGCTTGTCGTGGATTTTTGTCCGGTTAATTGCGAGTTATTGGGGTTGATACAATGCAGCGAGAATTTGTGATTCGCTGCCCCAATATTTATTAGGCCACAATAAATTTTCGGAGGAAAAAATGTTTAAAAGAATAAATAACAGGTTTTTCCGGGTTTCCTTGAGTGTCATGACCCTAATTTTTTCAGGGCTGTGTTCAGCTGAACAGAATGTTGTTTCGGAGGTTAAGTTCGGCGTTCTTGCCCATGATGTTCATATTTTCTCCTCCAGCAGGAAGGAAGAGGGTGCCGATTTCAACGGCGAAATCCTTTTTAATTTGCCGTCCAACCAATTTTTTTCGTTGATCGGCACTCCACGTTTTCATTTAGGCGGATCGGTCAACAGCGAGGGCGATACCGATCAGGGGTATTTTGGGCTGACCTGGGACTATCATTCTAATATGGGGGTTTTCATCGAAGGGTCCTTTGGCGGAGCGATCCATGATGGAAAGCTTGATTCTTATAGCGTCGATCGTAAGTCACTGGGTTCTCGGGTTTTATTTCGGATTTCCGGGAGTGTAGGCTATCAATTCAATGAACATCACAGTTTAGCAGTGATGCTCGATCACATCTCTAATGCCGGTCTGGCGGATCCCAATGAGGGTATGGATAATGTCGGCATCCGTTATGGATTTCGGTTTTAAGGTTTATTCACCCAACTAATTAGAATCCCTATGCGTCGCCACGTTTTATCATTTGCTCCGGATTGCAATAAGTTCAACTCAAAAATTTTACTGCTTTACGTGTTAAGCCCAGACTCATATTAGCCGCAAAACCAACTTTATCTGTAAGCGCTTGGAAATTGCTTGCGTTATATTTTCTGTAATCTTCTCTCACCATTCACTGGAACAACCTATGTCATTGACTCTGTATCAAGCATCCATTCCTGCTTTTGTACGTATGTTAGACAGTCCGCGATACGCTAAGACCGGACTGATATGATTTTATTTAAATACCCGCTCTCGCCCCCAACCTCACAAAATTTATAAATACCGCCATGAATAAAGATCATTTAACAGACTTAACTCGACAGAGTAATGTTTTCAATGAATCTTGTTCAATTGGAGTTATTTATGAATACCCTCGTTAAAGTCACCATCCTTTTAATGGTGTTCGCATTTGAAGCGGCAGCAAAACCCGATTCAAAATTCGACATCATCGCCAACCTCGATACCGGTCCGGGTAATGTCACCGTTACCGATAATGGCCGCATCATTATCAGCATGCATCAGTTTTATCAGCCTAAATATACAGTGGTTGAATATAAAGATAATGCTCTGGTGCCGTTTCCTAATAAAGAATTGTCGGATTCGGATTCGATATCGGACCTGAAACTGGATTCCGTGCTGGGCATCCGATCGGATGCCAATGGCATCGTGTGGATGCTGGATAACGGCATGCGTAGCGGTGTCGCGCCTAAGCTGGTCGGCTGGGATACCCGCAGCAATAAGCTGCACCAGGTCATTCATTTGCCGACGCCGATAGCGCCGAAAGATGCTTTTGTTAACGATTTTGCTGTCGATGCCAAACACAATCATATTTTTATCAGCGATCCGGCCGGTGGAGCAAACGCCGCGCTGATTGTCGTCAACCTGAGCACGGGAACGGCGAGACGGGTACTTGAAGGTCATAACAGCGTTATTCCGGAAGATGTCGATTTGGTCATCGATAATGTACCGGTTCAAGTGAAGGATAAAGCCGGAAAATTGGTCCGGCCTCATATCGGCGTCAACCCGATTACGGAAGATTTGAACAACGAATGGGTTTATTTCGGTCCGATGCATGGGCTCAGTCTCTATCGGATAAAGGCGGGTGATCTGGCTAATGAAAACCTGAATGCGAAGGTGTTGGCAAACCGTGTTGAACGCTACAGCGATAAACCGATTTCAGACGGCATGACCATCGACAAGGATAACAACATTTATTTAGGCGAGCTGGCGGCCAATGCGATTGGCGTTATTTCGGCCGACAAAAAATACCAACGGCTGGCGCAGTGCCCGCGCTTGTCATGGGTGGATTCGTTCAGCTTCGGACCTGATGGGCAATTGTTTGCGGTGGTCAATCGACTGCATCGGTCGGCAACGCTTAACGGCGGCGTATCGGTCTCAAAACCGCCGTATTATTTGTTACAGATAAAAGCCCTGGCTGCTGGATTACCCGGACGCTAGCACAACGCATGAACCGTTAAAATTCCGGCCTATCGTGGTTATTTTGTCTCGCAGCCAAAGATGGGCCGGATCTTTATCCTGTAACGGATGCCAAATCATCACTAATTCGTAACTGGGAAGCTCGACAGGCACTGGAAATATCTCCAGCGGGGCAAATTTTTTAAACTGCTCGGCAATTCGATAAGGTAGCGACAAGATCATATCGGTTTCGGCAACGATCAGCGGTGCGGACAGAAAATGCGGGACGATCAGCTTGATGCGTCGCTCCAGGCCCTGTTCCGCCAGTTTTTGATCGATTAAACCGACGTTGCTTCCCGTTCGGGAAATCAGCATATGGGGAACTGCCAGATACTCGTCTAAGGACGGTGGTTTTGTTATCAGCGGATGATCCTGCCTGACCACGCAGGCCATCTGGTCGTTAAACAAATGTTCGCAGTGTAAATGAGGGGGCGGATTTAATACCGACTCGAACCCGAGCACGACATCGAGGCTGCCGTTTTCCAATTGCGCGGCCGGAAACGACGATTCGGTGCGTTTAATGTGAAGATCAATGCCGGGGGCGATTTGACCGATCAATCCCGATAACGCCGGTATTAACAGCAGTTCCATGTAATCCGTGGCCGCAAGCACAAAGCGTCGCTGACTCGTTCCTGCTTCAAATTCCAACGGCGGTTGAATTAGCTGCTCCATCTCATTCAGTAAGACTCTGACCGGCTCAATCAAGGCTAATGCTCTTTCGGTCGGTTTCATTCCTGTCGGCGTTTTAACCAGCAGCGGATCATCCAGTTGTTGCCGCAGTCTTTGCAAAATATGGCTCATCGCCGATTGCGTGATAAACATCTGTTCCGCAGCGCGGGTCACGTTCAACTCCCGCATCAGTACATCAAACGCCACCAATAAGTTCAGGTCAAAAGTTCTTAAATTAGACATTCGGGACTCTTTCAAAGTTGGTTTGACAGTTCTGTAGGGTGCGCACCGCGCACCATTTAAGAATCCAAGCTATTACAAACAATTCGTTTCGAGCATCAAAATTTTCGACACTATTGGACATCAAAAAGGGGCGCAATGCGCCCCCTACCTGGCTACGTCATCCTTATTGCCGCTGGAGTGCAAGCTCTGCTTGCCAGCGCAGGCAAAGCTTCCGCTCCTGCTCACGCTCCTTACCTACATCCATGTAGGCAAAGCCTGCACTCCAAACACACCCTTTAGTAATTAACTGAATTTAAAAACGCTGTAACAGGATTAAGTCAGCATTAGCATAACAAAAACGCAGTCTGCCCTGACCATGAATTGCATCAATGATGCGATGAAATTTATACATTTAACAACGCCTTCTTTTCAACCTACTGTATCACTCAAGCGTGTTGTTTAGCTTGAGCCGGTCCAGTTCCCCCTCAATGGCCGACCGACAAAATTTACAACACGCTGACTTTTTGGATAAGCGAACCAGCCTTATCTATTGCTATTAATAGGAGACGCAATTATGTCAGCAAATATTTCAAACCGGTCTTTTCGACCGTACACAGGAGAAAAGGCGCGGATTAGCCGCGCTTACGATTACCTGATCCTGGTATTGGCTCTTTTTCTGTTTATCGGTTCTTTTCATCTTCATTTTGCATTGACCGTCGGCGACTGGGATTTTTGGGTGGACTGGAAAGACCGGCAATACTGGCCGCTGGTTACGCCACTGATGGGCATTACCTTTCCGGCTGCGGTTCAGTATGTCATGTGGAATAAATTTCGCCTGCCGATGGGCGCCACGCTGTGCGTTGCAGCCCTATTGATAGGCACTTGGATTACACGCATCTTTGCTTATCATTTTTGGAACTTTTTTCCGATCAATATGGTTTTACCGGCCACAATGTTGCCGGGCGCATTGGTCCTGGACTTTATCCTGATGCTGAGCAATAGCCTGACGATAACGGCCATTTTTGGCGGCGCCGCTTTTGCGTTGCTGTTTTACCCCAGTAATTGGCCGATCTTCGGCATGTTTCATGTACCTGTTGAGCAAGGTAACGGGCAAGTGACCGTCGCCGATTTATTCGGCTTTCAGTACATCCGCACCGGCATGCCCGAATATTTACGCATCATTGAACGAGGCACTTTGCGGACCTACGGCCAATATGCGACACCGCTGTCGGCATTTGCCTCGGCGCTTTTATGCTCCCTGATGTACACCTTATGGTGGTATATCGGCAAGTGGTTCTCGACAGTTCGTTACCTTAACAAAATCTAAAGGGAGGGTTTATGAAAACGATTTTAGTCAAAACCTTAACGGCATTCTGCCTTATCTTTTCCGTGTACTTGATGGATGTCCAGACAGTCATGGCTCACGGTGAGAAAGCACTGGAGCCGTTCATCAGAATGCGCACCATCCAATGGTATGACGTGCATTGGTCGAAACAGGCTTTCAACGTCAATGAGGAAATCAGCGTCAGCGGTAAATTTCATGTCGCCGAGGATTGGCCTATCGGCGTACCCAAACCGGAAGCCTCATTTTTAAACATATCGACGCCGGGGCCGGTGTTGATCAGAACCGAGCGTTATCTGAACGGCAAGCCGTGGACTAATTCAGTGGCTTTGGAACCGGGCGGCGATTACGACTTCAAGGTCGTGCTGAAGGGACGTTTGCCGGGACGCTATCACATCCATCCGTTCTTTAACTTAAAAGATGCCGGACAAGTGATGGGGCCGGGCGTGTGGCTGGATATAGCCGGCGATGCGTCGGACTTTAGCAACTCGGCCAAAATCATCAACGGCGAGATGATCGATATGGAAAGCTATGGCTTTGCCAATGGGGTGTTGTGGCATGCGTTCTGGGGCATATTGGCAACGGCTTGGTTACTCTGGTGGGTACGCAGACCCTTGTTTATATCCCGCTATCGCATGCTGGAAGCCGGCATGGAAGATGAGTTGATCACGCCGCAAGATAAGCTGATTGCCAAATCGGCCATGGTCGCTATACCTGTCATGGTCTTGGCCTTTAATGCGATGGCGAACAATGACCATCCCAACACGATTCCTCTACAGGCGTCTTTAGACCAGATTTTACCGCTACCTGCCAAGGTGAATGCCGGTATCGTCAATGTCGATACTTTAAAAGCCGAATACCGCGTAGCGGAACGGGCGATGAAGTTTGACTTGAAAATCGATAACCAAAGCAATGCTCCCCTTCATATCGGCGAATTTTCGACAGCCAATGTGTATTTTTTGAACAAGGATCTGCCTGTAGCGCATCAAGATCTTTCCGGTAGTTCGACCGTTTCCGAGGAAGGCATGAGTTTGGATAATAACGACGCGATCAAGCCGGGCGAACAGCGCACTCTGACGATGATCGTCAAAGACGGCTTATGGGAATCCGAAAAACTGGACGGTTTGATTCGCGATGCGGATAGCCGAATCGGCGGCCTGTTGTTTCTTTATGATCTTACCGGCAAACGCTATATATCGAGCATTACCGCCGCTGTCATTCCAAAATTCGATTAACCTCATTAGGAGAACATCATGGCACTATCATCCGAGCAATTAAAGGCCGCGCTGCCTGAGCAATTAAAAGCCCCGCTTGAACAACTGGGTAACGCGCCCTGGTATTTGAAGGATTTGCCCACTTATCTAAAGGCTTTCGGCATACTTACTGTCATCTACATTGGCTTGCGTTTGTATCAAGGTGAATTTGCGGTTTCCGCCGGACTGGATTCCTATGAACCCGCCTTCGAGCAATACTGGATGCGTTTGTTTTATATTGAGCTGGTGGTTATTGCGCTATTTACGACGGGCTTATGGGGATATTTATGGGTTTCACGAGATCGCAATCTGGATTCGATCAGCCCTAAAGAAGAAATTTGCCGTTATTTCACGTTGACCATGTGGATTAGCGTTTACACCTTTGCCGTCTACTGGGCCGGCAGTTATTTTGCCGAACAGGATAATTCCTGGCATCAGGTCGCGATCCGCGACACCCCGTTTACGGCCAATCATATTATCGAGTTTTATTTTAATTTTCCGCTGTATGTCATCTTAGGCGGAAGCGCCTGGGTTTATGCCCGGACCCGCTTGCCGCTGTATGCGAAGGGTATTTCGCTGCCGTTGACGCTGGCGGTATTCGGGCCGTTCATGATCCTGGTCAGCGTCGGCTTTAATGAATGGGGGCATACCTTCTGGTTCAGGGAAGAGTTTTTCGCCGCGCCGATTCATTGGGGGTTTGTGATTGGTGTTTGGTTTGCGTTGGGTGTTGGCGGTATCTTACTTCAGGGCGTGACTCGTTTGATTGAGCTGCTGGATGATCTGGAAGATGCGCCGTGATTTATGGATAACGGGATTGTCAGAGCGACAGGATTCTCTTTTCCTCCGAGCATAGATGGTACCGCCCTCGTTCCCACGCGCTGCGTCCCGATTTGTCCGGTCTGCATTTTCTATAAGCTAACCGTGACTCACGGCGCAGCGCGCCTTGACTGCATTCCCACGCAGCGCGTGGGAACGAGATAACCAGTAATTACTTTAACTATTCCAAATACGTCGCTAATCATGACAACCCTTAAACGCACAGGCATCCATTATGCCTGGGTCGTACTCGCTGTTACTTTTACTTGTTTGTTTGCTGCATCGACGCTCCGATCTGTTCCGGGCATCATTATGCTGTCGCTGGAGCATGAATTTAACTGGAGCCGGGAAACAATCAGCGGCGCCGTTTCGGTCAACCTGCTGTTATTTGGGCTGGCTGGCCCTTTTTTAGGCAGGCTGATGGATTTGTACGGCACCAAAGCCACCACGCTGATAACGCTCACTTTGGTGACGTTAGGTGCGGGCGGCAGTGTTTTGATGCAGGAACCTTGGCAGCTGTATCTTTTTTGGGGCGTGATCATCGGCGCAGGTTCGGGAGGCACCTCAATCGTGATGGGGTCCGCCGTTGTCAATCGCTGGTTTCGGCAGCGGCGCGGTCTGGCTTTAGGTATTTTGGGGGCGGCTTTTTCGTCGGGCCAACTCATTTTCACGCCGATTATCATGAACCTGAACATGCAGTTGGGCTGGCGGGCTGTCACGCTGTTTATAGCGTTAATGCTGGGTTTGGTCGTATTGCCTCTGATCATGATATTGATGGCTGATAATCCCGGTTTAAAAGGATTACAGCCTTATGGCGACAATGGGTATGCTGAAGCTAAGATTCCACCTGACCCGAACCCGATGCGTTCGGCAATGGCCAGCTCTCAATTTTGGTTGCTGGCTTTCAGCTTCGGCATCTGCGGTTTTACCACCTCAGGCCTGTTTCAGACGCATTTGATTTCTCACGGCATCGAACACGGTTTCCCGGAAATGACCATGGCCGTGTCATTAGGCGTAATGGGCGCGACCGATATTGCCGGCACCATTTTTTCCGGCTGGTTATGCGATCGCTTCGGCAAGCGCTGGCCGCTTGCGGTTTATTATGCGCTTCGCGGTATTTCATTATTATTGCTGCCGTATGTCGAATCAACCGGGCAACTGATGGCCTTTTCCGTGGTTTACGGGCTGAATTGGCTGTCGACGGTTCCGGCAACCTCGGCGCTCACAGCCGACTTATTCGGCAAACAAAATGTCGGGGTCGTTTTTGGCTGGATTTGCTTTGCCCATCAGATCGGCGCAGCGTTAGCCAGTTACGGAGCCGGCTATTTGCATGGCTTGTTCGGGAATTACACCTTGGCCTTTATGACCTCCGGTCTTTTTGCGTTAGTCGCTACCGGGCTTGTCATGAAGATACGGGAATGAAATTCGGCTATGGGTCGAACTGAGACAGTCAATGCCTGATACAGTTGAGACTGATTTTGGCAATTACCTGATCAAGTCCAGAGTTTTACAAGTATTCACCATGAAGACTCGAAGGGTACGAAGTTTATGTTTTTTCTTCGTGTCCTTTGTGTCTTCGTGGTAAAAAAGAAAAGATATATATTCTTTGCCGGACATTGCCTTAAGATAACAGCCGCGAGTTTTTGCTGTTACGGAAAATCAGCGGTTTTTCATTATCTGCTAACGCGCTTGCTTTGGCGGAATCTATCGCTTCTTGAATAACATGGTGGTTCGGCGATTTGCTGCACACCGGGTCGGCCGCGTACATATCGCCGCTTAATAAATACGCTTGGCAACGGCAGCCGCCGAAATCTTTTTCCTTTTCATCGCAGCTGCTGCAAGGCTCTTTCATCCATTCGAAACCACGGAAAAAATTGAAGGTAAGCGATTCGTACCAGATCTGTTCGATGCTGTAGTCTTTGACATTGGGGCAGTCCATCCCCGGCAGTTCTCGGGCGGAGTGGCAGGGCAGGGCAACGCCGTCCGGAGCAATGGTCAAGAAGGTCGTGCCCCAGCCGTTCATGCAGGCTTTGGGGCGGTCTTCATAAAAATCCGGCACTACATAATAAATTTTCATCTTGCCGGCGACTTTTTCTTTAAAAGCTTGGGCGATTTGCTCGGCCTGTTCGAATTGCTCTTTAGTGGGCAGCAATAAGTCGCGGTTGGCGTGCGCCCAGCCGTAATACTGTGTGTTCGCCAGTTCCAGGTAATCCGCGCCCAGCTCTTCGGCCATTTCCAGAATTTGGGGCATCTGGTGGATATTTTCGCGGTGTATGACCACGCACAGCACCATCGGGTAGCCGTGTTTTTTGACCAGATGCGCGACGTCTTTTTTGTGCTGGAACGATTCGGTGCCTGCGATATGGTCGTTCAGCTCCTGGGTGCTGGCCTGGATGCTGACCTGGATATGGTCAAGACCCGCGTCCTTGAGTTGGGCAATTTTTTCTTCGGTCAGACCGTAGCCCGAGGTAATCAGGTTGGAATAATAGCCAAGGTCTCTTGCGTGTTTGACCAGCTCGGGTAGGTCTTTCCGGGTTAACGGTTCGCCGCCGGAAAAACCCAGTTGCACAGCGCCCATTTTGCGGGCTTGCGTGAGTACGCGTTTCCAGTCCTCGGTGTCCAGTTCGGATTGGTATTTCGTATAATCAATCGGGTTGGCGCAGTAAGGGCATTGCAGCGGGCAGGCATAAGTCAGTTCAGCCAGCAGCCAGCGCGGCGGGGTGATGCCTGTCCTGAGCGCGGTCGTAGGGTTAGTTTTGTTGGATCCAGCCATTTTTTAAAGCGACCTCTAGGAAAGCGGTAATGTCGTTGGTAAGTCCTGTCGTTGCAAATTTCCGCTCCAGATCGCTGACGATTTGGGCAAGGTTGCGGGTGCCGTCGCAACATTTCAGGATTTCTGCGGAACTTTGGTTAAGCTCCACCATGCCTTCAGGGTAGAGAATGACGTCTTTTTGCTGGGCTTCTTCCCATTGCAGACGGTGCAGGGGGGAAAACTTGATGGTTTGGTCTGGGTTTATAGTCATTTTGAGTTTGTGTGCGACACTTTAAATTAACATTATAGTGATGTCAGTAATCGATTTATATCGAGAGCACCGTGAAATACACCCAAAATATCGATACTCTCCGAGGTTTTTATCAAATACGCGATTCGGTAATGACCGTACAACAAAATGCGAATATCGCCATCGGGTTCTTTTCGGTACGAGTAGCCAATTTCTGGAAATTCGTGTAATAACTGGGCTTTTGCATAAAGGCCGGAAACAACTTTCTCAGCTGCGGGGCAGGGTTATCTACGGCGATATAGTCGAAAATATCCCGAAGCCAGCACTCCGTTTGAGTTGTCCAGTTTATTTACGCCATGAGTCCATGCGTTGTTGCATTTCTTCATTAGGGATTGCCCGGCCTTGTCGAGTATCCTCTAAGCCCCATTCTATCATCCGCGTAAAAGCCAACTCATGCAAAATCTCATCAAAGCTGCTGTCATCGGGTTGAGCTTGAACTATTTCAGACACTTTCTCTTTAACTGTAGGCATTTAACTCGCTAATTTATTGGAATCGTAACGTTAATGCTGTATGCCGATTGCTCAATTTTCCCGGTCTTGCCGTAATAATCAACAATGCCGTTTTCCCACGCAATCCAAACTTCTTCAGCACCTGCCTGCAAATACAGCTGAACCTTATTGGTCATTTCTTCTTTCGAATTGGACGGCGAGACAACTTCAATGCAAATTTCAGGGGCATGTGTATAAGGCGTTTCATAGCCGTGTTGCTTGATAAATGCTTTGGAACACCAAGCGACATCGGCAACTTTCACGCCTTCGGTAGTTTGAATTGAGCATTCGATCAATGCTTCACCTTTTTTTAGCTTGCGTTCGAGCAAAGCACCGATATGTAATTGCAATCGACCGTGTTTATTGGAGGCGGGAGTCATTTCAATTTTGCCATAGCGATTCAATTCGATTTTAAAAGGTAGATTTTCAAAATACGGATTATTAATAACTTCAGCCCATTGCATTGCCTGCCTCCAGTTGGTTGTCTACGCCTTAATATTAAAATACGGCGGCATCTCGTGAATATAAGCCATATACATCGCATCGGCCATCGTCCACAGCACATCCAGCTTGAATTTCAGGATTTGAATCATGCGCTCTTGTTGTTCGCGGGTTTTATACCAATCCAATGTAATCGCCAAGCCGTGTTCGACATCGCGGCGTGCTTCGGTCAGGCGTTTGCGGAAATAGATATAGCCTTCCTGGTCCACCCAGGGGTAGTGCTCCGGCCAGTTGTCGAGGCGTTGCTGGTGAATCTTGGGAGCGAACAGCTCGGTTAACGAGGAGCTTGCCGCTTCGTGCCATTCCGCCCGGCGGGCAAAATTAACATAGGCATCGACGGCAAAGCGCACGCCCGGCAATACGAATTTCAACGAGGTGATGTCTTCACGCGTCAGGCCGACGGCTATGCCCAGTTGTATCCAGGCTTCGATGCCGCCCGAATCGCCGGGATGTCCGTCATGATCCATAATCCGTTGTATCCATTTTGCGCGGGTTTCCCGGTCCGGGCAGTTGGCCAGGATGTTGGCGTCTTTAATCGGAATGCAGACCTGATAATAAAAGCGGTTGGCGACCCAGCCCTGTAATTGCGCTTTGGTCAGTTTACCTTCGTTCATCAGGGTATGGTAAGGATGATGAATATGGTAATGGCTTTCCATGCCGCGGAGTTCGGCTTCAAATTGTTCTTTGGTCCAGGGTGTATTATCACTGCTCATGGTGCATCCTTTATAAATCGATTTCCAGACCGTCGTAGGCGACTTCAATGCCGGCGGCATCGAGTATTTTACGCTGTTCGGAATCGTCGTCTAAGATCGGGTTGGTGTTGTTGATATGGATTAATATCTTGCGGGCTTTGGCAACGCCGTTTAGGACTTCTATCATGCCGCCTTCGCCGGATTGAGGCAAGTGGCCTATCTCGCGGGCTTTTTTATGGCTGATATTCTGAGTACACATTTCGTCATCGGTCCAGAAGGTGCCGTCCACCAGTAAACAATCGACGGTTTGCATCGCAGCCATGACGTGCGGTTCTATTTCGCCCAGACCGGGGGAATAGAACACTTTTTTGCCTGTAGAAATTTGCTCGATGATGACGCCGATATTGTCGCCGTCATGCGGATCATGCCGATGCGGAGAATAAGGCGGCGCCTTGCTTTTTAGGGCTTGGGTGTAAAAGCGTAAGTCGTCAATGCCGGGTATCGTAAAACTGCTGCCGTCATAAGGAATCGGGTGATGGTTGACGGTGCAGTAGTCGGCCAGCATGTTGAATAACGGAAAGCCGGTGGTCAGGTCTTGCTTGACCATTTCCGTGCAGTAAACGTCCAGCGGCTTGCCTTCCCGGAGCATCAGCAGTCCGGTGGTATGGTCAATCTGGCTGTCGATCAACATGATCGCTTTAATGCCGGTATCGCGAACGCCTTCTTTAGGCTGGATGGCTGGAAAGGCTTCCAGTTGCGCGCGAATGTCGGGGGAGGTGTTGAACAGCAGCCAGTTAAGGTTGTCGGTACTGACCGCAATCGATGACTGGGTACGGGCTTTGCCGTTCATTTCCTGGTGCCGCAAGCGGCGGCAATTATGGCAGTTGCAGTTCCATTGAGGAAAACCGCCGCCTGCACCTGAACCGAGAACTCTGATCTTCATAGTTTGGGAGGTAATTTAAATTGGGAATAAGGGCTAGATGATACGGTAATAAAGGGTTTCAGGCAAAAAAAAGGGGCTCATCCAGAGCCCCTTTTTTGATCCAAATCGAATTAACGATTGTAGATGTACATTGTTACTTCAAAACCGAAACGCAGGTCTGTGTAGCTTGGTGTTTCCCATTTCATTGTGAATCTCCAGTAGTGTTTAAATTATTATGCTAGCTCGATCAAGTAAGCTGACCTGAAGTATACGATGAACTATTTTTTTACGCAACTTTTGACGGCGCCCAAAGCCGGCAATGCATATTGTTCTATGCGGTTATTGCTTTATTTGACCGCAAGGCAGGGGGGTAGAGAATTAATGATAACTGGTTAAAATTTCAAGATATTTAGATAGCTAGGGAAAGACGTTTTTTTTGACCGGAAGCAGGAAGAGAGTATTATTTAAGTTCACCTTGAAAATAATAATACACATATAAAAATATGAGGAGGAATCATGGGTGGAGTTACTGAGTTGTTCGTGGTTATGATACTGATCGCGGCGTTTGCGTTTGCACCGTTAGGCTATTTTATTTACCGGTTCACCAAAGCCAGCGACAAGCCGTTCGGTGAAATTGAACCGCATGGCGATAGTCCGTCGATGGTGAACGATTTTGCAGAAAAGGCCATTAAATATTTCCAGGGATTGCTAGCCAAAAAGTAAAGCTGTGTTGTTGATGAGCTTCCAGGCGAATTGCATCGCCTGGAAGCTCATCGGCCATCAAACCGGTAAACCGCTGCATGTCGGGCAGCTTGGGTTTTTCCGCAATTTCAGCGAATTCCATTCCATTGTTAATCCGTCCAACAGCAGCAAGCGTCCGGTTAACGTGTCTCCGATATTCATTATCAGCTTCATCGCTTCCAGGGCCTGAATGCTGCCGACTATGCCGGTGACAGGGGCTATGACGCCATTTGTGGCGCAATTTTGCAATTCTTCGCCGTCGCTGTTGTAGAGGCAATTGTAGCAAGGGCTGTCATTTGTACCCGGCGTAAACACAGTCACTTGGCCTTCAAAGCGAATCGCCGCTCCTGATACCAGCGGCGTTTGCTGTTTGACGCAGGCGCGATTGATCGCAAAGCGCGTTGAGAAATTATCGCTACAGTCCAACACCACATCGGCCAGCATCACTTCGGAATCAAGTTGTTCGCCATCCAATCGTTGTTTAACCGCCCTTACTTTGACATCGGGATTTAATTCATTAAGTGTCTTGCGGGTTGAAATTACCTTATCAGTCCCAATATCCGGTGTGTGATGAGTAATTTGCCTTTGCAGATTGGATAAGTCCACGATGTCGTCATCATAAATCGCGATATTGCCGACACCGGCCGCGGCAAGATACATAGCGGCAGGGGAGCCGAGCCCCCCGGCGCCGACAATCAACACACTGGCGGCTAGAAGTCTTTGTTGCCCCTCAATATCGACTTGAGGAAGCATGATTTGACGGCTATAGCGTAGTAGTTGGTTGTCATTCATAGGTCATGTTATCGCTGTATTGTGATGGAGAATGATGCCAAAGAACTTGACACACTGCAAAAGCTCATTATCATTAGCACTCATTACTAGCGAGTGCTAATAACAAGTTTACCCTTTAATTTTAATGTTAGGAGATATTGATGAAAATACGTCCGTTACACGACAGAGTGATAGTCAAACGCGTTGAAGAAGAAACTACAACTCCCGGCGGTATCGTGTTGCCTGGTTCAGCAGCCGAAAAACCAAGCCAAGGCGTGATCTTGGCGGTAGGTAACGGTAAACCATTGGATAACGGCACAGTACGCGCCCTGGACGTTAAAGTCGGCGACAAAGTGCTGTTTGGCAAATACGCTGGCAACGAAGTTAAAGTTGACGGCGAAGAACTGATCGTTATGCGCGAAGAAGACATCATGGGCGTTTTAGGTTAAGCCTAAACGCGTTAATCAAATTTACATACAAAATATTTAAGGAATAAAAATGGCAGCAAAAGACGTATTATTTGGTGATGATGCTCGTGTCCGTATGGCGCGTGGTGTCAATATTTTAGCGAATGCGGTAAAAGTAACTTTAGGCCCTAAAGGCCGCAATGCGATTCTGGACAAAAGTTTCGGCGCTCCAACCATCACTAAAGACGGTGTATCGGTTGCAAAAGAAATCGAATTGAAAGACAAATTCGAAAACATGGGCGCGCAAATGGTTAAAGAAGTGGCTTCGCACACTTCCGACGTAGCCGGTGACGGTACTACGACTGCAACCGTATTGGCGCAATCTATCGTCAACGAAGGCTTGAAAGCCGTTGCAGCGGGCATGAACCCGATGGATTTAAAACGCGGCATCGATTTGGCTGTGTCTAAAGCCGTTGATGCGATTGTGGCTTCCGCTACGCCTTGTGTCGATAACAAAGCGATTGCCCAGGTAGGTACTATTTCTGCAAATTCTGACGAGTCTGTCGGCAAAATCATTGCGGAAGCGATGGAAAAAGTCGGTAAAGAAGGCGTCATCACTGTTGAAGAAGGTTCAGGCCTGGACAACCAGTTAGACGTTGTTGAAGGTATGCAGTTCGACCGCGGTTATTTGTCGCCTTATTTCATCAACAAACAAGAAAACATGAGCGTCGAACTGGACGATCCAATGATTCTTATCTACGACAAGAAAATCTCCAATATCCGCGACATGCTGCCGGTTCTGGAAGGCGTTGCCAAAGCCGGCCGCCCTTTATTGATCGTTGCCGAAGATGTTGAAGGCGAAGCGTTGGCTACTTTGGTTGTCAACACCATTCGCGGCATCGTTAAAGTTGCAGCCGTTAAGGCTCCAGGTTTCGGCGACCGCCGTAAAGCCATGCTGGAAGACATCGCGGTACTGACTGGCGGCGTGGTTATTTCCGAAGAAGTCGGTTTAAGCCTGGAAAAAGCTGAATTATCGCAACTGGGTACAGCCAAAAAAGTACAAATCACTAAAGAAAACACCACGATCATCGATGGTGCGGGTTCTGAAGAGCAAATCAAAGCCCGTGTTGCACAAATTCGCGCACAAGCGGACGAAGCAACTTCCGATTATGACAAAGAAAAACTGCAAGAGCGTCTGGCTAAATTAGCGGGCGGCGTTGCTGTGATTAAAGTCGGCGCTGCAACTGAAATTGAAATGAAAGAAAAGAAAGCCCGCGTTGAAGACGCGCTGCATTCAACACGCGCAGCGGTTGAAGAAGGCGTTGTTGCCGGCGGCGGTTCTGCACTGGTCCGCGCTATTTCCGCTCTGGATAAACTGGAAGGCGTTAACCACGACCAAACAGTCGGTATCAACATTCTGCGTCGCGCAATGGAAGAGCCTCTGCGTCAAATCGTTTCCAACGCAGGCGACGAGCCTTCAGTTGTATTCAACGAAGTGCAAAAAGGCACAGGTAACTTCGGTTACAACGCGGCAACCGGCCAGTATGGCGACATGATCGAAATGGGTATCTTAGACCCTGCGAAAGTAACCCGTACTGCACTGCAAAACGCGGCTTCTGTTGCCGGCTTGATGCTGACTACCGAAGTGATGATTGCCGACGCACCTAGCGATGACAAACATGCGCACGGCGACATGGGCGGTATGGGCGGTATGGGCGGTATGGGTGGTATGGGCGGCATGATGTAATCTTGTCGTCTTAAAGCTCAGACGCTTTAAGTGAAATAAAAGCCCCGGCTGTTCCTGGAACAGCCGGGGCTTTTTTTATTGTAGGATGTGTCGAACGCAGTGAAACGCATCATTATGGAAAGTTATCAGTATTTATTTTAGCTGTGCTAAATTTAAACAACCGATACATAACTGACTGCAATTGACAACCCCATGGACATTACCAAAAAAATTCGTCTCGGCGACCTGCTGGTTCAAAACCGGATTATTACCGAAGAACAACTCACGACGGCGCTGGCCGAACAAAAGAAAACCGGAAGACAGTTGGGCCGCACCCTGATCAATTTAAACTTTATCAGTGAAACGGAACTGCTTAGTTTTCTGTCGCAGCAATTAAAAATCCCGTTTTTGGATATTTTGCAATATCCGCGCAGGCCTGAAACTATCAAGCTGTTGCCCGAGACGGCTGCCCGGCGTTTCCGGGTCTTGTTGCTGGAAAATAACGAATACGACGTCCTGTTGGCTATGGCCGATCCTACCGACTTAATGGGGCTGGATGAATTAAGCCGTATCCTGAAAAAGAATATTCAGCCCGCCGTAGTCAGGGAAGCTGACTTGTTGATGGCGATAGACCAGTCCTATCGGCGCACCGATGAAATCGATAAACTGGCCGAACAATTGCGCAGCGATATGGCGGATGATGACAATATCGATCTCAATTCAATGCTGACATCGGCTGAAGCGGCCGATGCGCCTGTCGTCAGATTGTTGAAATCAGTGTTTGAAGACGCCGTGCAAGTACGGGCTTCCGACATCCATATAGAGCCGCAAGAACATAAATTGTATATCCGTTTTCGCATTGACGGCGTACTGCACCAACAAACCGAAGCCGACCTGAAAATTACCACAGCGCTGGTATTGCGGCTCAAACTTATGTCCGGCTTGGACATCTCCGAGAAACGTTTGCCTCAGGATGGTCGCTTCCAGGTCAAAGTGCGGCTACAGTCAGTCGACGTGCGTATATCGACCATGCCGACCATCTACGGCGAATCCGTGGTCATGCGTTTATTGATCCAGAATGCCGAAGGATTTTCGCTGGAAAAACTGGGCATGCCGCCCGAACTGTTGGCCCGTTTTCGCAAGCTGCTGCATCGTCCTGACGGCATGATACTGGTTACCGGGCCAACCGGTAGCGGTAAAACCACTACTCTTTATGCCGCCCTCAGCGAACTCAACTCCTCCGCCAACAAAATTATTACCGTGGAAGACCCGGTCGAATACCGTTTGCCCGGCATTAACCAGGTGCAGATAAACGAAAAGATCGATCTCGACTTTGCCCGGGTACTGCGTTCCGCCTTGCGGCAAGACCCGGACATCGTTCTGGTCGGCGAAATGCGCGATCATGAAACCGCGCAGATCGGCCTGCGCGCCGCGATGACAGGCCATTTAGTGTTGTCAACCTTGCATACCAACGATGCCGTCAGCTCGCCCATTCGGCTGATGGACATGGGCGTGCCGCGCTTTATGGTCGCCATGTCCTTGTTGGGCGTCATTGCCCAACGGCTGGTGCGGGTCGTCTGCGAAAGTTGCGCCCAGCCTTCCATACCGGAACCCTTCGAACAGACTTGGCTTAAACTTGAATTGGGCGATACTTTGGATCCGCAAGGCTTTGTCCGCGGCAGGGGCTGCATCCATTGCAACGGCACCGGCTATCAAGGCCGGGTGGGCGTTTATGAATTGTTGGAAATGAATACCGAACTGACCGATGCCGCCAATGATCCAGACACCAGTGTTTTTATTAAACTGGCGCGAAAAAAAATAGCGGGAAACACCCTGCGCAGCAGCGCGGTGGCAATGGCTGTGGCTAAACGCACCACTGTTGCGGAAGCCATGCGCATCAGCAATCAGTTTGAAGATTAGCCGGGGGCTGCCACGTCATTGCTCCTGTATTCTTGAGGCAATGTTGAAAGGGTTCTTCTTATTTCCAGACGGAATGGATGCCGTGGTCGTGAGGAAACAATTTAATGTATTGCACCAACCGCGGGTAATGCGCCAAGTTGCGGCCGCTGGCGTGCGGCAAGGCGTGGTGCCAGAGGATGAAATCCCCGGCCGAGCCGGTGACCGGCACCGGATCCAGGCTTTCCAAATCCTGTTCGCGCGGGTTTTGCTCCGGCGGAAGTTCCTCCAGCCAGTGATCTATACGGCGGTGGAATCCCGGCACACAACGGAAAGCGCCTTGTTCGGCGCTGGTATCGCTCAGGTATAACAGGCCCTGGACGCCGAACGGAATCGGCAAGGCAAGGCTGACATCCCAGTGTATGCGGCTGGGGCCGGATATATTGATACCGCCGCGCTCAGGCCGGTTCAGGCTGGAACGGTCTACGCTAGCCCATAAGTCGCCTGTTCCCCAAAGTTGCTCGAACGCTTTGCGGATGCGCGGTGCTGCGCGGTTTTTATTCAGGGCCGGATGCCGGAACAGCGGCACCCAAAACAGATGCGTTCCGTTGTACCAACTCTCTGAGTTTAGCGGATCCATGCCGAGAAAGTCCCATATCGCCGATTCCGCTTCCCGGCAATCCTCAGCGGAAACCGCGTTGCGCAGCACCACGTAGCCGTTTTCCCGCCAGAACGCCAAGTCCTCTGCCGACAACACGGGGTCTTGAATGTCTTCCCCATTGATGGGGTAGATACGCCGCGGATGTTGCAGATAACGCCTAACCATTGCATTAAGGCGCTCCACCAAGGCGGCATCGGGAGCACCGCCGAGCTTTTGCACAATCCACTGTTCGAATTCGGCATAGCTAGGGCGTTGATGAAACAGATATTCCGCCGGTTCGACAATGCCCAGACCCAGGCCCTGCATCAGCGTGAAATCAAGTCCGTATTCGCCATGCGCACTGCTCGGATCAAGCCGGCCCTCGATTTCCAGCATCCGTTTAGACCAATAGCGCCGCAAGTGGAGCACGCCCAATCCGCCGGCCTCCATCGAAGCAAGACTATGTTCAGGTTTCGCTATCAGGTTCACAGATGCACCCACTGTTCAGCGCTGCAATCGGGCCAGCTTTTGCAGGCCTACCGTGGGCGGCGCACCGAAAGTCTTGCGGAATTCATGGCTAAAATGGGCCGAGTCCGAAAACCCGGTAGCGTGCGCCGCAGTCGTGAAGTTGTTGCCTTTTATAATCTCGCGTATCGCTTTCCGCATCCTGTTCCACCCCCGGTAACGGCGGAAAGGGACGCCGATCTGTTTTGTGAACAGGTGCTGGAATCGCGAGGCGGACAGCCCGACCGCTTCCGACAGCGTCGCCACTGAGGTCAGATCGTCGCCATGTTCTAATAAAAATTCCACCACCTGGGCTATGCGCGGATCGATCGGCTCTGCTCTTGACCGCCGTTTGGAAAAATCCATCAGATCGGCCAATGGCTCCGCAGTCCACTGGGGATTGTAGCGGTCTTCGTAAAGGTCGCGCATGAACGAAACTTCGCCGGTAGTACCGATCAAGGCGCCGCTTACCTCGCGTGTATTGCGTATCAGCGGTTTCAGCGCCTCGGCCGCGGCGATATTCGGTTCGATATAAAACACCGTCAGCGGATCGCCGCCAACATCCAGCTCATGCAGGACGCCGGCGGGAATAACCGCAGTGCGGCAGGACAGCCAATCGCCGCCATGCAGCCGCAGGCGAAAACGGCCGTAAATTCCGGCGAGAAAAACAGGCGCGCCGTGTTGATGGCTCGCGTTGTAGTACAGCGGCCCGGTAAAAAACGTGCGCCCGTCGCTGATGTCCCAGAGCGCGTCGAACTGGACGGTGTCTGTCGCAGCACGTTCATACAAGCGGGGGCTGTCTGTCATTGTTTATACTCCGATACATTGTTTTGATCCCCGTCTTTAACGCAGGCGTTGGCAGTGCAGTCTAGTCAAATAGCAGGCTGTTGACAACTCCCTCCAAGTGGCGGTGGTTTGGGCAATTCGCCGCTATTGGCGTCCAACAAGGTGGGGCGAAAGCCCCCGTATAACGATGAGGGTAACCATGACAAACCAGAAAATTTCACACGAACCGATGACCAACCTTTTTCTTTTGGCGTTTGCCGGACTGTGTCTGGCGATAGCGCTTGCGATCGCCTGGGTGCTCGGCTTCACACTGTTTTTCCCGGACGGCGGCTTGGCCGGATTGCTGGTCGAACGGGCCGACATTATCAGGGCTCATATCGACTATCTGATGATGGCCCAATTCCTGTTCATCTTTTTCCTGCTGTTTCGGCAGTATGCCATCGATCCGCCCGTCTGGGTTGTTGCCGCTTGTTGTTTCGGTGCTTTTTTCAATCCACTGTCATTCCTGGTCAGGGGCCTGACGCCGAAGCCATCCGTTGTCGCTACGATTCCTGTTGAAGCGCATTTTCCGTTTCAGGCGGGATTGAGCTTCACATTGACAACGGTCGGTTTTCTGACCGCCGTCGCGCTGGTCGTCAGGGCGGCCTGGAAATTGAGATCGGCGAAGAATGGAGGCTGATTTGCCGTCCAATGTGCTAGGCTGTTTTTGGTGGGATGCATTCACCCTGGCGCAGCCTTGCATTCTATTTGTTAATAAATTATCAAGACAATCGCTTTAGGATGACAAATGCAGGCATGTCGGCTTTTATCAAAACCCAGTAAAATAAATCAGTAGCTTTGGTTGAATTCCATTTATTCAATAACCCCGTATTTACGGAATAACGACAACAACTTATAGTCAAGGCTCACTGATGATGAAACACTATTTGCTGGAAAAGCCGTCGCCCTGGATTGTTAAACACGCTCCGTTGATAGCTAAAGAAGGCCGGGTACTCGACCTTGCCTGTGGCAATGGACGCCATGCAATCCGGCTTGCCAAGCAAGGCTATCGGGTCGATGCGATTGACCGCGATGCTCAGGCCTTATCGAGCATGCTGGGGGTGGACAATATCAACGCGTCTATTGCCGACTTTGAAGCGGGCGGTTGGCCTGACTCAGACCGGCGGTATGACGGCTTAATAGTCAGCCGCTATCTGTATCGGCCGTTGCTTCTCACTCTTGCCGAAATGCTTAATCCGGGCGGCGTGTTGATTTATGAAACCTTCATGATGGGCAACGAACATTACGGCAAGCCCAGCAATCCCGATTTCTTGTTGCAGCCGGATGAGCTGCTGGAAGTTTATTCCCCTGTACTGACTATAGTCGCATTTGAGCAGGGTGAACAGAAAACGCCACGGCCTGCTGTGATGCAACGCATTTGCGCGGTTAAGAATTTATAGCGGCTGCTTGCCGAACGGTACGCGTCAGCTTGAAGATAAGACGCGCCAGGAAAAACAAAACTATTGCGCCCGCCAAGGTTGGAAACAATAAAAACGACCAGTCCGGCCGGGTTAAAAAAATAATCACAGGATTGGAACCTGCGGGCGGGTGAACGGTACGTGTGACCAGCATCGCAGCCAGGGCGGTGCCGACAGCCAAAGCCATGCTCCACCAGTCGGGGCCGACGAATTTGAGAAAACCCAAGCCAATCAAAGAGCAAAGTAAGTGACCAACGATCAGATTGCGCGGTTGTGCAAATACCGCATCCGGGAATCCGAACAATAAAACACAGGATGCGCCGAAAGAACCCAATATCCAGGGGTGGCCGGAAAGTTGACTTAAGGCGGCAATGGAAGCGATAGCCAAACTTGACCCCAGTCCGGCCAAAGCTATATGTAATAGCGAAGGTCTTGGCGGAAGGACTTTGCCGCCATTTCTATTTTTATTCTTAAGCGGCATTAGTTAAGCCTCTCCTTCCAAGTCGGTAAAGGGGATGCGGTATTGACCCGCGCATCCCCGGCTTCAGTTCAAACGATTACTATCAATCCTTCTTGAACTTGGCCGCTTCTTCCGATCCACCGGTGGCATTGCCTTTACTATAGGAATGCGCACCGACGCCGGCCAGCTTGCCGCCCTGGACAATCAGGTATTCGTCGCGAATGGGCCGATTTTCAAAGTAGCACTCAAGAATTTCGCGGGTACCGGCAGCGTAACGTGTCTGCGCCGACAGGCTGGTGCCTGAAATGTGCGGCGTCATGCCATGATTCGGCATCGTGCGCCAAGGATGGTCGTTGGGCGCCGGTTGCGGGAACCAGACATCGCCGGCATAACCCGCCAGTTGACCGCTTTCCAGCGCATTGACAATTGCATCGCGGTCGCACAACTTGCCGCGCGCCGTATTGATCAGATAGGCGCCGCGTTTGAAGTGCTTCAGCGTCTGCTCGTTGATCATGTGCTCGGTTTCAGGATGCAGCGGACAGTTTAAGGTCACGACGTCGCACACCTCGGTCAGACTTTCCAGGCTGGAGTGATAGGTCAGGTTAAGTTCCTGTTCGACCGCTTCCGGCAGTCTATGACGATCCAGGTAGTGCAATTTCACGTCGAACGGTTTGAGCAGGCGCAGTACGCGCAGACCGATACGGCCTGCCGCGACGGTGCCGATGTTCATTGCTTCCAGGTCGTAGGAACGCGCCACGCAGTCGGCGATATTCCAGCCGCCTTTGATCACCCAGTTGTAGGACGGAATGTAGTTGCGTACCAGCGCGAGCGTCATCATGACCACATGTTCGGCAACGCTGTTGCTGTTGCAATAAGTCACTTCGGCAACGGTAATGTTGCGTTCCATCGCGGCTTGCAGATCGGTGTGATCGGAGCCGATACCGGCGGTCACGATCATCTTCAGGTTTTTCGCCTTGGCGATGCGTTCGGCGGTCATATAGGCCGGCCAGAACGGCTGGGAAATGACGATTTCGGCGTCGTGCAGCTCGCGGTCCAGAACGCTGTCGGCGCCGTCCTTGCTGGTCGTCACGACCAGTTGATGACCGTTCGATTCCAGGTAGTTACGCAAACCCAACTCGCCTGAAACACTGCCGAGCAATGCACCGGGTTTGAAGTCGATGGCCTTGGGCGTAGGCAGTGTTTGTCCGTCAGGGTAACGCTCCGGCTGAGGAAGGTCGTCACGGGCATAGGATGTTGGATAACCGTCGATAGGATCGTCGTAAAGAACCAGAATAATTTTTGCCATTTTGCTTTGCCTTAATGATAGTTGGGGGAGGGCGCGTCCGCGATGCGGACGGCCCTGATTTATCCCGGCCGGGTGGCAGTATTGTCCGGTGCTTGCGGCGTCAGCGTCTAATCGTTTCGCCGTATCGGTTAATAGATTGCGGTTATCAAACCGTCGAAACGGTGTTGCAGATTGAGGCTTTGGGCGATGTTCCAGGCGGCGTCCTGCAACGGCGGCGGCAAATCCTGGCGGCGGGCGATCAGGCCGATTTCCCGCGATAGTTCAGGGTTCAATGGAATGGCGGTGACGTCCCGGCTCATTTCAAACAGGCTTAACAGGCTGTGCGGCACCACGCTGTACAGGCCTGCGCTGCGAACGTAGGCGTACAGGGCGAACACCGAGTCGGTTTCCAGCATGATGTTGGGGCTTATGCCCGCTTCTCGGAAGGCGGCGTCGATCAGGCGGCGGTTTTGCATGTTCGGCGTTAGCAGGCACAGCGGCAATTTTGCGACATCGGCCCAGCCTAAATTGTCTTTAAAAAGCCTGGGGTCGGGATTGCGGGCCAACAGCACATGACGTTCCCGGTACAATGGCAGTTTTCGGAAACCTTTCAGTCCGGGATCTTCAAGATAGGTCAGCCCCAAATCAAGCTCGAAGTTGTCGAGTTGACGGATCAGGTCGTCGGCGCACAGCGAAACCAGTTTGACGCCGACGCCCGGATAATCGCTCTGGTAAGGTTCGGTTAACAATGGAGCCACTGCCAGCGTAGTGGGAATGGCGCCGATGCGGAGCGTGCCGGTGAGTTGCCGGTTGCATTGCGCCGCTTCCTGCCTCATGCATTCCCAGTCTTGCGCCAGAATCCGGGCCCATTGCAACAGGCGTTCGCCTTCCGTCGTAAAGCCCTGAAAGCGTTGGCCGCGGCGGATGAGGGTAACGCCCAGTTCTTCTTCAAGATGCTGGATGGCGGTGGATAAGGCCGGTTGGGAAACGCAGCATATTTCAGCCGCACGGCCGAAATGTTCGGTTTTCGACAGCGCCAGCAGGTAATGGATTTGACGGATAAACATAGTGGGATAGTTGGGGAGCCACCAGCGGTTGCAGGCGCTGGTTTGCTGAGACCGGCTAAAGGTGTCGGGTTATTCAGGCAAGAAGCCGTCGTTCGAGCCGGCTGTATCGAGATAATATCGGCCGTCGCCGTGACTGACTACCCGTTGGTAGGGCAGGGCGTCAAGCTCGGTCAGGTAAGCAATGGAGTGGGTTTTGATCAGGCAATAGATGACTTCACCTTCCTGCAAGGCCATGTCCCGGCAAGCGCCCGGCGTAATTTCAGCCAGCAGCGTACTGCCGCAATCGACCTGCACGATCAGGCTTTCTCCGCTGGGAATCAGTGCGCAGATGCGACCCTTGATTTGATTTTGTATCGATATGCCGTCGATATAGCAGCGCGATAGGGCTATGTCTTTGGCGCGTATCGACACTTGCGCCTCACTGCCGACAGCTAAATGCGGCCGTAGCGGCAAGGTCAGCGGCAGGCCGAAGCTGTGGGCCAGGCTGCAACCGGACACATAGTCGTGGCGGCTGACGGTCACCGGCAAAATGTTGTCGATTTGGCGGATGCCCAGATAGCGCAACATGCCTTGCCGCTTGGCGACATCGAGCAGCGAGCCGTTGTGCAGCACTTTGCCTTGTTCCAATACAATCAGCCGGTCGGTCAGCTCCAGAATCTCTCCCAGGGATTGGCTGGCATACAGCACCGGCAAGCTCAGTTCATCCTGTAAGCGTTTTAGAATCGGCAGCAACTGTATTCGGTAACCGTTGCCGATCGCGGCAAAGGTCTCGTCCAGCAACAATAGTCGCGGCGATTTCAGTAGCGAGCGGGCCAGCGCCACCCGTTGGCGTTCACCGGCGGAAAGCAGTTCGATGACATGGTTCAGGATAGGCCCCAATTCCAACAGCTCGATTAGAAAATCCAGCTTAAAAATGCGGCGGTGTTTCAGCGTCCGGTTATAGGCGGAGGTCAGGTTGTCGCGAACGGTTTCAGTCGAATCGGCGCAGTCGATTTGCAATACAGCGCCCACAGGCCGCTGTTCGCGCGGCATCATGATGCCTTTGCGGCTGTCGAACAGGATTTTGCCGTCCAGCACGATATGTCCGTTTTGCGGCTGAATAGTACCGGCGATTAAGCCGAGCACCGTGCTTTTGCCTGCGCCGGATTTGCCGAACAGGCCGACGCTTGAGTCGCTGATCGACAAGCGCGTAGTCAGGTCGAAATGTCCCCTGCGCAGTTTTACATTCATTTCCAGCAGCATGGTTACCTCCGTTAATTAAGAGATGTTTCCCTCGTTCCCACGCGCTGCCCTTCGATAAAGCTCAGGACAGGCGTGGGAACGAGGAAGCGGAAGATTATCAGCCGGCGACAGCCAGGATCACCGCGCCGGCCTTGAACACCGCCGTGGCGGCTTGGCCTGTGCTCAAACCCAAGGCTTCGACGCTGTCGTTGGTCACGGTGGCGGCAACCTGCTCGCCGCCTTTCAGCTCAATATCGACTTCGGCATTGACAGCCCCCGGTTTAACTAGGGTTACCGTGCCTTGCAGCTGGTTACGGGCCGACAGCCGGTAGCCGCCGAAATCGGTGACGATGATGATTTGCGGGGCTTTGACCAGCGCGACCACTTCCATGCCGATCTTGATCCCCAAGGTTTCGACGGATTCCTTGGTAATCGAGGCGACGATGGTCTCTCCGCCTTTCAAGCCGATATGAACCTCGGCATTGACTGCGCCGATAATGACTTGGCTGACGGTACCGGTAAACTGATTGCGTGCGCTTGCTTTCATGATGAATCTCCAGATGTTGATTAATTTAATATCGAGGTACCCTTGATCTGCACGTAAACCGCCATGCCGATCTGCAAACCCAGCATTAGCGCCGATTTGCGGGTGATGTGCGCCAGCAGCGCCTGATTGCCAATCCGCATTTGCACCACAGTTTGGCCGTCGCGACCGTCGGCGATGCCGGTGATCGTTGCAGGCAGCACATTGAGAATGCTGGTGGCGGTCGGCGCTTCAAGGGCGATGCTGACGTCGCGGGCGTAAATCTGTACCCGTAACGGTGTGCCGATCTCTGCATCGACCGCCGGTAGGCTGAGTGAACCTCCGGCAAAGGCGACGCGGGTCAGATGATAGTCGGCTTCGTGTTCGGCGACGGTCGCCTGCCAAACCGTGGCGGCTTCCCGGTCTTGCGCCAGCGGCACGTCGAGACGGCTTTGCGTTTCCGGCAGCGGCCCGGAAGCCAGCGCCCGGCCGTCTTCCAGGATCACCAGCGTGTCGGCCAGTTGCGCGACCTCTTGCTGCGAATGGGTGACGTACAGCACCGGAATGTCCAGTTGCTGATGCAGTCGGCTTAAAAACGGCAGAATTTCCTGCTTGCGTTTGAAATCCAGCGACGCCAGCGGTTCGTCCATCAGCAGGACTTCAGGATTGAGCGCCAGGGCGCGGGCGATTGCGACCCGCTGGCGCTCGCCGCCGGACAAGTGTCCGGGCATGCGCTCCATCAGGTGGCCGATGCCCAGCAGTTCAACGGCCTGTTCCAGTTTGACCGTGCCCGAATTTTGTTTGATCCGCTTCAAACCGTAGTGCAGGTTATCCCGCACCGTCAAATGCGGAAACAGGTTGGCTTCCTGAAACACGTAGCCCAGCGGCCGTTTATAAGTAGGCAGGAACAGGTTGCGTTCGCTGTCCTGCCAAACATGGCCGTTGATTTCAAGCTTACCCAGCGGCGCGCGTTGCAGTCCGGCGATACAGCGAAGCAGGGTGGTTTTGCCGGAGCCGGAATGGCCGAACAACACCGTAATGCCGGTGCCGGGCAGTGTTAAATCGACGTCCAGTTTAAAGTCGCCGTAGTCGAGCTGGAAGCGGGCTAGTATTGTTGTCATAATATTTTTTTAAATAATAAAACGCGGATTTTACTGATCTTCACTGATAGAAATGTCTATGAAACGGCCAAAGCAAATAGGATAAATAAAAATTCGTGACAATCCTTCTAATCCGAGTTCCATTTTTCTAAGGATCTGGTTACAAATAACTTCCCGAAATCACTATTTTCGGTCGTCAAGTCGTTCGTGCTGAGCCCTTCGGCTGGGCTCAGGGTGAACGGAAAAATTTCATCCGATCCCTATCGGGAAGTTATTACTGACCATATCCTAAGGAACGTGCATGAAATAACTTGAGCAAGTTTTATTTTTCATTTTTTAACCATGAAGGACATGAAGCGGCATGAAAGGTTTAAGTCTTCATGTCCTTCATGCTCTTCATGGTAATTGCCTAAA
>Ga0265297_10001963_pt1 | contig 44333 bp, 57 predicted proteins | sample Munlanlwell13791_FD_192502 | JGI IMG/M metagenome (GOLD analysis project Ga0265297, IMG submission 192502) | Leachate microbial communities from a municipal landfill in Southern Ontario, Canada - Leachate well 137-91 | ecosystem: Engineered > Solid waste > Landfill > Unclassified | place...
CCATACCCATACCCAGACCCAGCCCCAGACCCAGACCCAGACCCATCCCCATGCCCATACCCAGCCCCAGACCCATACCCATACCCAGCCCCAGACCCAGACCCAGACCCAGAATTAATTATCTCTCCCATATTTTCACTCCTTTTATTGATTTAATAGCTTTTTCAGTGCATGGAATTACTTCTATCGTGTCGGCAATGTGATGTTCGAGAACTTCACAAGAAAACTTGCAGTTTTCAGGAGCAGAGACACCATCTTTTGCAAGTTGTGATATAGATGCCGCCCCATCCCAGTACCATATACGCCGACAATTACGCAGTTCGCAATATTTACTACCTTTTTCCCATATGATGTTTGCCGCGAAAACGCCCGATCTGTCTCCGCGTATAATACAATAAGGGTTTAAGTCCATATCCTCTTGAGCAATGTATTTTGTTCCATCAATAGTTATTTCTTTTTTCATAGTTCACCTTTTATTTAATTATTAAAATTATAATTCACCACGTAAATATTTCTTCACCGCCTCAATTGCCTCGTCCGCCGAATAACAAACCACACATTTCCTTCCTTGAGATTCTTGTTGTTTCTTAAACGTTTCTTGTTCTGGAGTTAATTTATTTTTGCCGTGTTTGAATTCGATGTGAAGACCAATTGTATTATTAGTCATATGATTCCATTTTTTTTTAAACTCATAATCAAACTGTCCTGCTTTCATTCCTGTACGTTTCAAATATGCGTATGCTTTGCCAGCCATCCTATTAACCATCGGACAAGCAACTGAATATTTCTCCAGTGCTTTTACGATTCGCGCAATCAACTTACGCAATGGCAGCGGGTCTACTCGATACAAATAATCCCATTCATTGGGAAGTTGAGTTTTGAATTTTAGACAAAATTCTTCGTATATTGCTTCTTCGTGTTGTACATTGCGCTTTTCCTTAACTTTATTTATTACATGCTCATCATCAAAAAAAGGAGTAGCAATTGTGGCTTCATCTTGTAAGGAAAAAATGGGTTTTATTGTGGTATATTTTTTAGCATTAGTTGTAACTTTGCCTTTATGCTGCTGCAATTGTTCTTCTGTCCAGCGAACCATTTCAAACCTCTTTAAATTCTACTACTTTGAATTTTTTAATATCTGATTTTTTTTGCATAGAGATAATTCTTTCAGCGCTTTCAAGATTAGGTAGAATCAACGGAAATTCATCGGATGTTTGCTGAATTTTATTATCATCTTTTGCCACAATAGCCCATAATTTTAGTTTTTTAGTTTTACTCATTGGTTTCCTCTAAAAAATATTTACATTTTAAAGTTTTTTCGTCTTTGTCATCAGGATTAAATTGGGCGTAACTTTGATATTCATCGAATGATACGGAAGCACGAATGCATTTTTCCCGTAAGAGACATTTTTTAGTTACACATTTAGTTATGTCATTCATGTTTTTTTGGTTAGATCTAGAAGAAGTTTGCTGCATATATTTTTGTAAAAATTACGCTCGTTTCGATCATGATTAAGTAAGATTATAACTGAGATCCACAAAGCGATTCCCATAACAGCAAGAAATATCTGTAAAATATTCATATTATTTATCCGCAAAATGTATTTCTTCTTCGCCAATTTTAAGCGTAGGTAATGGTAACGGTTCTGGCTCATTAAAATAAGCCTCATCCCAATCCTGCTGAAAACTATCTCTGCCAGTTCTACAACTATAAGCGTCGCGTTGTAGCTTTATAGCTATCTTTTTCATGTCTTCTTGCTGATCTTCGCCGCAAATATTATCTAACGTAGTAACTAAATCATAAAAAAATCCGATTCCTTTTTTATATTCCGCAACTTGTTTTAAATCACGTAATCTCGGCATTGCATTGCTAACTTCCAACGCAAATTCAGATAGTCTTTTAAGTTCATCAACATCAAGATTGCGGATTGGATATGTTGTCATTTTTTCTCCTCGAATTGGGTTAGGTCTAAACTCGCATCTTTATTATTAAAACAAGACCCATCTTCACTATACCAATAAGCACTTCCCGTCTCTGGTATATAAAATAAATATGGAATTTCATCGTCATTTTTATCTATTCCTATTAAACATACGTTTAATTTATTTTCTGTCCAATAAATCCCGCCAATCTTCAAAACTTTTCGCAGATCAATTTTTTCTTTCGGTTTTTCAACTAAACAATCTTTTTCGAGGTCGAATTCTTGAGCTGAACTTCCACGAAACCACGCCTCATCATCAGGCTCACTTGTAATAGCAAATTCGCAGCCTTTCCCAGATGCCCATAAAAATGGATGATTTAAGTATATTAACTTTTCGCAATCGTCTCTCCAAAAAACCCCTAACGAAAATAAAAATTCCTGTAATTCTTTGGATTGTTGCTCGTCTTTAATTCTAAATTTCAAATTAACTTTTTGCTCTATTAGTTTTTTCAACGTCTCACTATAGTATTTTGGCTCTTCCTTAAATTGAGAAAGATCAACATCAAACTTGCTTTCACCAACATTAGAATATGTGCCTTGACTCGTATAGCATTGTGGAGATCCATACTCGTCCAAAAAGATAAGAGGATGATTCACGCTATTTGTGGGCGTTATCGCATAGATAAAAGTTAATTCCTTTCCATCTTCCGTTTTATATTTATTCCCAACTTCTAGTTTGTCGATTAAGTTCATTTTTCATCTCCAAAAGATTCTTTTGTTATCTTATCATTAATAGCTTTTTCTTCGGCTGTCATAGTTTGGGGAACGGATGGCGACAAAAGAGCAGAGAGCGCAATCACGCCTTCTTCAATTTTATCTGGATGAAGAGATTCTATTTTAGTTTTTGAGCTTGTTCCAAAAATTTTTTCTAACGTGAGAACAAGATTTTTTTTGGATTCTGCGGATGTTCCGCGTAATCCTAGTTTAATTAATATACCATCTAACTCTTCTAATGCAATGTCACGACGTTTTCTTAATTTTTGTGATTCTAAATCGCCGTTTTCAAATAGACCCGCGCTTGTTCTTGTTTCGTCAATTCCTACCTGCTCCCCTCCTAAATTTAATCGCGAAATGTGCGGTAAAAAATCTTCAAATTTAGGATCGTCAAAATCTTTTGAATCAATAATATCAAATCTATCTTTAACAACGTGACAACGACGTAGATAACTCGCTCCCTTTCCCTTTGTATCATCAAAGACTTTAGTCATTTCCAAAAGCAAGCTTGGTTCATACCCAGTTTCTGTTTCTGCGGACATTTTAGTTCCGACCTTAACTGCCTTCCATTTTGTTTTTGCCGAAGAATCATCGTCATCTTCTACGTCAGCAAAAACATTACCCGCTCTTCCGCACATTATAATGTGTAATCTACTATTTATATATCTATCAGTATATTTTTGCCAATTTTCCTTTAATGCCCCCCAATCTTGTATCATGATGAAACTTCTTTTTTTCTGTATTTTATATGCGGTCACAAATTCGCGCCAAATATGCGAAATAGAATCTATTATTAATATGTCACAGCTATTTTCCGCTTCGGGCATAATACTTAATAAATCTTGAAACGCCCGCGTTTTAGCTGCGACTAATTTTATTCCAGCTTTATCAAAATGAGGCTTTACATAACTACTTCCAGTTTCAGTGTCAACGAAAGCAATGGGCTTTGTGCTTTTAATATATTTATGTAAACCAATTGCTATTTGCGACGCAGTAAATGTTTTTCCTGCGCCTTGAAAGCCAAATATTCCCGCTTTTAAAAAAGCAGCATCATTTACAGCTTCTTTCAATAGTTTCATCTTTACCTCTCTTCTTATTTAAAAAATCATTAATAATTTGTTTCCACGTAAGCTGATCTTTCTTAGTTTCTAGCTTACTTATTTTAGCATAAGCATCCATTAGCTCTTCCATTTGATTTCTGATTATTTCACGCAATCGTATATCATATTTATGCTTCATAATTATATGTAAAATCCCGACACTTTAATTGCGCTGTGTTTTTATTAACCGATTATTATTTAACTAAAGCATCGGGAAACTTTTTCTTAATTAAATTAAACTTGACTTTAATAAAGTTGGCATTGTATACTACTCATTTACTAAATGTCAAATTGTTTATTAAAAAAATTATGAAAACCAAAAACACAAAAAATCACCCATTGGTACAATTCCGACTAGAGCATGGGCTAAGCCAAAGCAAAATGGCTGCTTGGTTGAATTGCAAACCTCAGCGTATTAGTACTATTGAATGCAATGGCACTTTATTATCACTCGTAAATTTATTTGAATTATACAAGCACTATAAAGTGTATAATCTCTCTTTAGAAGAATACAAAGATTTTATCATTGAATTATTTGAACACGAGAGGAAAAAGAAATGAAAGGCATAAATAAAGTTACGGTCGGGGGTTATCTAGGGAATGATCCCAGCATTAATCAGCAAGCAACGGCGGCTAATTTTTCAGTTGCCACAACTAGCGGGTGGAAAGATAAAGCTACGGGAGAATTAAAAACGCAAACAGAATGGCATAAAATTGTAGTATTTGGCAAGCTTGCAGAAATAGCTGGAAAATACTTAAAAAAAGGAAGTTGTGTAATTGTTGACGGCTCTTTGCAAACTAGAGAGTACACAGGCAAAGATGGTGTTAAAAAATACACTACTGAAATTATAGGACGTGAAATTAATATGCTTGATACTAAACCAAAAGAGCCAACGCAAGATCAACAATCTGTGCCTGCGGTAGAACAACTTGATGATAATATTCCGTTTTGAGGTGTGAAATGATAACAGATTATGAAGAGAGGATTTTAAGTGCTTTGTTAAATTGTCCAGAAATTGCTATAGAAAATGATCTAGCAATAGTGGCGGAAAAGCAACTCTTAAAAATTTTAATAAGTCAGCGAGAAATAACACGATTAATTGGTCGCGTTTTTTATTTTATTAATAACAATCCTAACCCCCTTCCTACAATGGGAAGTATATTGGAATATTTTAGAGATGATAATTTTGCGCTAGAAACGCTAGCTCGCGCATCCCTAAAAGATTGCGACACTTCAAAATTCTCATCCTTAGCTTTTTCTCTATTCCTTAAATATGTGTGTGAATTTGAAAAAGAAGAGCAAATTCACCGATTGATGAATATGGCGGCTCATGGAAATTTAACTCAAAAAGGCATGGAAGAGTTACAAATTTTGATAAAAGCACAAAAAGAATAATGGTGCTTATAATTCAAAAAGATAATAAGTTAATTGAAAACTAGACATAGTCGACTTCAGTTGAAAACTAAATTAATGATGTATCTTACTATCTGTGCAGATAGTGATAGAACTTCGCTGCACGCTGATCTATGCGCTAGCATAAGCATAGATGATAAGAAAGCGATGGGTTGCGGGTTCAAGTCCCGCTAAGCGCCACCAATTATGGCACGTATGAATGCTTTTGGAATTCCACCAAGTTGACCAATGACAATGCGCCATAATGCGCCTGCGTGCCACCAGATTTACATAAAACTATAAATTTATAGTTTTATGTAAGAGATAGTAATTTTAAATTTAAAAATAAAGGTGAAATATGAATAAAGAATTTGAAGTACATAAAATGAATAGTGCTGGTTTGGAGGCTATGAAAATCATAGCAACAATTTATGACGCGCTTTTGGAGACATTGAAGAAAGAATGTCCAGAAGGGAGGGAGTTCAGTATTGTTAAAACAAAACTTGAAGAAGCGTGCTTTTTTACAAAGAAAAGTATCGCAAGTAAGCCAGAATTTTTGGAAAAAGTTTTATAGTAATCGTCATCAGTATTGCGACGTAGTGTAGTAGCTTAACACGCTCGGCTCATAATCGGGAATGCAGAGTGCAATTCTCTGCGTCGCTACCAGAATTATGATAACTAAAGAAATACTGGCAGAAATAGCAACGCAACTAGAAAAATCAACTCTAAAACTAACCGAAAAAGAAATAGTTTTTGCAATACATTTTAAATCTGAATTAGAGAGATCAGTAAAAGAAGGATATGCTATTTATGAACAACCACCCTTAACCCCTGAGCGCAAAGAAATAGCAAGAAAATGGATTGGTCATATTTTAAATATTAAATCTTTTTAATTTATTGCATTTCAAAAATACCAGTTTAAAATATCTTTATTCAGCTTACTAGCTTGAATCAACGTAAGAATTCCCACAAGGGCGTACCTTATCTAGTCAAATAATCTCTAATCGAGGTCAATTTGACATGCCAGTAAGCAATCTGGTATGCCCGACTGGGATTTTGGATGTAAGATGATTGTTGAGAAAGGTACATATTCTCCGTTTTTACGCGATTTATTTCGTAAAGTGAGATTATCTCAAAATTGTCAATCTGTAATAAATTGGCTAGTAGCATATTCTAATAAGTTAGGGCAAACTAAAGTTTTGAATGAAACCATAGCGTTAGACGCTCAGATATCAATTAAAACTGTTCAACGTACTTTGAAAGAATTAAAAGAATTAGGATTGGTTTCAACCAAAATTAATCGTGGTGCAAGCATTTATCAACTGCATATAGGAATGTACATTGACGCTCCAAAACTAGGAAAAAAAGTTATCCACAAGGATGGTCAAATTGACTTACCAAAAGTTATCCACAGGCGTCAAATTGACCTACCTGACAGGTCAATTTGTCCACCCTTGATTTCTGTGGATAACTTTCTGGAAGATATTAAAAATCAATTAGTTAAAGGTAAAAAGACATGAATTAAGGTAGGTCAATTTGACCTACATATCTATATTATCTATTATATTTAACTAGACGCTGCGCTGGCTAAAAATTTTCAAGAGAAGAAAAAAAGAGCAAAACAATGCCGAGGAAATTAACAGTTGAGGAAAGAATCGCTAACAAAAAAGCTAGTCGAAAACGTGCATTAGAGAAACAAAAGGCAACACGAACAGTTAAAGAAGCTACTATATCTGAATTAGAGAAAAGACGGCATGAAATGTTTTTATGTGTAATGCGGACGCTAAGTAGTGTTCAAATATCCAATCTAACCCGATAATAACGCACGCTAGTAGCTATAGAAGCGATTATCTGGCTTACCCCCTATATACCCTAGCTCCCCCCCCTGATATTTTTTGAAATAGGGCGTTTAAATGTCCCGAATCGCGGAACAGCTCGGGACAACGCTGTTAACAAGGGTTATACTTGGAAAGACCCCTCCGCTAAATTGTAATTGCTGATGTTGGTGTTTGGATTGTAATTGTAAATTTTTCAACGTCTTGCTCAATCATTTTAGCTATTGATTCTTTAATGTGTAAATCATCGTTTCCGTACAGCCATGAATATTTTAAATTAGCCATAAATGGTATGATGTGATCTAGTAGGTAAATAAATCGATCTTCATGTCGGTTTTTTGTTATCAAATAGTTTTTCATTTTTTTAACTCCTTTGTCTAATTATAAAAGACCCTTTTTGTACATGTACATCGCTATTACTAAGTACGACGCTATCCCAGCTAGTCCAAAAACTAGCGATGAACTCACGGCGTAAGCAAGTAGCAAGATTCTACGATGCTGAAAAATTATATGTTTTAAATTTGTCATACGCCACCAGCAATTTCAAGTTTTTTTTCAAGATCAGAAATTTTAGCTTGATACTCATCTTTTAATATGCGTATATCTTCTTGTTTTTCTTCCTCCAAAAGTTTTAAATTTTCCATAATTTGCGAGTTTATCCACACTACTTCGCTTTCCAATCTTTGTAACGCTGCCAATATTTTTTTATAAGCTCTCATAAAATTCCTCTTTTTAAATTTTGAATTAAAACATGTGCCGTTTGTGCGGGTATTCCTGACGCGCTTAAAATTACATCTTGATCAGCAATCTTGTATAGTATCATTGTACATCGTTGATCAAGCATGTACCAATCTCCGCTGCTACTATCTAAACCCACAAAATTATTCGTGGGTGTTATTTTTAATCGTATGATGTTCATTTTGATTCTCCTTTTTTTATTTAATTATTTCGGGATAAAGATCAATACAAGTTTGTTGGATGGTGTCATAAATTATTTCCCAAAATAATTCACTTAACGCTCCTTCTTGACAATCCAATTTTTCAAGAATTTTAGATACTTGAACGTCCGTAAAATCTCCGTAAGATGTGATTTCTTCTTTGGTAAGTTCAAATTTAAAATTTAAGGTTAATTGTTTCATTTTGCTTCCTCCTGTTTTAAAGTGTTATATAGTTATTAGCGTCGATAAAATATTTATCGTATGAAAAACTAGCTCCACCGATCCCGAAAATGTCGATTCCCTCTATTTTCCCAATAGCATAATTTAAACAAGTCAATGTGTGAAAAATCATGTCCATTCCGCAACCACTAACTTTTAATCCGTCATCATTTAAATTCAGTCCTAGCAATTTGGACAAGTAAAAGTTCAATCGCTCTATTTCTCCCGCGTTATTTATCGCTGCAAAACTTATCCGCCTGCTCATTCCGCTCCGTGCTACGCGTGTAACGCAAGCCATTATTTTTTTGTGTCTAAAATTATCTAAAAAATACTGTAAAGATTCTTTGCTTAATTCATTTTTAGTTGTCATAAATCCCCCTTAAAATTAAAATTTAATTGCTATTGTTGGGTAAAATCCCTCTGTTAGTTTAGCCTGCTCAATCCTTTGCAAGCGTGCGAGTGCTTTTAAGTCTTGCTTAGTCTTGCGCTCAACGTCGCGCGATGGATAAAACTGCGAGTGCGACAGAGGTTTGTAAAGCGTTTGTTGCGTGATCATTTTATTAACTCCCGCGCTTGGGTGATAAAATTTTCAAGCGCCTCTTTTTTTATGCCGTGGCAGCAGGCAGTCGTTCCGCGTTTAGTCGCGTCGTCAACAAAAATATTTTCAAAATTTATTTTTAGTAGCGGGGGGTGGGAAAAAACCGGGTTTGCATTTTTAGATTGTTCCGCTGTTAGCAATTGAGCAGGTACGCAAAATTGTAAATCCCAATCGTAGCCGTAGGCGTTACCCGTGGTGATATCGTGCAGACAAATTTTAAAATTATCTCCCACACAATAGACGCGTTTTTTTAGTGCTATCAGCGATTTTTCTGCATAATTTTTAGCGTCGCGAAATTGATAATATTTTTGTTTAAATTCTGTTTTTTTCATTTTCATTCTCCAATTTTGTTAATTTATTGCTATTAATGTTAGGTACGGTGCGTCATTTTTAGATATTTTTGCAATTTTACAAATTTTGTCGTGTATGCGTAGTTTCCACGCGGGCATACCACAAAATTCTTCGCCAAAATTTTCATTTATCGCACAATTCATGTCATTGTACGTTTGATCGCGCACTGTTACGCTCGCAATCGCTGATTGTGTACCGTCGGGGGTGGAAATTTTAAAAGTTAACTTTTTCATTTTTCATTCTCCAATTTTTGTTAAAATTTAATATTAATAATATGTATATATATATGTAGTTTAGCGCGTCCGTGCGCTAGTTATTATTTTTATTATGATGACATCATAAACAATACGGTTATCAATGTCAAGTTTATACTAATAATAATATTAATATTTATTTATCAATTTAGCTAATCAAAATGCCGGCAAAACAACATAATGGCCAAAATGTAATGGTGATGATCTAATGCGCTATAATAACAACATGGTGTTTATAGATGATAAGATAAGGGCGTGATGTAGATCGTGGAGCTAATGCAATTATACGCACAAAAGTTATCCACAGTTTCTGTGGATAAACCTGTGGATAACTATTTAGCTATTATGATTATTATTAGACTACAATATATAGTGGTATCAATATGTCAACTACACTATATGTAGTGGTATTGACAAAATCGATAAAAAAGTGTATTTGCTACAGGGATGTACCAACGCTATCTACTGATAGCACAATAACAACGCCAATAATCACGGCAATAATTTTTAACCAAAATGGTTACATTTCTACTAATATTAATTCTGTTAGTACTTCTGGATAAAGATTAGTAAAATCAATAAGTTACACTGGCAATAACACTGGTTAACAATGTCAACAAAAATAGATACAAGGTCTAAAGCGATAGAGCCATACAGGGCAAAAGCATGGGTGGTTGGTCAATCTGGCAACCCTAACGGTCGACCTAAAGGTACTAAAAACCGTGCAACAATATACAAGGAAATGTTTTCATTTAAAATCAAAGACTTAGGACGTGATGATCTACAAGCACTAGCGGACAGGCTTAATCTGCCAACCAATGCAACTATCCAGCAACTAATAACAGCGCAGCATTTAGCACTAGTAGCCAGCAAACGTGAGGATATTAGCCTAAGAGCTATCGAGATGGCTAACGATAGTGCTTTCGGTAAGCCAGTGCAGCCGTCAGCAGTGCTGCAAGAAACAGTTATAAACACTAGCGAACTAAGTGAACGTATCAAAAGGTTAAAAGAGATGTATAGATCGGACTTCTAGGATGGTGGTAATGCCAGTAAGTCAGCTTACTGGCAATAGGTAGGTGAGATACGATATAAGGAGGGGGGTACATCCTCTTTTGATAGGATAGGAAAAATGATTTTGAGCCTCTCCCCCTATTCCCACCCATAACAAAAATTGAAGCTTTTGCAACTGATTGAAATATAAGGATAAGTTGATAGAATGATAATAAACTAGATGTAAGATATTGAATAATAATGAATTATAATTTAATAGATATTGGTAAAAACTATGATTAAATGTCCATATTGTGATTCTGGTAGAACAACAAATACAGGATTGGTAAGATCATCCGAAGATTGCTATCATTCATTAAAACAGAAACAATATCAATGTATGAATTGTTTCAATTTATTCGCAGTCCAGCAACCTTACATATCTAAGGTGATACATGGGGGAAGTATTCCTAAACCTATTGATTAAGCTTTAGCAGTCTTCCCACTCTCAATCTTAGCTACCATAGCAGGAAGAGCGTCTTTAGATATTTCTAGTGCTTTAAGTAAGTTGGTAATAGTGGAACTAAGTTCATTGATTTGGATTTGAAGTTTAGCTATTGCTTTATCGCTATCTTCTTTGGCATTAAGAGCAATCTGTTCGGATTCAGTCTTATTGCAATCACACTTAACGACCATATTTTCGCCAGTTGGTGAGGTTATATTTACATAACCTACGCCATGACATTTCTTGCAATTCTTATCGATTATGCGTTTCTCTTTGATTGGTTGATTGCTCATAAGATTTAATCTCTATTAGATTTTTAGATTCAAAAACTATATCATGCAACAAAAGTTACTTCAAGTAATTGTTTATGATAATAAATAGTACATTAAGTCCTGAAGATGAGTCACTTAAATATGAGTTATTAGGGTCGTTACTCTTATTTACTCAAGTCTTCTTTAAAGAACTCACGAATAATGATTTTATTATTCCTAGACCAATAGGTAGGGAAAGTCATGTTATTACTTTATGTCGTGAACTTACGATGTGTTTTGAGGGAAAGACGGTTGATTTGGGCGGAAACATAGCTCCTGGATGTTGGAAAAGCACATTGTGTAAGTTTATGGTGGCATGGGGATTAGCTCATTATCCTGATGCTAATACCATTTATATTTCTTATAGTCATGACTTAGCTAGATCACACACTGGAGATATAAAACGTATTATTATGTTGCCTTTATACCGAGAATTATTTGGTGTAATACTTGATAAGAATAAGATGGCTGATGATTACTTTGAAACTACGGCAGGAGGAGTTGTGGTAGCTGCTGGTTCGGCTGGAACAGTAACAGGATATGATGCTGGGTTGCCCTTAGCTGAAGATGCTCCATATCGTTATACAGGGTGTTTAATCATGGATGATATGCACAAACCTGATGAGGTGTGGTCTGATCCAATGAGAGAGAATGTAATAAATAATTACAAGTCAACCATTAGGTTTAGACGAAGAAATCCAAAAGTACCTTATATTGCCATTGGTCAACGATTACACGAAGAGGATATCTTTGCTAAGTTGTATGGGACAAAGGAAAACAATTATACTGGTATTGATGGAAAACACTGGAGACCAGTCATTCTAAAGTCAGTAGATGAAAATGGGCATATTCTTAATCCTGGTGTTTGGAATAAAGAAACATTAGATGCTCTTAGGGAATTCCAACCTGAAGACTTTTATGCTCAACATCAGCAAGAACCACAGCCTGCTGGTGGCTCGATCTTTAAGAAAGATAGGTTCTCTTATGAGCAATACGCTCCTACGCCTGTGTGCAGCTTTATAACGGTAGATACGGCAGAAGGAAAGAAAGACTATAATGATGATACGGTGTTTAGTTTCTGGCTTGCTTATAAAATTAATCATATCGGTATTCACGAGGTTGAAACAGATCAATTGGCATTAAGTTGGCTTGATTGTCAGGCTGCTAAATTCACTCCAGATGAACTGGAGTCGGAATTTATTGATTTCTATGCTCGTTGTTGTCGCTCTAAATACCCTCCTTCTATTGTCTTAATCGAAAAGAAAAGTACAGGGGTTACGTTGGGTGCTGTATTAGGAAAGGTTCAGGGTATCAATATCCACAATATTGAAAGAACTAAGGCAAGTGGAAGTAAGGCGGCTAGATACTTACAGCTGACTCCATTCGTAAATAAACGCCTGGTTACCTTTCCTCAACATGCTGCTCATTATGATATGTGCGTTAATCATATGGCTAAGATTACTCTAAACAATACCCATGCTCATGATGATATTTGCGATACCTGTTACGATGCCGTTAAGTGGGCTTTAATAGATAAATTGTGTTTATCATTTTCTGGGACTAAAATAGCTGAAAGCTCTAAAACATTAGTGCATTTAGCCGATCACTATAGAAAAATTAACCGAATTACGGGAGATCAACGATGGACATTATGACACCAAAACAAAAGAAGCAATTAGAGTTCATGAAAGAGTCAGTTGCTGAATGGTATCGTTATTGGAAGGATAATAACGAATATTATTGCAAGATGAGAAATTTTGTCTTTAAAAGTACGGTTACTAAAGACCAAGAAGCAGCATTAGATTTGCTTAAACGACCTAAATTAGGGTTCAATATTCTTGAAATGTTTCTATCAAGACAGCGAGGAGAATTTGCTAAACACGAGCCCGATGTTTTTGGTCGTGCTGATGATAATGCCAATGTCCCTCCTCAATTATTAGATTTAGTTGAAGGTGCTTTGCGCTATATGCTGCACGAAGCTAATGAAGATGGCTTTGAATATCAAATATATAGTGAATGTTCAAGTGGTGGGTTTTCTACGGCTAAAACATATCTTGATTATCGTGATGAGTTTTCGTTTGAACAAGTTGTTAAAATGGAAAAAAGTTTCGATAGTTTGCTCGTAGGTTTTGATCCTTTAGCTAGAAAACCTCATAAAGCAGATGGAGAATATTGTTTTGAAGTTTTTCCATTAACTGAAAAAGAATTTAAAAATCGATTTAGTAAAATAGATATAAAAGGACTAAAATTCTCGGCTAATCCTTCGTTTGATGACTTCACGTTTTCTTATTATTCAGGAAATAAAAAAATGATTCTTTTATGTTATTTCTATCATAAAAGAAAAACTAAAATGACGATTCATAATATTACTGATCCACTTACTGGAAAAATGGATAATCGTGGAATGCCTGATAAGGAATATAAAGAATTAATTAAGACGTGGAAAAATCGTTATCCAAATGTTGATGAACCTAAAATCATATCATCACGAACTACCTTTAAAACAGAGGTTTATCGCTATATCTTTATCGATAATCAAATTCTATCACCTTATGATGTTGATGATGATATGATCGAAAAAGATTATGGAGTTAATACAACTTTTCCTGATTTGCCAATTGTGTTTTTTGACGGAAACTCTGAAATATTGCGAGAAAGCCCACAAGCTGCATCAAAACAAGTGGTGCGTGCTTTTCATCATAATGCTGTTGGCGTACAAATGCTGAAGAATGTTGCTGGACAAACTATAGCTAATGAAATGGAAAATCTTTCTCAAGTCAGATTGGCTATGCCTTCTGAATCAATGGATAATACGCAACTTGATTTGTATAAAAACCCACAATCAACACAGATACTTCCATATCAACAATATATGGATAAAAATGTTGATAAACCGCTTAATCCACCAACGATTATACCAAGACCTGAAATCCCTGCTTCTGTTGTTAATATCTTTCAATTGTGTGATCAAGCCACGCAAATGTGCATGGGGTCGTTCGATTCAACATTGGGTAAATTAGAACAGGATGTAAGTAGGGCTGCATTTATAGAAGCAGCTACACAAAGTAATGCTGCTGCTATGCCATATATAGTAAACTTCATTAAAAGTTTAGGACGATTAGCTCAAGTCGCTGCTAATATGCTTCCTCAAATTTTAACTAATCGAAGTTCCGTGCCTATAATTGATAGAAAAGGTGAAAAACAAACTGTTGATTTGAATTCTCCTGAATTTGAACCAATAAAGAATGCTACTGATGATAATACCATAAAATATGCTGCTGACTTTATCAAGATTAAGGTTGAAGCTGGTGTTAATTTTGCTATTCAGAAAACTCGTGCTTTACAACAAATTATGGCTTTACTACCCCTTATGCCACGCTTATCACAAATACTTAATACGGCAGAAGGGTTTACTTATTTCTTAAATAATATGGACTTCAAAAATGTTGATAAACTTATTGAACTTAATAAAGAGATGGCTAAACAAGAAGCCAAACAGCCGCCTGCGCCTCCTCCTCCTGCTGTTATGGAAATACAGCGAAAGACTAAGAAAGATCAGATGGACGCTCAATTACAAGCTGCATCAATTAAGAATGATCAGCAGCAGGTACAAAATAAGACTGCTGAAATTGCTCTTGAACATCAAAGAGCGCAAATGGAAGCAGCAGCTCAAATAGCTAAAGCTCAAGCAGAAGAAACAAGGGCTAATTCAGAAGTGCTGTCTGGTGTATTGAGCGACATTCACTCTCATTCTGCTGAATTAAGAGATCAAGTGCATGGGCAAAATCTTGATGTTGCAAAACATCTGCTTGAAGAGCGTAAGGCGGATGCCGTAGAAGATAAAAATCAGTTGGAGCGTGAGAAGTTTGAACATGAAAAAACAGTGTCTAAACAAGCAGTTAAGTCAAATAAGCCAAATAGGAAAAAAATATGAAATCTTTAATCCCACCTAAGTTAATCCTACATAGTTTAATCCCACCTATGAAACATCTTTCGGGAATTTATGGAGGAAAAAAACATGAGAAACATCGTATAGTGAAAGTAACGAGTTATGGCACAGAGGAAGATAGAATTACTTTATTGGTATGTAGAGGTAATATAAAAAATACTAAAAATGTAATAATTATAGGTGACGTTTTAGTTTTTGAAGATACACCAACAATACAAGCAAGGTATTTTGATATGTATGGCTGCAAAAAAACTATTCATAAAGCAATGATTAGAAGTGAAAATAATGCAGATTCTGATAAAAATGGATATTTTGCAATATGCATATCTCCTTGTTTAATAAGGAATAATAATAAAGAATATACTAAAAATATTGATTTTAATCCAATCGGAATGAAACTCTATGTCTTGCCTACGCATTATATTGTAATTAAAAAAGATGAAAGAATTCCTGATTAAACCAAAATAAGAGGTGATTTATGTCTAAAAAACATCCTGGATTTAAATCTGTACAAAGCAGAATTCAAAAACAAGGTTACTCTAAAGAGGAGGCTGGAGCTATTTTGGCTAATAAAACCAGAAATGCTAGTGCTTCTGCTAAACGCAGTAATCCACATTTAAAAAGAGTTAAGGGTTAACCTAATACCTTAAATAGTTCCACGTGGAACTATTTAATAATTATAGTTTTCTATGTACACCATGTACACCATGTACACCATGTACACCATGTACACCATGTACACCCGACTATACCAACTTATTTGAATAGCGGAATAAGCGGAAAAAGGGAAACTTGGGAAAGTTGTTCAGTATTTTCGCTGTCTTCTTTCCCATTTTTCCCAATTTCCCTATGTCAAGATAAAAGTAAATTTCCACAGGGAGAAAACTGGTCTCATTTGTGATCCGATTTTTCCCCCGCGCTTTATTTCGCCCCTATTGCGCCTTATTTCGCCCCTATTGCGCCTTATTTCGCCCCTATTGCGCCTTATGGGGGCTAAGTGTCGATTCTTACCCCCGCTTAACCCCCATAAGTATGTCACAGTAACGAAACCACCAACTTTTTTTGGGTAGTTTCGTTACTGTTAAAAACTTATCCACAGACTTATCCACAAGTTATCCACAATTATTGTTGACAATACATTTAATTTGTAATTAACTATCAACCATTACGCACATATGCGGTCAAAATATGCACAACTGTGTGTTAAACAGGTAATACCGTGATGGGGTTAATAGTCAAAAAAGGTGAATATTATGCCAGAAGACGCTAATTTAGGCGTGGTAGCTGATAGTTCAGCTAATAGTGGTAGTACAGAATCAAATATTGGTGAGCAACGCCAAGAGACACCAAGTGTGCCATCGCAAGGTGCAACACAAGTTCCTAGTGAAAAGCTTTATAGTAAAGCACAGCTTGTAAGTACAGCTAGCATTCAGTATGAGGCAGGAAGGAAGGCGGCACGGGAAGAATGGGAAAGAACCAATCAACCCAAATCAACCTATCAACCTGAACCCCAAACTAAGTCAGCACCTCAAGATTTTGAGGCTTTGGCTGAAAGAAAGGCTAATGAACTTTACGAGCGTAAAAAACAAGAGGAAATGAATGCGCAGATTCAAGCGCACAGAGAGAATCTTGTTAATGAGCTTACACAGAAACTTGGGAAGGGGGCAACAGAAGTCAATGAGGCGGGGGAAAAGAAATACCCTGATTATGACGCTGTTCTCAATTCATTAGATTATAAAGATTATCCGTACTTACCATTACTTTTGAATAATTTACCGAATCCGCATGATGTACTTTATGCGATTGCTAAAGACCCTGTGAGATATGCTAATTTATTAGGTTTTACTTCAGCACAGTCAAATAATTCACGGGTTGCAGCACGAGCATTAAAGGAATTGTCGGACTCGTTAATTAAAAATTCAGAAGGATTAAAAAAACCACAGCCAAGAGCGCCACTAGCACAAGAAAAACCTTCTACTAATGGGTTGGATAGTGGCAAAAGAGATGCAGCGAGCTGGCGAAAAACATATAAACAAAATGGCTGGTAAGGTGTAGCGTCTAAAACATAGTCATTATCCAATTTAAACTTATTTTTAATTGGAGAAAATTTATGACTATGCCTTCTAACAGTTTACAAAGCGTTAGAACATTCGTAGATGCAGAATTAGGGCTTTATCAAAATATTAATCCCTTTACCTCACCAGAGGTTGTAAATACCGAATATTCTAACTTTCAAGATCAACCAGCTAACTTAGGAACGTCAATCAGGTTGCAATTACCTTATACGCCCTATGTTAATGCAGGTATCAAACCTAAATTCCAAGCATTAGAGCAAAACTACATTGATCTTACCGTAGATCAAGCGTGGCACAATGCAATTGGCATTAATAACTTTGAATTAATATATAACCTCAAACCAGAGGAATATATGAATAAATATGGCAAGGCAGCCATGAAAGTTATGGGCGATAAAGTTGGTTCTATTATCGCTAAAAATGCTAATAGTAGCGTTCCTGTCCAAACTGTTGTTGATGGTGAATTAGTGGCTACTGGTGATTTGCATACTGAATCTGGTCCATATTTGTTTTATGGTTCTCAGAATACGGCAGCTACCGTCGCTATCAATACTGATTTGCAATTAAAAGAAGCTGTTACTGCTCATCTAAATATCGGGTGTTCTGGTAGTGATATTTGTATGATTATTCCAGATATGGCTGCCGATGCTATTCTTACTAGCATGTTATCACAATATGCAGGACGTAGAAATGACGCTATAACTGCACCAGGGAATCCGTGGGAATTACCAGATTTAATGATGGCTTCTCGACGTATTAAAATCTACACAAGTAATTTATTGCCGCAACATGTTGCTGGCGCTTGTGGAAATGATTCAACTGGTCATACATTAACGATTCAAAGTTTAACTGTTGATGCTGACGGTGGAATTAGTGCAATTGTTGCACGTAGTTCTCTGACCTCTCAATCAGGGGCGCTTAAATCAGGTGACTTAATTGAATTCGCTGATGCAGGTTCATTACGTCCAAGATATAAAACTCACATGGGTGATATTGTATCTAGTAACAAAATTCAAATTCGTGTTACTGCTGATTGCGATACAGATGGAAGCGGTGATGCAACTATTCCTATTACCCCTAAATTGTATGTTGCCCCTGGGATTAAGCAGAATGTGAATGTGGCGATTGTAGCTGGTATGACTATGACTGTTATGCCAAGTCATCGTTGTGGTTTAATTATAAGCGACAGATCACTTTATGGTTGTATGCCTAAACTTCCTGAAACTGATCCGTTTGAATCTTTTGTTCAGACTGATCCAGAGACTAATACTTCAATGCGATTCTATCGTGGTTGGATTATGGATCAGGGTGTTAAAGGATGTATTCGTGATTTAATTTTAGGTACTTTATTAGTGCCAAAAAATTCTCGCAGAATGTTATTCCCAACAACGGTTTAATCGTAAAAATTTAATTGGAGATATAAAAATGACTGTACAAAATTATCCTTTATCATACAGATCGCCTTTAGTGATTACTGGTTTAAATATTAGTGTAGCTTCAAATACCACGCTTAGTATTGCTGCTGGTTATGCTAAAGATGCCGATAATATTATTGATATTGCCCTTTCTACTGCTACTACTCTAAATGCTGCTACTACTGGGGCAAATGGTTTAGACACTGGAGCGCTTGCAAATAGTACGATATATGCGATTTATTTAGTTACTGATACTGTAAATAAACGCGTATGTGTACTCGCTTCTACCTCTTTAACCGCCCCATTATTGCCTTATGGTTATGATGGAAAGTTATTAATTGGCTTTGCATTAACTGATGGAAGCGCCCATTTCTTACCGATGAAGCAGACTGGTTACTACAATGAGAAAACATATCTTTGGGGTACACCAATTTCTGTATTGTCGGATGGAGCATCTACTTCAGATGCTTCAGTTGATTGCAGTGCGGCTGTCCCAGCTGTATCGCAAGTCGATATATTAATCAATGCCAGTTACTATCCAGCAACAGCTGATGATTATACAACGATTAAATATTATGCAGCTACTGGTGGTTATTTAGTTTATGGAAGTGTAGCAACTAAAATGAATAGTATTGCATTTGCATTACCTTCTGTTTTAGTCACTGCTGTGCCTACCATAGAGTATTGTAATTCCGCTGGTTCTGGTAAAACTGATATTTTGGTTACTGGATTTAAACACACAATCCTCTAACTTTAATTGTTACATTATCCCCCGTGAGAAATTGCGGGGGATTCCATAGGAGAAGATTAATATGGCATATTTAGCCAGAACGTTAATCACAAATGCCTATTATCTTAGTGGTATGGTTGCGCCCGATTTTCAAACTATGTCAGGAGCACAGGCTTCACGTGGTTTGAAAATGCTCAATCAAATTCTATCTTCTCAATCGATTTGCCAAGATTTAATTCCATATTTTACACTCTATACTTTTAATACAGTAGCTGGAACGGAAAAATATACAGTTACAGGTTTAGTTCAATTAGATTCATATACTGTTAGTTATACCGATGATAAATTACGTATGGTTTCTAGCCCTGTAAGTCGTGAGGAATATTGGGGTACTGGGCGTGTAGATGATCTACAAACATTGCCCTACAGATTTAATCCTATTAAAACAAAAGGTGGAATGGATTTATATTTCTACCCCCTCCCCACTAAAGTATATGTTGTAAAATTATGGGGAAGATTCGCTTTGTCATCAGTTGCTTTCACAACCGATGTCTCTTTAACATACGATCTGTTTTATATTGCTTATTTAGAACATAAATTAGCTTACTATATTTGTAATCAACATGGCTTAAATTTGCCTCAAGCAACTATGAAAGAAATTGAGGCTTTTGAACAAAAGTTATCGGTCACTTCACCGCCAGATTTATCTATGGTTAAAGTATCTTTATTTGGTGGAAATAGAGGGGCTGATATTACGCGTACAGTTGCGCTCAGTGTATTTGGAGGTTGGATGCCATGAGCAATCAACCGTTAGCAAAACCAATTGAACTGCCAATCGTTGGATCAACTAAGTATGGACGTTACTCAAAAATATCTAATGAGCAAACGTACAACATGATTATTTCTGATGGGTTTCTAGTTCCTCAAGCTGGTTATGCTAATGCATTAACGCTTGGTGAGGATATGACAGGGCGTGGTTTGTATGTTAGTTATCCTAAAAATATCATGATATCCGTGATGGACAATGATGTTTTTAGAATAAATAGCAATTTAAGTAAAACACTTGTGGGGCATCTAAACACTTATAGCGGCAATGTTTCGATTGATGGAAATGATTCCGCTGAAATTGCCATTGCTGATGGAAAAGATATCCATGTTTATAATTATAATACAGGTGCATTTACAAAAGCACAGGCTTATGACGGGGCTCTTTATTATCCATTAGATTTCCTCCCTAACTACGTGACTTTTCAGGATGGGTATATGGTTGCTGGATGCGAAGGAACAAATAGTTTTAGATTGTCTGCTTTAAACAACGCAAAAAGTTTTCCGTCAACTGCTGGATATGTTGGCAGTTTCCAAACTAATAAACAGGATTTAGTTAAAGCCGTAGTAGCAGTTCCAGGAAGAGGATCGTTGTTATTAGTAATTGGCAGTTTAACTAGTCGTATTTATTTTAATACAGGTGTGTCAACATTTCCTTATCAAATGTCAACAGCAATTAATATTGATTTTGGTTGTGTTAATTCAGCGACGATTGCTAAAGCAGATAAGATTGTAGCGTGGATTGGTCGCAATGAATATTCAACTCCGCAAATTGTTTATACGACAGGAGAAGGGGATTTAAATCACGTGTCTATTGATGGCATAGATTATGAGTTATCACAAATCGATGATTTTGAAAAATGCTATGGTTTAATTTATAGCCAAGATGGACACTTGATTTATCAAGCGACTTTTACTTCCGCACTAGATGATTTTAGTGTGTGTTATGACTTCAACACTAAATTGCTATTTACTCCTTCTGATGTACGCATGGGCGCACACATTGCTAAGCGTGGGGTGACTTTTAACAATACGTATTATTTTATTAGTCATATAGATGGCAAATTATATGAATGGAATAGCAAATACACAACGTTCGATGGAAAAACAATTCCGCGTATAAGAGTTCTTCCGACATCTCGTTTTCCAGATGGAAACCCTTTTATTGTAAAAGAAATCACATGTTTAATGGAGCAAGGAATGGCAGAGGGAAATAGTTATCTTGATTTAACTTTATCTAAGGATGGCGGAGAGACGTTTGGAAATGCTTTTAGACATGATTTAAATACCATTGGAAATAGAATGAATAAAATATGTTTTGAAAACTTAGGTTTTATGAACGAAGTAACTCCACAGTTTAGATGGTGGAGTCAAGGACGTGTAGTTATTGGTAATGGCATTATGAGTATTTATAGATAAAAAATTATAGTAGGTAATTTTATGGCATGGCAATCAGCATTGACAAAAGCAATACCACTTTTAATGGGAGGGGAATCAAAAACCAATCCCGCAGATGCGGCTATGCCGTATTTAGACCAAATAGAAGGCAAGATGAAACCTTACTATGATCCGTATGTTAATGCTGGCACGCAAGGGGTTTCGTCTGCTCAAGGACAGTATGAACGTTTAATTAATGACCCAACGTCTGTAATGACGCAGATTGGGCAAGGATATGAATCATCACCAGGGTACGAATGGAATAAAAGCCAGGCTACTGAAGCTGCTAATAGAGCGGCTTCGGCTGGCGGCACGCTAGGAACTCCTGCTCATCAGCAATCAATGATGGAGGCGGTTCAAGGAATAGCAAGCGGTGATTACTGGAACTACATGAATGCTGGATTAGGACAATATGGAACAGGATTAACAGGACAGCAAAACATGGCTAATTTAGGTTATAATGCCGCTGATAGTTTAGGAACGAGTTTAGGGAATGCCTTGCAGACTAAAGCGCAACTTGCATATTCAGGCGCGGCAAATGAAAACCAATCGCAAGGCGGCATGTGGGGCGGATTGTCCGCATTAGATTGGTTTTGAAAATAAATAGGTGAATTGAATGCCAATACAACCAACATCATTTCAAATATTAAGTCCAGAGCAGGCTACACCTGTTTTAACTGGTATGAAAACCATGTCTGAAGTTTTGAAAACTGCTGAAGATGCGCGGTTGGCAAAACAACAGACAGAGCAGCTTAATATTTTAAATGCTATAAGCAGACCGAAAATTCAATATGCGCCACAAATGGCAGAGTCCGAATTAAATCAGGCTCTTGCTAATATAGGAAAAACTAAGGCTGATATTGCTGATGTTTATCAGGGAAACATACCAATGAAGCAAGCACAGGCGGGATATTATGGTTCGGAAACTAATCTAAATAAATTTAAACTAAAAAATCCACTTTTAAACACTACTGGTGCAGATGCTCAATTAATGGGAACTTTATTATATTTGGCTCAGAATCCAGAAGCGCGAGATGCATTTAATAACTTATCAAGTGGTGGACAGGGAGCACCTTCTCCAATCCCGCAGCCAACGGGAGGAATGCCGCAGCAACCAATCGTGCAACCACAAGGATGGCAGCAGAATATCTCGCAAGCGTTACCTCAATCTCCTGTCCCATCACAAACGCAAAATACTCCTAGTGGAGTTCAATCTCTATTTCCGCGAACAGGAAACCCAGTTATAGATAATATACTGAGCAGAAGAGATATCGATACTAATTTGAAAATGTCTCGTGCGCAATATTTCGATAAAATAGTTCAAACTAAGGATTGGGCTTTAATGCCAACAGATCAAAGAGAAGCACTACTATCACAAGCGGCGGGTTTAGGAGTTGACCCAGTAGAAGCTTCACAAAGATTTACAAAAGGAGAGACGGTTTCTAGTATGGCAATTTCACAAGGTTTTGATCCAAAAAACATGCCTGAGCCAATTTATCCAGCAACAAAGGGCTCAATGGGACAAATACAAATGAGAAAAATGGCACTAGCGGAAATGAAAATATTGCAACCATTTATCACGGATGCTTTAGCTCCTTATTCAAGAACTATAGATTTACTTGATACAACGATTTCGCCAAAAATGGTCGTACAGGCAATTTCAGGAACGGATGAAGATATGCAGGCAAAAGCATTAGCGGCAAAAATAATAGTGCCTGAAATGAGTGCAATAAGATTGCGTGCAATGAGTGGCAAACAAATAGGTTCGGAATTTGTACGGGACGTAACAAATGCATCTATGAATAATTTAAACCAATACCATGCATTAATTTCTCCAAGTGTTTTCAAAAAAGCACAAGATTTGGCGATGAATAAGATTGAAGAGGCAGGGCAAATAGCAAACGCCTCTATTACGCGTAATTTTTCACAAATGGCAAATGCAACTTCAGATGTGGGAATGCAGGGGAATTCACCTGTAGGAAATGCACAACCACAGCAAGCGCAGGGAAATACGGCACAAGCAAAAAATGCAGCGCCAGTCGGGACAGTGCGCGTACTTAATGGGATAAAGTGGGAAAAACGTGAGGACGGACAATGGCACAAGTGATAACTTCACAAATTGCTAGTCCAGATATAGCAAGTCAATTAGAAAGCATGGGAGACACCGCTCCTCCAGATATTGCTGCGCAATTAGAAAATGGAACTGATGCCGAAGGTTTCTCCCCCGAAACTTCTGCGCCTATTAAATTTCTAGCTAGAAATGTACCTCATTGGCAGCAGATAGGCGATGTGGCTTCAGGTTTTGCTCAACATGGTATTGGATTAAGAAATGCACCTTATTACATACTTAAGGATATCGCCGATAAGTACACAGCAATTGGAAATAAATTAGGAGTGCTTGGCGGATTAGATAGAGGCGCGGGAAATATTTTAGGACAAGTGGCGCAAAAAATAGGACAAGTATTACCACCTCAACAATTAAATACAGATGCTATTTTTGGGGTTAGAGATCCAAAATGGTATGACAAAGCATTAAAAGCAGGAGCGCCGTATGCTGCTGAAGCCGTAGCGACAGGCGCAAGTTCTATCTTAGCTCAAATGGGTTTAGGAGCTTTTCATGGAGCGACAAGTTCAGATACTCCAATAGAATCCGCAGCAATTGAAGGCGGCTTGAATGCTTTAATTGGAGTAGGAGCAAAAGCTTTATCACAATCTGGAGCTAAAAATGCAATCTTAAGTTACTTAAGAAAGGGAATAGATAAAACTGGAATTCCTGCTCGTGGCAATCTAACACCAGCAGAAGCGGCGGAAAACGTAGCACAAAATTATACATTGCCTAATGGACAACCAATGAACGTGGATATTGGCACAGCAACAAATGCACCTGTTTTAAAAGGTACTTATGGGGCGTTAAAATATTCGCCGTTTTCAGGGCAATCAAAAGAGGCTGCTTTATTTAATCGCCAATTACAAGAAAAGGCGGTTAATGATTTAACTGAACAAGCTGGAAAAGATGCTTCAATGGCAACAGCATCTCATGACCAAAATATCGCTAATATGCAAAAGGATATAAATACACATGGAGAAGCTACTAATTATGTAAATAGTTTAACTAAAGGAACGCCGTACGAAGGGACTAATTTTCAATTAGCCGCTAAACAGGAATTAAATAAAGCATATAGATTTGAGAAATCACAAGCCGATATTAATTATGCTCCTTTACATGCAAGCAAAGTTGATTTAACCAGCGCAGGAAAAGTTCCAGAAGTTTTTCAAAATTATGGCAACGCAGCTAATCAATTATTAGCTCAGCGCCAAAATTTTGAAAACCTTTTTGGTACGGGATCAGATTTAGGATCGAAATTAAATCACGAATTAGATATTGCTAAAAGCTCATTGAATCCAAAAGAGGGGGCAGTTAAATACGGGTATTCTGTTCCTGAAGTTGTTACGCGATTACAAAACATAGGGAAGATGGCGGCAGCAGCTTCAAATCAAGGAAAAAATAATGAAGCGCGAATGCTGATGAATTTATATGATGGATTAAAAGATGATGCAAATACCGCCTTACAGAAAACTGGAAACGCTGATTTAGCCACCCAATTTCAAAAAGCGACAGACCATTATCGTGATAATGTCGTTCCATTTTGGGCGAATAATGAGATAAATAAAGCAGTTACAGAAACCAAGTATTTGCCTGATCCAAATAAATTAGCGAAAGCGCTTCACGATCCTAATAACCAAGTTATTTTGAACAAATTAAGTAACGATGGAAAGAACGCAATGCTGTCGCGTTTGATTACAGAGGGGAAACAAGTAAGCAGTAAAGGTATAACAACAATGGATGCTACGGATGTAGCAAAACGTTACGCAGCTATTACGCCAGAATTAAAAAGTACAATCCAATCATATAATCCAAATGCAAATTCTTATTTTGAGAATTTGTCACAATATACAGCCCCATCTAAAGGAATAGATGCTTTGCAAACAAGTTTAAACGCAGCAAAGCAGGCTAGGCAAAAGGCATTACAAGATATTGGTTCTAAATTTCAAGATAACTTGAAGCAATTACAACAAAATAAATTTGGGGTAACTGGAAAAGCCCCTAGTTCAACGGGATCAACTTTGGTAAAAGGAGGACTGGTGGGCGCTGGTATAGCAGGAACAATGATGAAGCCACTTACATTGCCCGCGATGCTTCCTGCAATAATCGCAGGAAGAGTATTAACAAAAGCAATGCGGTCGCCTGAGCTTTTGCAGGCATATTTAAAAGGAACGAATATTCCTCAATCAGGAATAAGTAAGGCAATTGCAAGCATGTTGCAAACGGGAGCAATTTCAACAACAACAAGTAGAAGGCAATAATATGGCAGGCATAGACAAACAATACGTAAGAATAAATGATTTTCAACAGGTCTTTCGTGATAAGACGAGCGGTGCTCCTCTTACTGGAGGCTATATTGAATTCTTTGAAGATTTAGCGCGTTCTACGACGCGTGAAGTTTGGATGCTAACTGGTTCAGTGCCAAGTTATACCTATGCTTCATTAGGAAACAAAGTATATTTCAATGCTGTAGGTACTTTTAGTAGCAGTATTGCAGGGACAGATGACATAAGTGTTTTTTACAAACCTTATGACGCTTCTGGAAACATCGTAAGGTATTATGCTCGCGTTTATGATGCAGAAGATGTTTTTCAATTTGATCGCGAAGCACTGCCAAATATTACTATAGAAACCGATGAGCAAGATGAGCTAATTAACTATATTCCTAACGGTCAATTCGCGTTACATAATTATTTGCCAGCAAATACGCTGGGATCAGCAGCACCAGGGGGCTGGTGGGCATCTACTGATGTAACGGCAGCAACAGATAATATTTCTTTTATTAGGTTTGGAAGTTATGTCAGTAACCCTACTGGTAACCCAAGATATGCTTTAAGATGGATATGTTCTGCCGTTGGAACTGGTGGAACTTTTAAGGCACTTGCCATACGTTTTTCTAATGTAAATACTTTTGCCTCTGAAACACAAAAATATACTTTTGCATTTTCAGCTAAAAGCAATACTTCAGATACTACAATTAATTTTGAACTTGCAAAACATTTTGGAAGTGGTGGAAGCGCTGAAGTAGATACAAATATCTCTGTTTTCCCAATTACAACTTCTTATGATAAATATCAAGTATCCTTCATTTTTGGGACTAATGAAGGAAAAACAATCGGGTCTAATAATGATGATTATATTGATCTAGTTATCTCGCTTCCAACAACAGCAACCTTCGATTTAGAATTTACAGATTTTATTTTAACACTTGGTGAACATGATATAGATATTTATCCTGATTTAACAACTTATGAATCTGCATACAAAGCATTATTTAATCCAATAGATAGTGATGGGGTGAATTATATAGTTGGAGGTCATAATGATATTCCAAATTATTATATGCACTTACCAGTATATAAGCGCCCAACTGGGTATGTAGCAAGTACGGTTGATATTGGGAAAGTCTTTGCATCAGTTTATACAGTTCCAACTTTAGGTGAATTATTATGCAATGGAGCAGGGTACGATCCCGCTGGCTATTCTTCAGATTTAATCCCATATAAACGATTGGCTGATGCTTTATGGTCAGCGGCGACAGGTCATTATATGTTTGGTAGTGGGAAAGACTACGTAGAATGTTATCAATTAGCAGGAGCCACCAATGCTTTGATCTTAGTTTCTGGAACAGCGGGGACGTGTACAAGTACGGCAGATGGAACGAATGCAACGACATTTACCTTTGCCAATGTGCATGTGGGAAACGCTACTTATGATTTTGTCGCTAATCATTCGGATAAAATCTATGTTGTTTGCAATACTATAGGGACAGCGAAAACGCAAGCGGGGGCGGGAACGAGCGGATTTACAGTGGAAACATCGAGTATTGGCTGTAGTAATTTTGTATCCCCAACATTAAGTGTTAGTACTAATTTATCTGACTTCAGTGTTGGTGGTCAAATTGTATTACCTACGAGAACAGGCGCTTATCGTGTGCAGATAGATGGAGCTGGAATACCTGATACCTTCAAATGGAGTAATGATGGCGGTGCAACATGGGAAGCGTCCACTGTGAATATTACAGGCGCAGCGCAAACATTGGAAAATGGATTGACAATAACCTTTGCCGCAACTACAGGACATACGAATGGAGATTATTGGGATATTTATATCACACAAGATAAGCAATCCGTTGCTATCACGCCTATCGCTGCCGCTGGTCTTGCAGGTGGCGAACATTTCTTACTATCCAACACAACAGAAGATTTTTATATATGGTTTAAAGTTGGCGGCGTAGGTGTTGATCCAGCGGTAGGTACGGCCACAGGAATTGAAGTAGATCTATTAGGAACAGAAACACTTGCAGATATGAATTTGATCTTATCAAAAGTTATAAATGGACTTTATATATCTTCAATCCAGACAGTTGCTGCCGCAAGTATGCCTGAGAGTTCCTACTTTGATTATTATACCCAAGCGGGTTTGTATTATTATTTATGGACTAATCAAGGAAGCGGCGTAGACCCTGCAAATGGAGGGGTAACTAAAGCCTTAGAATTGACATTAGCAGGAACAGAAACAGCAGCTCAAGTTGCTTTTGCCGTTCTATCGGCAATTAATGAAGCTAATTATGCTCTTCCTGATCTTAGAAATAAATTTATAAGTTGTTGGGGAATGGCAGCAGGACTTAATCCAGAGGCTTTGGTTCGCTATGCAAGAGGAGATGGAATTTATGGAGATGCTATTGGCACATTTCAAGAAAACGCGAATAGAAGTCATGCTCATAATAATTTAGAAGGGCAGAAAGGTGACACAAAGCATGATGATAATGCAAATAGATTAGATAATTCGGCGGTAATTGCGACTAGTTCTGAGGGTGAAGCAAAAGCACGTCCCGATAACATGCAACTTAATTTTGTAATTAAATATTAAAGGTGAAATATGAGCAGATTAAATTTAGTAAAAGATGAAGGTGGCAATTTAACATATCTATTAAATGGAATAGCAGATGTTAAATATAATAATAAGGTGACGGCAGCAGGCGGCGTAAAAACCCTAACTGTGCCAAATGCCTTTCCTTATTACAATGCTATTTTCGGTTATGAGGCAGGTGTAACGGTATGGGTTGCTATAAACGCAACTGCTGCCGCACCAACTGCAGGTGATTTTGCTGCTTGCACATCATTCCCGAATCCACAGGGGTTTAAAGTGAAATCAGGAGATGTAATTAGTTTTATAACTGAAGATGTTTCCGCAGGAGTAGCGGTTTTATTGTATGACAGTAACAGGGCATAGCAATGATTGCATATACACAATTTCTTAAAGCGTTAGTAAAAAGTTTTTACTGCAAACATGATGACGATGTCGTGGTATCGCCTGGGTTATCTAAGTTCATAATTACAGAAGATACAAAAAAAATAGAAACAGAAGATGGATATTATTTAATAACAGAGGGTTAATTTTATGGCTGATGAAATCAAAATAAGTGCGTTACCTGTTGCTTCAAGTTCAGCAGGAACAGATATAAAACCAATTGTGCAAGGTGGTGCAACTAAGCAAACGACTTTAGCAAAAGACTATGCTTACATGATGGGCGAAATAAATAAAGCCTATATGGATGCACCTGTATTGGATATAACTGCTTTAAAGGCAATTGACACAACGAGTATTGTCGATGGAGTTATTATCCAATTAAATGATGCGACTCTAGGGGGTATTTTTAAATTGTTTAAAGCATCTAGTACTACGGCAGATGATAGAGATATTGTCGCGCCAACCGTAGGAGGCGGCAGATGGAAACGGCAAACAATTGGCTTTATGTCAACTACTATTGCTCATGAAATAGATTGCTCCCAAGTGCAGCAATACTTATTTGTTTCTAAAGGCAATATTTATATACCCTCAGATTTTCCAATGCCCCTTTTCGTGCAACCAGGGTGGTATTATACAATTGCTACTGATGGTCCGATATGGTCGGTTGATCTAAACCAAGCTGGTAAAGACTACACGGCTTTAGATGTGCTAACCGTCGTTGATACTCTCGGCGTTGGTGGTACGGTTAGAGTTGATTCAGTAGTAGATGGAGCAATTAGTACTAGCGCCTTAGGTGCTGGCGGCGCGAATTATACGATTTCTGATTATGTTGCGATAGCAGGAGGTACGGCGGGAACAGCACAAGTAACTGCTATTACTGATGGAATTATCAACGCTAATTCTCTCGGCGCTGGTGGTGCTAACTATACAATATTGGATGTCTTAGCAGTTAGCGGTGGGACAGATGGTGAGGTTACAGTTGATAGCGTTACGGATGGCATTATTAATGCGAATGCCATTGGAGCAGCTGGCGAAGGATATGCAGTCGCGAATGTTCTAACAGTTTCAGTTGGCACTGGAGGCACGCTTGAGGTCACTGGAATTTCGGACGGCGTAATAAAGACAACGGCATTAGATTTTGGTGGCGCTGGTTATACGGTATCTGATTCAGTAACTATCGCAGGAGGAACGGGCGGCACAGCAGAAGTGGCTACGGTAACGGATGGAATCATAAATGCCAATTCACTTGCCGCAGGTGGAAAGGACTACACGGTTGCCGATATTCTTACTATTGCCACAGGAACAGGTGGAACGATAACGGTTCTTACTGTTTATGATGATGTCATTGATACGAGCGCTCTAGGTGCTGGCGGAGCTGATTATACAGTGTCTGACGTGGTGACAATTGCTGGCGGCACAGGTGGAACGGCAACCGTATCTACTATTACAGATGGGATTATTAATGGCAGCTCTATAGGGGCGAATGGAGCGAATTATACAGTTCTAGATTCATTGACCGTTGCGACTGGGACTGGAGGAACGGTTCAAGTTGATTCAGTTACGGATGGCATAATTGATACGAGTGTTGTAGCTGTTGGTGGCGCTAATTATTTGGTTGATGATGTTTTGACAATTGGCGGAGGCACAGCTGGAACGATTAAAGTTACATCAATTATTGATGGAACTATCAGTACCTCGGCATTAGTGCATGGAGGAGAAGATTACGCCCCAACCGATACTTTTACGATAGACAGTGGAACTGGCGGCGAAGGTATAGTCGACAGCATAGGAGATGGTGTTATTTATGCCAATACTATGGGGGCAGGCGGAAGCGGCTATACTGCTGCTGACGTTCTAAGTGTAGCTACAGGAACAGGCGGCGAAGTTACTGTTGATAGTATTTACAATGGTGTAGTTGATGGCAACGCAATAGGAGCAGGCGGTGCAAATTATACAGCACTCGACGTATTAACTGTAGCAACAGGAATAGGGGCAACAGTTCGCGTTGATTCAGTTACGGATGGTATAATTAATGCTAACTCACTTGTTGCTGGAGGTACAGGGTACGCTGTTTCTGATACCTCAAGTATTGACAGCGGGACTGATGGGGAAGTTGAAATAACGACGATTGAAGATGGTCAAGTAGCGACAGCGGCAGTTAATGCTGTAGGAAAAGATTATCTCGTCGGCGATGAACTTAAATTGGATGGAGGAGGTCTCAATTGTATTTTAATTATTTCATCTGTAATTGACGGAATGATTAATACGACCGCCTTAGGAGCGGGCGGCGCTGGGTATACTGCTTTGGATGCTATAACGATTGCAAGCGGTACAGGAGGAGCAGCAAGAGTCGATACCGTAACTGATGGAATCATCAGTACTCATAGCATTGATGATAATGGGACGGGTTACGCAGAAGACGATATTTTGACAATAGTACAAGCAGGAGGAGCTGGTGGCACGCTTACTGTCAATACAGTTAGTGGAAGCGGAGATGTTTTAACCTATACTTTAACGACCGCTGGATCTGGTTATTCTGTCGGTGTGGCAACAACTACTGGTGGAACTGGGCAAGACTTTAAATTATATATTAGCAAAGTAACTGACGGGTGTGTGGCGACATACACAATCACGGCGGTAGGTTCTGGATATAGTACTGGAGTAAAAACAACGACAGGCGGCACTGGAACGGGATTTACCATTGATATAACAGACATTGATAATGGTGGGGTTGACGGTTTTTCATATTTTGATCGCGGTGATACATATACGGTTGCCACCTATAATACGATAACTAATGGTTTAGGCTCTGGTTGCACTGTTGATGTTTCAGCGATTAATGATGGTGTTGTTACTGCATATAGTTTAACTGATGCTGGGAATAGTTATTCGACGGGTACAAAGTCCACTACGAATATCACAGGCACAGGCACGGGATTAACAATATCAATTGGTTCTGTAATTAACGGACGTGTTGCTACCTATACTTTACTTACCGCAGGGCATGGCTATTCTATTGGGACAGAAGCAACTACTGGTGGCACAGGAACGGGTTGCACAATAGCAATTAGTAGCGTTATAGATGGACAGGTAGCCACTTATACGCTCACCGCAAGAGGAACAGGCTACACTACTGGTGTAAAGGCTACGAGTTATGGAGGAGCAGGAGTAGGGTTTACGCTTGACATTATCTCGATTAAGGACGGTTACGTACTTACCTATACAATAACAGCCGTAGGTTCGGGGTATAGTGCGGGAGTTAAAACAACTACAGCTACGGCGGGACTTGGGACAGGGTTAACAATAGACATCACTGCTGTAGTGGATGGCATTGTAGGAACTTATGATTTAGAGACGGCTGGCTCTGGTTATTCTACGGGTGTTCAAACCACGACAGGAGGAACTGGTACGGGCTGTACTATAGATATTACTGCTGTCATAGATGGAGCTGTAGCCACATACACCTTGACGGCTGGTGGTTCGGGGTATTCCGTTGGGACAGAAACTACTACTGGAGGGACGGGGACAGGATTTACTTTAGCAATTGCCTCGATTATTGATGGGCGAGTTGCCACGTATGCTATAACTACCCCTGGGTATGGATATACTACGGGTGTGAAAGCAACATCTTATGGAGGAACAGGCGTAGGATTCACAATAAATTTAACCGCTTTGCTTGACGGAAAGGTCGCTACTTATTCCTTAACGACCGCTGGCTCAGGCTATTCGGTTGGGACAGAGACTACGACAGGTGGTACGGGGACTGGTTGTACAATAGCCATTGGTTCGATCATAGACGGTCGTGTAGCTACTTACAGCATTACGGATGTTGGTCATAGTTATACGGTTGGCGTAAAAGCAACGAGTTATGGTGGTGCGGGAACGGGATTTACCATTAACATAACAGCGATATCTAATGGCGTTGTAAATGCCTATACCTTATTGACTGGTGGCTCTGGATATGGCGTTGCAGTAACGGCAACAACAGGCGGTGATGGTGCTGGCTTTACATTGAATATCACCTCTGTAATTGATGGACGAGTTGCCACATATACATTAAGCGATGCGGGTTATGGATATGCCACAGGAGTTAAAGCAACGACTTATCTTGGAGTTGGCACGGGATTTACATTATCTGTTGATTCTATAATTAACGGTTGTGTAGCTACATATAGCATAAGTGGGATAGGTTATGGATACACTGTTGGAGTGAAGGCAACGACTGGTGGAACAGGAACAGGGTTTACAATCAATATAACAGCGCTGGTCGATGGCGCTGTTTCAACCTACACGCTATTAACCGCAGGCGATCATTATACCCCTGGGGTTAAAACCACCACAGGTGGAACAGGAACGGATTGTCGATTTTTAATAGACACAATTTCTTCTACCGTAACAGATAATGATCCTACTAGAACTAATTCGGGTCAGACGTTTAATTCAGGGGATGGCATTTATTATATTGGAGGAGGGGTTAATCGATACGGAAAATTCCGTAAATAATAAAAGGCGGCAATAAAATGATTAAAGAAATATTTGACGTTACATTATATTGCCGCAAACCCGAATCCGATACTGAATTAGTAAATAAAAAGTATGTTGATGATGCTGTTGGTGGAGAGGATATTTGGGATCGAACCGTTGTTCCTCTTACATGCACGTACATTCGTCCTCATACTAGCGGCGATTGGCTTGGTTATTCTTCCGATAGAATAATTAGAATTTATGCTAATATCGCAGATTTTACTACCCTAACTGTAGGAAGTTTAACGGGAGTTGTGCAGGCATCGGCTGGTGTTATTTCAGCAAGTGCAACATTAGCAACAGGAACATCTATAGCTACTCCAACTTCTGATCTGCATGTTGCCAATAAGAAATATGTCGACGATGCTATTTCTCCAGAAAACTTATGGGATAGGTTCACTACCTATTTATTACCCCATACAGTTACAGATGAATTAGGCGCTACGGCAACGAGAATCGTTAAAGGTTGGTTTTCTAATCTTGAGATTACCAACCCTTATTCACTTAATGGAACGGCTCAGCAAAATATTGCAATATCCGCTAGTCCAACTTTTGCTGGATTAACTCTCACTGGATTAACTGGCGTCTTAAAAGCAACGGTAGGAGTAGTTTCTGGAAGTGCCACTACCACGGATTTAACGGAAGGAGATAATCTCTATTATACTGACGCTAGAACTAGGGCAGCGATAAGTTGCACGGCAACAGGATTAACCTATACCAGCGCGACTGGCGTTCTATCATTAACCGCTAATTATGTTATCCCCACAACTACGGAAGAAACAAACTGGAATGATGCTTATTCAAAAAGGGTTGATACATGGAACTTACCTCTATCGCTTGCAGCCAACGTCGCAAGTATTGCCGCATCTACCTACACAACTTTGGGCGCAGCTTCTTTTTCTGCCACCGATTTTACTGTTACAGCGGGCGCAGTAGAATTAAAAGCAGGTGGCACGGGGCTATATTGGGATAGATTTACCACTTACTTATTGCCTCATACAGCCACTGATGAATTGGGTAACACAAGCAATAGATTGCAAAAAGGTTGGTTTACCAATCTTGAAATAACAAATGCCTATTCTTTAAATGGTGTTGCTCAACAAGATATTTCCACGACTTCAACTCCTACATTCGCACAACTTAATGTTGATAATCTTAGGTTGGATGGAAACATTTTAAGCTCAATCAGTGGGGCAATTAACGTTAGTCCTTTTGCTGGTTCAGCCGTAGTTTTAGATAGTCACTGGTCGTTTGATGGAGCAACGATGACGGGTTTAACGAATGATAATACTACATTGACGGCATACGTTGGCAAAAATATAACAATTGAAGGCGTTACGTTTGATGGGGGTATTGCGACAGGAGCGGCATTGATAGCTGATGGTGAGGGTGCTTACGTATCGGTTATTACAGGAAGTCATTCCTCAATACAAGAGTCGATAAAATTAAGAAATCCCGAGGGGGGTAATGCAAATACTGGCGTTAAAATTTCTGCTTTATATGGTACAGGAACGGAATTTGCAAAGATAGAATTTCAAAGAGGCGTGGGAACAGTAGGTATTGTAGCGATTAGTACGTCTGTTGCGAATGCCTTGACGATTACTGGTGGCGCTGTAGCTTTTGCTGGTGCGTTAAGCGGCATTACTACTTTAAACATGAGCAGCACATTAACTAACTCTAGTTTGAATGTTGCGAATGGAATTGTGCAAACTGATGGAAGTGGGGTTTTTAGTACATCAGCGAACGTACATACGGCGACAACAATTGGCACAAAATATATTTATCGTGTTGATGGGACGGATGTTGCTCTAGCCGATGGAGGAACAGCAGCTAGTTTAACAGCAGACTTGGGCGGCATTGTATATTCAACGGCTTCTTCTTTAGCAATATTGGTGCATCATGCTGCGGCTAATCATGTATTATTATCGGGTGCTGCTGCCGCACCAACTTGGTCAACGGCAACTTATCCAGTAACCACAACGGCGAATCAAATCTTATATTCTAGTAGTACAAATGTTATCGGTGAAATTACCACGGCAAATAGTAGCGTAATGATTACAAATGGAACGGGGATTCCAAGTTTTTCCACTTCATTGCCCGATAATTTAACTACTAACACGCAAACTGTAGGTGATAGCTCGACCAAACTTGCAACTACGGCTTTTGTCGCTGCTGCAATTAGCAGCGCAAATTTATGGGATAGAGCGGGAACGACACCCAATTTCTATTTAATGCCTCATACCATAACTGATCCTATGGGGGCAACAACTGATAGAATTGCTAAAGCATGGTTTACCGATTTAGATTCTTCGTTACTCACTGTAGATAATCTTAATTTAAACGGCAATACTCTTAGCTCAACCTCAGGAAATATAAATACAACACCAGTAGCAGGAAGTGCTTTTATAGTGGATTCTCACTGGTCATTCGATGGCGCTACCGTAACAGGTATTACGAATAATGATACCACTATTACTGCATATACAGCTAAAGCCGTAAAACTAACCGCAGATTCAACCAGTTTAACTATAAGCGAAACAGTCGGACAGCATGCTTTTTTAATTTCCCCATCTGGAGTAAGTTGCGTTTTAACAGGTAGACATGCAACCGCTTTAGCAACAGGGCAAATTACTTTGTATGAAGCTGGCTCGGGAAACATGTTGTTAACTGCCAATTATGCAACAGGGGTTATTAAACTTGCGGTTGGAAGCGCCGTACCACACTGGCAATTTGGAATAAATACATTCACGGCTTTAACAGGCAATAATACGACGTTTAATGCTTACCCAGGGAATAACATTACAATTGAAAACGTGACCTTCGATGGAGGTGTAGTCGCAGCAATTACGCAATTGACAGTCGATAATTTGCGACTCGATGGTAACACATTAAGTTCAACAACGGGCAATATTAACGCTACTCCAGTGGCAGGGAGTGCATTCATTGTTGATTCCCACTGGAGTTTTGATGCAGATACTATAACGGCATTAACTGATAATGATACAGAAATCATTCCTTATGGCACTCGAGAAATTATCCTAGCATCTCACTGGGCAATTAAGAGCGGTTACATGCGTGGGGCAACTGATGCTAATAGCGTCTTTACGGCTTACGCAGGGAAAAACATTACAGTAGAAGATGTGACGTTCGATGGTGGAGTGGTTGCAGGAATAACTACTTTAAATATGAGTAGTACGTTGACAAACTCAAGTTTAAATGTTGCAGGGGGTATTGCACAAACTGATGTAAACGGTGTTTTTTCAACGAGTAAAACTCTGCCCAACCATACTCTTGCAACTACTCAAGCCGCAACCGATAGTTCAACTGAGATAGCTACCACCGCTTTTGTACATGCTCAACCAGCTTGGAAATTAATTTCTGAACAAGTTATTTCTGCTGATACCACGGCGTTATCCTTTACAAATTTAACTGGCAATACACATAAAATTTATAAAATTGTCATTAATGGTATTGCGGCAGCATTAGGAACGGAATATTCCACGGTCTATATAATGCTTAACGCTGATAATGGATCTAATTATGATACCGCATATACGTACAACGGAAGTTCTAGTGGAGGTGCATCGATAAATGGCACTTCAGGACAGATTGGCGTACTCGGTAGATTAGGTGGGCAAGTAGAAGCTTTGCTTTATGCTAAACAAGGAGCTGGTAATGCTAATTATAGAACATGGACGGCGCTTTCTTATGAGAGAGCTGTTTCCACGCAGTTTATATGGACATTGGGTGGAAGATGGACAAATACTGCTGATGAAATTACACAAATTGACGTAGTTTTCTCTAATTATATTCTTAGTGGTGGTAATATATCGTTATGGGCTATGTATTGACATTTTGTAAAATGCATGATAATTTTTTCATAAATGAGGAGAAAAACAATGAGCATCATAGACGAAACCAATACGCAGCAATGCGTTACCTTTTTTGCCGAACTTCGGAAAAAGATTGAAGAACGAAATAGTGCTATTAGATCTATTCGTGGTCTTGTTGAGGCGTTAATTAGAAGTTCTGTTTATTCCACTATTTTTAACGCATCTGAACAAGCGTACATTGCTGCAATAATCGCACAATGTGATGCTGTCGATAGTATAAGTGCAGAATTATAATTTTAATTAAGGTGAATTATGCAAACTAAAAAAATAACAGTAAAAATGCTTCAATTATTAAATTGGCAACCAGTCCTCAAGAAATTACTGGATTTGCAATTACCAAAAGAAAAGGTTGAAATGTCTTCTTTTTGGGATGCTCTTATAAAAATAGTTGCAGAAAGAAAGGAAACCACTCCCATTAGTTTTGAAGAATTGCGCGAGGAATTAACTAAAATCCCGCTTCCTTCAAAAAATCATAATGAAAAAACTCAAAAACAAATAGCTTTTGTTTACAAATTGACGCGTATTGTTAGAGAAATTGATAAAGAATTGAAAACATTACCTACGATTGTCGCTAAAATTAAAGAAAAACACGGGTTAAATGATGAAAAATCATTAGCCGATGATTCTGAATTTAATATTTTTTTAGAAGAATTGAAATTAGATAAAGAAATTGCCAATAAAATTAAAATTAAATATCTCTCCAGAAAAGGAAATGTTGCTGCTGATAAAGAATACATGGAATTTTTAAATAATACCGATGTCGAATTGGAAATTCCATTTCTTACATTAGAAGAAGTTGAGCCTTATATCGAAATTAGCGGCGCTCTTGCTTTGCAATTAGGCGATTTATTGAATTAATATGAGTTCATTCGACATCGCTATTCCAATCGTTTTCAAATGGGAAAGTCGGACAGGCGGCGGCAAGGAAGGCATTATTTATAATAATCCCGACGATCATGGAGGGACAACAAACGATTTTGGTATAACATTAAAATTATTGCAATCAATAACATCTACCGCAACCATTGATGAACTAAAGTCGATGACACGCGAACAAGCTGTTTTTATCTACAAAAAGTACTTTTGGCTTCCGAATAGATATGCTGAAATAAAAAATCAAGATATAGCAATAAAAGTATTTGATATTAGCGTTAATATGGGTGCTAAAAATGCCAATATTTGTCTACAGCGTGCTGTCCGCGCTGCTTCTGATAATTCAGTAGTCTTAATTGAAGATGGGGTGATTGGAATTAAAACGCTAACAGCAGTAAATAATTATGGCGATATTTATTTGTATGGCGCTCTAAAAAGCGAAATAGCTGGAATGTACAGATCATTTAAGCAACCTGCCAATATTAATGGATGGTTAAATAGGGCTTATTCATGATTTTAGACTTGATAACAACTATAGGCGGTCTAATAATTCCTCCAGTCTTTAGCTTTATAAAAAAGAAATTTCTGACTGGTTCTGATGATCCAGAGGAAACGTTAAATACTTTAGCTTTAACCAAACCAGAGGTTCTTAGCGCCTATGTTACCGCTCAGGCTGCATTATTAGATGCTCAAGTAAAATTTTTCAATAGGGACGTAGTAGGTGAACCTAGTAAATGGGTTGTAGACTTACGAGCCGCAATTCGCCCTTCGTTTGTATTAATTTCACTTTTTATTCGTGGTTTAGGGTTTATTTATGGTTGGCAAATTGATGAAGCATATTGCATGTTAATGGATACTTGTATATCATCATGGTTTGGGAGTCGTTTATGCTAACATACGTCATAAAGAAACCTAAGCTAATGCAATTCATATTGTTTTCAATCATTTTCGGCAAAATAATCTTCGATTTATTTATTATTTTTCATTGATATAAAACATCCTTAAAGTATTATTAAGGCTTTAATTGAGGTGTTTTATGAATATTACTGTACCAAATATTGTAGATATTATTACTGACGCAAGTGTTTTATTTCTATTCCTTCGTATTGACAATAAAAGCGAATTAACTCTTTCAAAGTTAGAGCGCTTTCTTACCGTAACATTTCCATCTCTATCTGAACGTTTAGCTAAAGCTGAGACACAGGTAATTGACACAAAAACTGATCTGTCAAAACTTGAGGATAGATTTAATAAATTGAGTGATAAATAATTTTATTCCTCTTTAAATTCATGTTCGCCGCAAACATGCTGTATTATGGTTGGTTTCGTGCCAAATTCAGGCGCTTCATATTTTAATTGTTTTGGTTTTGGATAACGATAGCAATATGGAATTGACCATCCGCCTACAGAATACAAAGGAGGATATTCCCAATCAAAATGAGCACAATTAGCGCAGCATTTTTTCTTTTCATCTTCCTGCGCCAGTCCACCATTATTAGTAACGCTTATAACTCCATCGGTAACAACTGATGTTCGAGCTATTGGAATTTCCTCAGCCAAGCAATCGTGTTTGAGATCAAATTCTTGAGCTGGATAACTATCAAATATTTCTGTAACGGGGGCGTGTAATAGTCGATATTTACCCATTTGGTCTAATTGATCGCCAACAAATAAAAATGGACTGTCCACATACGTTATCTCTTTCCATCTTCCCCATCCGACATCCATCGCAAACAAAAACTCCTGCAATTCTTTTGATTGTTGCTCGTCTTTAATTCTAAATTTCAAAGGCACTTTATCTTTGATTAATTGCTTTAGTTTTTCACTGTACATCTTTTCACCTCTATATTTATGAGTTGGGAATTCTTTGGTGGGAAGGACGGCAACATTCTTTTATTTTGCTAAAAAATCTTTGCGCACCATGGATTGCTGCTGGAACAATCCCGCTTAAAATAACTGATGCTACGATGCCAATGCTTCCCGCAGTGATGATCGTCAATCTAAACCCTTGCTGTTCATCTGATAATATTCCTCCCCATAGAAGCACATTACCTATAATAAATAGACCTCCAGATATCGCACGAGTCAACGTCCGATCTGTACGATCCGCTATCTCACTTGCCGCTTGAACCTGCGCATCAAAATGCATTTGTGCCGCAAGATTTTGTAATTCTTCTTGATAAATAGGGTTACCTATCAGTTGTATATATGGATTATCAGGCATCTTTCGCCTCGTTTTTTAATTCCAATAATTTTTCAAAAGTTAAATCGCAAATTTCATCCATCCAATCACCAATAAAATAAAGATTGCGACTTAGTCTGCTTACTCCGAATAAAATTGGATCGCGTTTTTTTGCTTCAACCTTTTCTTTTTCAGTTAAACTGCTTGCTTCTTTTACAGAATGTAAAATAACAAAATTATCAAAAATGTTTTTGTCTCGCGCTGCTTGTAACTTTTCAATAACCGCAGAGGGAATTTCTCTAGTGAAATTCTTAATCCAATCTAAATAAAGTCGCTTATCGCAGTTTTTAGCAGCTTTAACCACATCCTTTTCACTGATAAAGGTTTCATAACCATTTAACAAAACCAATTCCTCATAATTTCTATAATTTTTTTCTTTCTCTAATTGTTCAGCGTAAGCTATTTGCCCCGCGGCTTTTAGATCAGCAATTTTTTTATCATAAGCTTCTAATTTCTCCTTAAAAGGTAATATCACATCTCGTTGATCAAAAATTATTTTGAAAGTCTGGTCTATTGACTTTCGCATAAATTTATTCTTAAGCTTTCTAAATGTTAAAATTAGGGAATGCCTTAATGTACTATAGCTAATGCGCATTTCTTCCGTTTTGTAATCTATAAATTGAAGGGTTGATATTCTTACGGATTGTTGAACATCAGTAAAAGCATCGGTATTAGTCGAGTTTGCTTGAACAGGAAATTCAATTTTTTCAACTATAAAATCTTCGAAAATTTGCAATTTATTATCTCTTATCATTTTTTCACCTCGTTTTTTATAATTTTACCGCACCATTCGCAGATGTCGCATTCGTATTTTTGACAATAGAGCAACCTATGGATTACCTTTGCGCTTAAAAATCGTTCGGCAGGAATGCATTTTATACCGCTGCTTTCTTCCGAATATCTCGCTCTAAACTTATGCTTATTTCCGCCGTTGTAGCATCTATTTTTAAAAATCATTTTTTACCTCTTTAAATTAAGCCGATTCGCGCCCAACTCGGCAAATGGTCTGGGAGGCAGGATTTGGATCTGCGACCACCCCGTTCCAGGAGAGGTACGCTACCCAGGCTGCGCTACTCCCAGTTTATTGTAATTAACCCTTGATAACAGCGATAGGGCTTAATTCGGTTACTATTTCTACTAGATCAAGTTGGTTGTTCATTACTTTCTCTATTGGTTTATAAGCTCCCGCTGCCTCATCAAGATCATCGTGTGTTCTAAGTCCATGAATTATCCCCTGTTCGTCCATTAACTTAATTTCTTCCGCAAGCGATAAAGTTCTACAAGCTTGCTTTCTTCCCATCTTTCTTCCTGCCCCATGACTACAACTCATAAAAGATTGTGTATTTCCCAGCCCTCGTACAATGTATGACTTACTTCCTTGTGAACCAGGGATAATTCCAATTTCTCCTTCGCGTGCTGATGTAGCTCCTTTACGATGTACAATAACATTGCTCCCAAAATGATTTTCAATTCTAGCGTAATTATGAGCGATATTTATCAAAGGCTCAAAGTCTGCTAGAATATTACGTTCAATGCAAGCCAAAATTCTATCCATCATTAATCTTCTATTGGCGTAAGCAAATTCAACGCAATAATTCATTTCTTCGATATATCGTAGTCCATTCGGAATATCAATTGGCAAAAAAGCTAATTCATGTTCAGATGGAACATTAGAAAACCATTGATTATTTAACTGTATTGCTATTTCATTATAATAATCTGCAACCTTTTTCCCTAAATTTCTACTTCCACTATGTATCATTACCCAAACAATTCCTTCTTTATCCTTTTGAAATTCAATGAAATGATTACCGCCGCCAAGTGTGCCAATTTGTTTTAATGCGCTAGAAAGTTCTTGCTCAATTATTCCATAAGTAGGGACATCTTGCTCTGGCATCAAACGTTGATCTTGTTTTTCTTTATGGTGATTAAAACCAACTGGAATTTCTTTACGGACATCTCCCATTATTTTTTTTAAACGTTCTTTGTCGATGCTTTCGATTGCTATATTGGTTTTAACTGCGCACATACCGCAGCCTATATCAACACCAACAGCATTAGGGATCACAACTCCTTTGGTTGCCAATACTCCTCCTATAGGCATTCCATAGCCGCTATGACAGTCTGGCATAATTGCAATATGTTTAAATGCGAATGGTAGATTGGCAAGATTCTTAATCTGTATCATTGCATTATCTTCGCAATCATCAAGCCACATTTTAATTGGTAGTTTTTCTGTAGTTATTATTTTCATATTTTACCCTATTACCAGTAATAACCCTTACTGGCAATTAAGTAATTCTGGATTTTCATAAATATTCCCGATGATTTCAATTGCACTAAACTCGGGATTTCCAAGATCATCAATATAATGCATTATCGTCTCTAATGTCCATATCGTATCACTTTCAGCTCCAAAACATGCACTATCTTTGACCCAAACGACTTGTCCTATCTCTTCTTCTTCTATGTGACCATGCTCCGCATCTCCATAAGGTGCTCCGTCAAAAGCTAGCGTTCCCTGGTCGAATATCCACCATTTAACAACATCCCCCTCATAAATATCCTTTCCATTTTTATCGTGTAAACCTGTGAATTGCATTACCTTCCACGTATGCTCTTCAATTAAGTCTTTTAGTGTGCCGCCTTTTAAGTCAATCATTTTATTGCTTACAGTGCTATATGCTCTAAATTTAATTTCTCTGCTCATAAATCCTCACTGGCATTAATTAATTTTTGCATTTTTCTTCCCATTTTTTACGCAACTCATCTATTTGCTCTCTAAATTCTTTTCCATTATCCCAACAGTTTTCACAGAAATATTCTCTAGCACTTCCATAATAATCGCCATCTATTTTGCAAAATTTACATAATTCTTTATTGCACATTAAACATTGGTACACGATAGGGTATACATTAGTACCCTCCCTTTCTATTATTGATTTGCAATCATCGCAATAATAAGTTTCTTTAATTATATATTCCCTAGTTTCCGTTTCTCTTTTTATCATAAATCCTCACTGGCAATAAGTTGTTTTGCTATTTCTAGCGGGAATTTTGCGCCGTGTTCTGCGATATAAATTACGTCTTCTTCTTCGGTTGATGAAGCCGTAAAGGTATAAGGTTCAGAGATTCCTTCTTTATTTCTAGTAATAAATAATTTTATGCGCGGATGACCAATATATGCCTTATGCGTTTGCGTTACTTCGTCATTAACTATAACAATCCCCACGCAATCTCTAGCACTCCACCACATCCAATCTACTGCAAATAAACCGTCTCTAATTTTTATTGGCTTCATTTCTTCTCCGCGCAATGTTTGCATCTACATGCTTTTAACTTGAAATAATCATCGTCCAATAATTCATCAACGATTCGATGACATATTGGACAAGCATACATCGGTTTTTCCTCTTGCTCTTTAACACTGTCTGCAAAATCTTTGAATGCTCTTAAACATATTCCAGCAATATACCCCTTCATTTCTTCGACAGTTGAATGATTATTTTCCGCTTGCTCGTCTAGATATTGCAATATTGAAGTGATAAAACAGTTTAATTCTTGAGCTACTATAGCTATTGAGCGATGTTCGTAAACCACTTTATCGCTTGATAAATGAGTTTGGTTTAAAGTTTTAATGATTGATTCCGATGGCTTCATAATTCACCTCTCAAATATTTATCCATACCCATACCCAGACCCAGACCCAGCCCCAGACCCAGACCCAGACCCATCCCCATCCCCATACCCATACCCAGCCCCAGACCCAGACCCAGACCCATCCCCATCCCCATACCCATACCCATACCCATACCCAGCCCCA
>Ga0265297_10001964_pt1 | contig 44302 bp, 58 predicted proteins | sample Munlanlwell13791_FD_192502 | JGI IMG/M metagenome (GOLD analysis project Ga0265297, IMG submission 192502) | Leachate microbial communities from a municipal landfill in Southern Ontario, Canada - Leachate well 137-91 | ecosystem: Engineered > Solid waste > Landfill > Unclassified | place...
ACGCCTCCTCGGAAACACTCGCATTCGCTAACGCCTCCTCGGAAACGCTCGCATTCGCTAACGCCTCCTCGGAAACACTCGCATTCGCTAACGCCTCCTCGGAAGCGCTCGCATTCGCTAACGCTGCTTCGCCGCAAGTTGTTTTCGGGCGATTATACTCAATAGGCATTCTTTTCTCTCCCGCGCAAAGCAATATTGCCCTGCACATCGCTATCCGTCTTTTTATGCCCCGTCCCGGCGGACCATTTCAATTTTCCGTACAACACACCTGGCGCCACTTGGTGAGAATCGATGCTTGTACTGAAATACACATCCGCGCTATCCAGGCTATCCACAACACAACCCACCGTATCCGCCCACCACCATAAATCGCACACTTTAAAATACGTGGTATCGTTTTCGCTCGCCCAATACTCAAACTTCAACTTAATCGAATCCTCGCCGGTCGCCGTATCTTCCACCGTAAACGTCAACAAAGTGCGATCATAAGCAAAAAACGGCTCGCTCCACGTCCCCGAATCACATTTATTATACGTAAAAATAATCGTATACCCGCTCGATTCCGCTTCAACCGCCTGCCACCGGTCCCACTCATTAAACTCAGCTATCCGCTTTTGTTTATTCTGTACCTGGATTTGTGTAGCCGCAACCAATAAACCGACTATAACCAGCGCTAACCAAAAATAACCAAACTTTTTCATCTGCTCCTCCTGCGACCATAACGCCGCCTTGCTCGTTCAACCTTTGCCGAACCTTTTTTCCTCGGCTTACTTTTATTTTTTTCCCACTCACTCCCCTTCCCAAACCACCAAAAATAAGGCTTGCCAACCAGGGGAATCGATCCAAACAAATTCAAATTCTTGGCCCCGTAATTCCTTACCTCAACATCATCCACAAAATATCTATACGTATCGCTCACATCCTTATAAGCCGCATCTAAAAACTTGCCGGGAGGCAGCATCATCTTCATCGCCGCCGTTGCCGCCCCTTCCCGCCGCGCCTCATAAATTGTCCATTTACTCAACCCAAACAACCGCGCCACATTATCAACCACCAAATCATCCGGCTCAGTATCCCGGTTCAACATCAAATTTTTTAACATATCTGCCGAAGCGTTACAACCCAAAAGCGCCCCGCTCAAATACATCATGTTTCGCATACCCCGCTTCGGGTCCGTCTTCATCAGATCCAGCGCCTCCCTGCGGTACGCATCCCACTGCTTTAGCGAATACGTCTTTAACATATAAAAAATCCGCCCATTCCCACCGGACAAATAATTCTGCGGCATCTCACTCAACGCCACCGGCTGAATCCCCAGCAACTCACTAAACGCCAGGTACCGCACATCCTCCGTAACTTTTCCAGCCTTTAAATCCGCCAAAACCTTGTCCGTATCCTTACCAAACACCCGCTCCAAACGCCCCATAAACTCCGCTTTGCTCTCTTTATTAAGAACAAAATCAGCCAACCCGCCGCCCGGCTTTTCATTCCGCGCCAGCTTCATGTATTTATCCATCACCGCATTGATATACGTCAGCTTGCCCATTCTATCCAGAGTGGTTAACCCGGTCATTTTAAAAACCCGGTCCAGCCACTTACCGCTATTCCCTTCCGCCATAAACTCTTGCGCTATCCGGTCAACTCCAATATCTTCCAGCGAAATCATCTGCGCAGCCGGGTCTTTTAACGTCTTCGCGCTCTTTACAATATTTTTAGCCGTTCCGTAAAACCCTGTTCTGTACAGCGAATACGCCACATCCCCCAACTGCGTCAAAGCAGAGGCAAAACTACCCATCGTTTCCATATAACTCAAATTCTTATACAGCGCCACAATCCCGTGCGCCCCTTGCTGGTGAAACCGCGCCTGTAAAATCTCCCGTACCTGGTTCTCATTACTGGCCGTAATCTCACCTTTTTTAATCAGGTCCAGAACATAAGCCCCAATACTATCCTTCAAATCCTCCTGCTTTTCAATCCCGGCGTCATTCACACCAAACGTCTTTTCCATATCCGGCATCCAGCCCTTACCCTTTGCCGTCCGGCCATGTATTCCAAAAAACCGCCGACTCTCGATCCGGTCATTCACCGCATTCAAATACATCTGCAGGGAGGAATTTGAATCATAATAAAATTTATTCAACGCAAAATCAATCTGCTCAATCGTCCGCTCCTTCATACTGCCCGTCTCCGGCAAACCGATCTTTGTTTTCTGAAATCCTCTCAACAGCGAATTAACCAGGTTCACTTTTTCATCTTCAGTTAAAGGCCGTTGCAGCTTGGCAGCCTGCTCCTTCATTGCCGCCTCAATCGCGCTCCAATCCTCGCTCATCTCAAAATACTTTAAAAACCCCCGTTTATCCTTAACCATTCTCGGATGATAATGCAGCCGGTAATCCAAATCAAACCCAACCTCTTTCGCCCGTTTATAAACATCATCCATCACCTTCCGGTACGCCTGGTACTGCTCAACCCCGCCGTAGCGATGCATCAACTCTAAAATCTTTTCATCATCCCCGTTTTTCCGGGCAATATCCAAAACCAGCTTTTCCACCGGCGTCATTTTCTTAGTCACTTCCATAAAAGGAGTAACCGCCTTCACATCCCGCGTAATCCGCATTCCCAAATCAAACTCATGCCGCCGCAACTTTCTCCCCAACCTGGGATTTATTCGCTCCAACCGGCTCGCCACCGGCACAAATAACTTGTTCGCAACCTCCTTCGTACCCTCCCAACTATCCCGCAAAACCGTATTCCTGCCATGCTTTCCCACATACTTAGCCGCCTCATCATAAATCTCATTTCTCGTTTTCGGCTTAGCTGGCTCCGGTCTTCGAGTAGGTTCGCCTGCTTTACCTTGCGAACCGTATCGAGAAGCCGCCCTTGCAACCTTCTCACTCACCGGCTTGCCGCTTTTCCCTTCAAATCCAGGCGCCACAATCCCCATCCTGCCGGCGTTCTTTGCGTTCCGGGCCAGCATCTTAATCCCCGCCTCACCAACCGCCATCGCCGCCATCCCCTTAACCGCTTTTCCAGCGTCAAACGTCACATTCCCATCTTCATCTTTCTCCACACCCGCCACAGCCCCTGCCGGCCACGCCTTACCGTGTAAAATATTTGCATCCCCAGTGTCAAACGTCCCCCGGTTTCCAATTGCTGACTTTATCTGTTCAGGGGAGAAAGCAACATATTCATCCAATTCTTTATCTATAAAACCATCATAACCATTTTTTTTAAGATGATCCATTACTTTTCGATACGATCCTAATCTTTGTTGCAATTCATTAACATCGCCAGTAAATGGATTTTTTATCGAAACATATAATTCTTTTATCTGTTCTTTAGACCCATACGCTGCACTTTCTTGCTTATTGCTTGTAGTATAAATACCAGGCAACTCATAATCAGGAGAACCGGAATAACTTCGGGATTTTTTCATATCATAAACATTACCCATCGAACCCGTATGATACACCACCAACGGCCTACCCTGCTCATCAACCACCTTGCTTGCATTAACCGGGTCTTTTTCCCAATCACCAAACCACTTTTTAAAACTCTCGCTTTTCGTTACATCCTTTGCGCCTGCCTGTTCACTATTTTTAACTATATTTCCAACACTTGATTTTTTCCAATCAATACCATTCTTTTTTAAAATTCTCCTGGCTGCCTGTACTGCTTCTTTTTCAGACATTCCATGTGCGGTATTCACTAATTTTTCAAACCTGGTCGGCTCCCTTAATTCTCCTCTATCAATCTTTTCCCGGTATTCTTTTCTTAACCTGTCTCTTTTTTCAATTAATTCAGTATCCTTTTTAGCTTGACGATCCAATATCCGGTCTCTAACTTTTCCATACGGCAAATTTTTATGTAAAGCAGAATCCCCAATATCCTGCCGATCAGCCCCATTTATAGATAAATATGTTTCCTCATCCATAACTGAAATTTTTTTATTTTTTCCCACCCCAAACAACTCCTCCTGCTCAACCTTTTTCGGCTCAGTTTTAAACATCCCCACGCCCTGGCTGCCTTCAATCGGTTCGCTTGTTTTCCCAATCTTACCCCTCGGCATTTCCGCCTGCACCTTCATTAATTCAAGCTGCTCTTTTGGCTTTTTAGAACCATACTTTACCGCCTCCTTTTGCACCTTTTCACTCCGGGCAGGGCTGGCCCCTGCACCCTCAATTTCCGGTTTTGCCCCCATCAATCCGGGAGGCTCCAAATCACCCCCGCCGCCCAAATTATTTAAATCCCTTATATACTTTCTTTCCTGGCGGACCTGCTTCAAATTCTCACTCTTAACTTTTATCTCATTATCCAACGACTCAATAATTTTATTATAAACATCCTCAATAGACTCATTGACGCCCTTTTCAACAATAGCATCCTCGCCTACATGAAAAACAACCCCATCATTGCTCCAAACATTAATATCCGCATCGCTGCGTAACGCCACCGGCGAATGATCGCTCACCCTCACCCGTATATCATTATTCAACCTCGAATACATAGAAGCAGTAGTATCACTTTTACCCTCTATTTTTCCTTTAAACTTGCGATTTATTTTTTTAATCAAATCCCTGGTAACAAATTCACTCTTGTTTTTTAAATACTCGGTTTCTTTATTGCCTTGAACTTTTAAATTTAAAATTTCCTGTTCATGTGTTAATGCAGGTGAATATTTATAACTTTTAATAACCCCACTTTTATTAGTTACCGTCCCGGTCAATTCATACTTTACGCCATTTTCAACAAAACTATCACCTAAATTTTCTTTGCTATATTTATTAAATACAGCTTCGCCTTTATACTCGCTGATTCCCATTTCCTTACCTCCTGTTATAGTTTTTTCCTCTATAATAGGAGTTTTTTCACTTTTATTCAATACCTCTTTTTTCTTCCCATACTTTACCGCCGCTTTTTGAACCTTTTCACTCCGGGCAGGGCTGGCCCCTGCCTGCTTTGCCTTTGCTGCTTCCAAAATCCCAGCAGGTCCACCAACCTTGCCTCCCTTTGTTAGCTCTGGGTAATCCGGTATCTCTTTCAACACTTCAACATCTTCTAACTTGTTTTCCCTTACCTTATAACCCTTTTCCTCCAAAGCCTTTTTTAATTCCGGCTTGTCAAATATGAAATCATCACCATATTCCAACTCAAAATCATTATACCCATGCGTTTTAATACCTTCATCAACCAATTTATTCTGGCGTTCAATCAACTGCTTTATAGTATCTACACTTGGCTTATTCTCACCATTTTCAAAAGCATTTACTTTTTCTTTCAATAAATCAGTATTTCGCTGATAATTTGTTAAAAACTGCGCTACCGGCCCTCTTTTTTCATTCCTTTTTCCCAAAACCCCGGAAAGCCGTTCAATTGTTTTATTATATTTTTCCAATTGTCTGGGAGATAATACGCTCACAAAATCATCTAATATTTTCTTATTTCCATAATTGAATATCCCTTTTAACCTCATATCAATTTCAGAATCATCCAACGTATCTTTTACTTTTTTCTCACGTTTTGGCTTTACCCTCTCACGTCTCACGTTTGACGTCTCACGTTTCGCCACCTGCTCCGGCGTCACCTTCTTTTCAGTAACAGTAACCCCGCTTCCAACCGGCTTTTCAACCTTAGCCTTGCCCAACTCCGGGTAATCCGCCAACACCCGTTCCGGCACCGCCTTGCCTTCTGCCAATGCCTGTTCAATAATTAATTTATGAGAATATTCAGGATTTTGATATATAAAATTATTATTTTTATCTACAAAACCAGTTATTGTTTTATCATAGGGAGTATTTGTTCTATCTATAATTTGTCCGTGATTTTCCCCTTTTCTTCCTTTATAAATTTTTCCATTAAACATATTTGCAGGAATCATTTTATCTTCTTTTGTAAATGATTCCGACATAAATATAGTTGTGTTTGGGCTTTTTGCAAATCCTTCCCGCGTCATTTCCCAGGGCTGCTTTTTCGTCTCCCGTCTCACGTTTGCCGTCTCACGTTTTACCACTGGCTTATCAACTACCTGCGGATTTTTCTCTGCTTCCAATCCCATAAACTCCCCGCCTGCAGGTACATGCTCCTGTCCACCAACTCCACCCTGTCCACCCGCGTCCACTGGCTTTACCGTCTCACGTTTAGTTTTCACCGCCTTATTAATCCGCAAATTCAAAAACGTCTTACTATACGGCTTGCCCTCCTTATTAACCGTCTCGATCCCCAACCTGGCCGCCTCCGCATACACCCCGCGCAACTCCGCATCCGGCGTCTCAATCGCTTTACCCGAACCCGCCACAACCCCGCCCCTGGCCCGTTCCCTTGCTTTCAGAAACGCCTCACTATAAGGCTTGCCGTTCCTATCAAAAATACCAAGACCCGCCTGCCGGGACCTGAACTGCAACGCACTCAACGTCCCACCAGCCCGCTCACCCACCGGCAACCCCGTATTTCTTCCAGGGAGTTCCGGCGCCCCGCCAGTAAATTCAACTCGCGCCCCACGCACACCACCGCCATCCCCAATCAACCGCCGTCCATTACGTCCATACCGTCCACCCTGTCCACCCTGTCCACCAACAACTTCCCTACTTCCCGGCAACATCCCCGCCGCATCAACACCCACAACTTTAGGCGTATAATCAACCGGCTCCTCCCCTCTAACCTCCGGCCTGCCCGTCCGCACCTCCGCCGCATTCGCGCTGCGCGGTATCTCACCGCCAGGTAACAATTTCGGATTTCTCCTCTGCCGAAACTCACGCCACGCCGTACCATGCGAACCATCCGCAACCCTCTGCGCTTCCTCTGCCGCCTTCTGCTCAACCTGGCTCCGCATAAACGGCGAATCCCCCGGCTTTGGCCCGCTCCACTCATACCCCGCCGCCTCCTGGGGAGTAGTACGGGCAGCCCTTGCGGCTGCCCAATTTTCTTTTTCAGGACTTGTCCCTGCCGCCTCTACATTCCTTAACTCCCTCTCAACCTCCGCCCGTTCACCCGCGCTAATCGCCCCCTTGCCCTTGCGCAACTTCCCGGCCAGCGCCTTTAAACCCTTGCCTGCATAATGCCCAGCCACACCCATTCCCGCCCATAACGCCCCTTCTTCCAGCGTTCCAATCAACCGCTCCCGCTCATTATCATACTTGCGCGTTTGCGCAAACAAACTCCCCGCAATCGCCTCCCGCGCTGTCAAACCCTTAACTCCGGACAAACCCACCTTTGCCGTAACCCCGGCCCCGCCAACCCCAGCCGCCGCCATCAACGGCAAATCCGCCAACACCGTACCCAAAAACTCCGCCACCCCCGCGCTAAACCCCTCGCCCTCCGGCATATAAAAGGGATCAGACCCGCCATAATACTTATAATCCCCTTTCAATTCCGGTAACAACCCGCTCAACGCCTCGCGGCGTCTTTTTTCTTTATCCCCAACCGGCGCCCGGCCCATATCAAAAACATTACTAACATTTTCTAAACTTCTTTCACCGGCAGTTTTAACTAAACGTTCACCAAAACCTGCTTTATTATACCTGGTCTCCAAAGCCATCGCCAATTCATCATCGCTCGCCCCGGATAAATCAGGGTACTTTTGCCGATACGCCTGCAAAATCTCCGCATCGCTCGCATCCTTTAAATTTAATGCAGACCGCGTATTTCCCAAAAAAGACTTGTCTCTTTCCGGTTCCGGCGATAAATTTAAACTTTCAGAAAATGTCTGCGTAGAAACAGGCTCTGCAAATGAACGTTTTAACATTAATAATTCCCTCCGGCGCCATGTCTCTTTTGATTATATAACAAATCAAGCGGATTATCATCATACCTGGGCACACCAAATTTCAACTGACTTTTATTTTGCGGAAACAAATCACCAATATTAACCGTACCTTTTTCTGATCTTGCCGAATCTTGACCAGCAACATTATTATTTCTTTGCCGGTTAGCCATAATAATACTTTTCAACTCCTCGCCCTCGCTCGCAGCCGCCCCCCCATTCACCAAAGGCCGCCGAAACACATCCTGTCCCGCCTGCAGGGGTCCGTATTCATCCGCCCCAATTCCATACGTCTCATACTGAATTTCCCCCTGCTGCCGGCGCAACCGCTCAATCTCCCTTTGCAACCGCGCCACCTGGCCTTTAGCCGCCACATCTTTATCATACTTTTCGCTTTTCATCAAAGCATCGATATCCCCCTGCCGGTCCTGAATCTGCATATCCAAATCCTTCAACATCTCCGAAACCTTAACCCCACCCTTTTGATCGAATTCCAAACCTTTCAAAGCCAAATCTTCCCGCTCCAATCCCAACCGGCCGCGACTGTACTCCCTGTCCGTATCCGCCCGAAACTGATCAATATCCATTTTCCTCTGTTCAGCAGAGGTATCAGCATAATATTTAACCCATTCCTTATATTGTTCCGGCGTCATTTTTGTCCCTTTTATTGGCGCAAGAATCTTAGCCATATCCGGGTACTTGGTCAAAAACGCATCATCAACAATCAAAGAATTATCCGGCTCAAACTCCATCCCACCGGCATCCAACCCCATCGCCCCCGCAAACTGCCTGCCATACCCCTGCCGCGCCGTCCTGGTCAAATCCTTATTCCCCGCCATCTGCTGCAACACACTCTTTTTACGCCAATCGTCCTCGCGCTCCCACTGCTTTTTCGTCCACTCATCCTCGCGCTGCCAATCCTCCCGCCGCAAAGAGTCCTCGCGGTTCTGCTGGTTCAACAACAATTCATCCTGCCGCGCCTGGCTGCGCTTTTCAGCCGCCCGCGCCGCCAGCATATCCACCGCGTTCAAAATCGGCATAGTAAACCTGTTATTCTGCCCTATCATCTTACCTCCCTCCCAGCAACAAAGCCCGGTTCTGCCTGTTCAAACCCATCCCAATTCCCTTATTCTGCAAACCGCTCAACGTACCGGGAGTATTAGCCTTAGCCAAACCCCGCCCCGCATTTGCCGTATCAAACAACCCGCCGCCCAACAACAACCCAACCCCCGCCATATCACCAATCGTCCCCGCCCACATATCGCGATTAGCCTGCCCAGCCTCCAAACCGCCCTGCGCATAATCCCGCTCCATCCCCGCGTACTGCTGCTCGCTCCCCAGTTTCAACTCCTGCAACGGCGCCTCAATCTCGCTTGCGCCCCTGGCCAGGTTATAACTACTGCCAGCCAACGCCGAAAGAGTCGCTCCGCCAGGCATCCGGTTCGCACCCGCCATCTGCTTAATATTTTGCTGCGTCCCCAAATTCGCGCGCTGTAACTGTCCCATCTGCTGCGCCCTTATCCCGCCAATATCAGCATCACTCAACGTAACCTCATCCCGCCATTGCCGGGGATCAGGTATAGTGTTCCTCTGCTTCCCAACCAAATTCGCCAACGCGCTCCCACCACCAGCCAAAGCCATCAACGCCAACATCGGTAACGGCATCACACCACCTCATCTTTATTATAAATTAAAACGGTCATCGAGTAGGTTCGCCTGCTGTACCTTTGCGAACCGTATCGAGATGCCGTCCATAAAATCCACTAATTGCCTTCCGGCGAACCCATTTCACAACCACCGCACACAACCGCCCTGGGCTCGCCTTCCAAGGAACTAACCTACCGCTTTTTTCTCCGTCATTAGCGCAATCGCCTGGCCCAATTCAACGCCAGCCTTCAACAAATGCTGCGCCACAGCCGGTTTATCCGCCACCTGCAACTCTGCAATAATCGAATCCAGAAACGCCCGTTCATCCTCATCAACATCGCGTAACTCCACCGGAATATCCGCAATGTTTTCAACCGCTGCCGGAATTTTCGTCACAATCGCAATCACATCCGTAGCATCCGTTAAACCGATCTTTTCCCCTTTCAACTTGCGCGCAATAAAATTCGCCAGGGGAATCATTGCCGCCAACACCTCTGCCGTGTCATTAATGTTTCCAGCCATCAGCACACCTTCCTTGTTCTTTAATGGTTTTCCAACTTTAAAAATGTAACGATTAATTAAACCGCTGGACAATGCCAACGCTCCCGCAGCCGTAGTCTCAACAGCAAACTCCTGTGCGCCCGGAATAAAAAACATTCCCACACCCGCCGCAGTAGTCACAGCCCCGGCCCAAATTCTTTTCTTCCCGCTCCCTTTAAGCAGCTTTTTGGACAAACCGGGAATAGCAGGTAACAGCCGCCTCCCGACCTTCCAAATACTTGAAAGAATCATAATCACCTCCGCGCCACACAACCCGCCGCTGACCTGCCATAACCACATCAATCACCATCGGCCACCGATAACCCAAAACCCGGCTCTTTACAAACCAGTCATTATTAAACCCGTTTTTATTATTACCGCTTAACAAATTCACACAACCGGCATCCTCGCCCAACCACAACCCGGCATGTGCCTGCCAACTCAACCCTCGCGCCAACACAGTAACACAACCCAACCTCGGCTTGCTAATCGGCCTGCCATAATCCAGCCAACTCCGCGCCAACAGGCTCCGTGTCCCCTCATATCCGGCAGCCGCAAAACAAAAATTCAACGCCGCCGAACACCAGGGCACCTCATCATGCGTAGCAATCCCGTCCGGTATTCGACAAGTCCGTAAATATTGAATAATCCGCAAATTATCAATATCGCCATCCACCTCGCTCACACCAATCTCCCCCCGCGCAATTGTCAACCAACTTGGCTCATTCATTCGCTTTCGCCTTCAACTCTTTAATATCCTGCCGAATCTCGCTCAAGATTTGCCTCACCCACACCGTATCATTATTACTTGCCGCTTGCGCCTGCTCAACAGAACGTAACCGGTCCCATTGTTCATTAATCGCCTTTTCCTGCTTTTCCTGCTCCTGCTTTAACAAAGCCAACTCCACACATGGAGGAACATGCCGCTTTTCAAACACCTTAACCAGCAGACCAATAACCAAACCTGCAAACGTACAAATAATATAAATACTAACCTGCTCACTCACGCGCCCTCCAAAACCTTAATCCGCCGTTCCAGTTCCCGTATCCGCTGTTCATAATACCGCATCACCTGCTCCAAACTCCGCGCGTTAACATCCTCATCCTTGCCAAACCGCACCGGCCGCCCCGCGCTCTCTGTCCGCTCCTGCCTGCCGGAAGCTTTCCGCCAGTTTACCATTGCATCACCCGTAGCTTCAACTCCCGTAACGTAGCCTGCATACTACTATCCGCCGAATCACTCGCAACCGTCACCTCCAACTCCTTAAACAGAAAATTGGGAGTCTCTCTCACAACCGTAACCTTTGCCGAATCCAGTGCCACCGCCACAGTATCCGCATTCAACTCGCTCCCATCGCTCATAATCACATCACAACCAACATTTCCTTTACCTCTAAGGTAAAATTCATGCAGCTTTTTCCAATCCCAACCGCTCCCCGCATCAATCAACCGACTCGTAAAACTCCACCCCACCTCCTCATCAAACGTAGTAGAATCATGGTCAAACGTCACCACCCGCGTACTATCACAAAGCAAAAGCCGGTTATCAAAATCCAACCACCCGCAGGAAGGAACCACATCAGTATCCCGCACATACCACGCCCCCCGGTCCGGCTGCCACACCAAAATTTCACCATCCAAAACACACCACAACCCATTATTCAGTTTATTCCAAAACAACAAACCATCCGCAGTCACCTTCTCCCGGTACCGCTCCCGCAAACCCTCCCCGGCAGTAACCCCGGTCACAGCAATACCATTAAAACCAAACAACTCACCCTCATCCATAAAATAAAGGTCGTTGTTTACCAGCGTCCACCCATCCATGGCATACAACCCGTTCTTGCTGAACCCCACGTCCTGGTAAAACTGCCCATCATTAAACTGCCCCTGCGTTAAACTCCGTTTCTTCATCACCACCAGGCGATCATTAACATTCGCAATCGCCAAATTCCTATCGCTCGTACCAACCCCCGTCTGCATAATATTCAGGTTAGGAAACACATCCCACTGAAACGAAGGCGAATACCGGATCACATCCTCCTCCTCATCCTCCAAACTCAAACAAAACGCCCTGTCCCCAATAATCACATGATGCGAATAATCGGGATTTATATCCTTCGTCCCCGCAGGGATCCCGCTCAAATCATAAAAATCCGTTCCCCCATTCGCAAACTCCACCCCAACCCACATATAATAATAACCGCCATCAACATCCCACAACCACTCCGGCTCAATCTCAAAATTAACCAATGTATTAGCGTCATAATCCAGATAAGCAGGCGAATCAACCTTAACACTCACATACCGCGAAGGCTTGGGCGCAAACACACTGCCCCCGCCCCAAATATCATAAATCACCGTATCAATAACAAACGGCGTATAATACAACCCGAAATAACTTTGTAATTTTAACGTCAAGCCCTCCGTCAAATACCCATTTTGCCAAACAGCATGACCATCATCCGCCGCACCATAATAAAAAACCAGGCTATCACTCGTACTCGTACTACTAACCATCTGCGCCCATTGCACCGGTTCCGGCTTTTCCGTTAAAGAAACAATATTCCCGACATACCACCCGCTTGCCAAAGCCGCATCATCCAAACTATCCGCCCAACTTAAATCATTCCCAAAACTATAAGCAATACCAATATCCGTAACCCGCCGCAACAGCAAACTATCAGGCTCAACGCACAACTTTAACCCCGCCCCAACCAAATTCCCGTATAAAGTCTTGTACGTCTCGGTCAATAGCGAATACTGCCCATCATCCATAACCACAAACAACTTTACATAAACCACAGTATACGCCGCATCCACATCACAAATAGCCTTCCCGTCAAACCATAAATTTTCTGAACCTATATAAATACCCCGATTCTCGGCGCTAACCTCGCTCTCCGTTAACTGCCAGCCCTTAACAGTAAACGTGCTATCCGTCTCCGGGAAAAAAGTCCGATCCACATAAAAATAACTTAGCGGCTTGCTGGCCCCCATAATCCGTACCACCCCATTATAACTCGAAAACCGTAACACATCATCACTTAATATAAGCGGTATTTCCAGCTTTACATTATCAATTATTAAAGTATCAATTGCAGCCGTTGAATCTTTTACATAAATAGCAAAACGATCATAAGCAAAAGGATTATCTATTTCAGTTTGTGAATCATAACTAATTTCTTGCCAATCGTTTAAATGATCACCGTTAGTTACAAATTGAATCCTGCCATCTGGTACAGAAGGATTCAAAGTGTCCATAAAAACATTTACCGTAAATATCGTATCACTTTTTATTAAAGCCGAAAATCTTACTTTTGATGGAAAAGTATTTATATATTTATCTGCAATTTTTTGTCTTATACCCAAATAATGTCCAGGATACGTTTCACCATATTCTCGCGGCAATAAACCTTGCGCCGCGCCATTATACCCGCTCGTATCAAAATAAACTTTTTTATTGAGATCATATATTTGACTATACCATTCCCAATCAGTAGCCAAATAATTATTTACAAGAAGGTTTCTTTTTTCCTCCATCCGCCCATTTTTCAAAACATCCACCCAGGGCAAATCCAGCGTATCATGCGCCGCGCCCATATACCCATCATCATCATCCCAATCCACCCGCACCAGGTATTTTCCATCCTGCACCAACAAAAACCGCTCCCCGGTAATATCATCCGTAACCTCGCATCCCGCCTTTATATTGCCAAATCCCGTATCCACAACCACAAATCCGCGCACCGTCTCCCATTCCCCAAGTTTATTCTGCCTAAGATTCACCACCTCCTGATGCTGAAAATTCTGCAAATCGCCCGGCGTAATATCACTCAACATCCCGCCCGGCTTTAACATAATATCAAAATACTGGCCAGCCAAAACCACAGCCGCCAGAACCAAAATAAACCACACCACAATTTTATGCAGAACCCTAACCATACCAATACTCCCGGTAACCGCCAGCGTAACTCCCCTCGCTAACCGCCACATCATTACCACCAACAATCAACGCCTTTAACCTCTGCCGGTTCGCCTGGCTGCCAACCAAAGCCTTTTCCAACCGCTCCGCCTTAACCAAATCCGCCGCCGCCAGGGGATAATCATTACTCAACTCCAAACAAGTCTTGTACAAAATCAAACTCTTATTCCCCCGGTTCCACTCCACATCATTAACCTGGCCAGCCGTAAGGTCCGCATCCTCAACCGCCGCCAAAGTAGAACCCAAAGCAAAATAATAAATTGTATACGCCGTGCTTGCGCTCACCCCGCTAAACCACAACTTGCCGTCAAACTCGCTAATTGTCACCCCCGTACAACTTCCGTCCCACGCCTGTTTTTCCAAATACACAAAATCAGTAACAATCCCGTTTGCATCTTCCAGCCGAAACGGCGCCAGCCACCCCGCCGGCAGAGCAACATACTGCACACTCTCCGAAAAACTTCCCGCCGCAATAACCAAACTCTTTTCCACCAGCAAATAAGCCCGGTTCAACTCCTCATAAATACGCTGCATCGCCCGCAACACCCGCGGCTTTTCCAACGCATCAGGCCGCCCCAACCGGTCCTGAACATCATCCAGCGTATCATTAACCCAATTACTCATTTGCCGTACCCTCTTTTTGTGGAACCGGAACACCCAACACACTCGCCAACTGATAATTAAAATCAGCCTCCGCGCCAGGTACAGCCGCGCCATCCACCAACCCGCGCGCCTGCAGGCTCTTATCGCTCAACACCTCCACAATCCCCGCCTTCACAATCAATCGATGCAGCTCCGTACTAATCAACGGCTCCAGGGAATACCACACATTCTCAGTCGGCGGCGTCTCGCTCGTAATTGCCCCGTCCAAAGTCGCAACCCTCGTCGAACCCACATAATCAGTTATGAGTTGAATTTGTTCCAACACCCAATTATCCCCATTCTTTACATAAGTATGAAGATAATGATCATTGTACACATCATCGATCTTGGAAGCATCAACATCAAAAGTAATACTCGTACCCGCCTTAGTAGCCGCCGCCGCCTTGCCCCAAATCAAATCCGGCACCCGCCTCCGGTACTCTAACCGACAATCACCCTCCGCAGTCCCCACCGGCGAAAACTGAAAAATCCGCCCCATCCGCACATACAAAGGATGCGTTTCATCATTGCTGGGATAATTCCGCGTCCCAATCATCGCCCGGTTAGCCGCCTCCACCTTACGCGCAAACACATAATCACCAGTCGTGCCATACTTGCGTTCAACATTAATAACCTCCTCGCAATCACCAGGCACATACACACTCGCCGGAACCGCAATCGAAAGAGATTTCCGGCTCACCAACACATCCGCCAACAAAGCCTTCATAGCCACAGCCACCAGCAAATAACCCATATTCACATAAACTAATAAACTTCTATCGCTAATCTTCTCCTGGCTGCCCAAATCCAGCTTTTCACGGATTGTACTCATAATCTCTAAACTGTTCATCTTAAAAACTCCCTCTCCCTCTCAACCACTTTATCGCATCCAGCAAACTATCAATCACCGCATTCAACTGCGAAATCTCCTTACTCATCGCCGCCTTTTCCAAACCATCTACATTCTCCAAAGGCTCAACCAGTCTATCCTTTTCACCCAACGCATCCAGCAGCGAATCCAATAACTTTTCCGCATTCTCCCGGCTCAAAACAAAAGAAGCCCCGGTTTCTTTATCACCCGGTTCAGGTTCACACCATGCCCATTTTTTTAAATAAGCAACTTTTTGCGATAAACTATTTTTAATCTTAATCTGAAAACCCACTCTTTCGCCTTCATCTTCCTGTTGCGCATTAACAACCAGGTCTTCAGAATCAATAAACGGAAAAAACCCTTCAATCTTTTTCATGCCCAATTCCCTTCATAATTAATTAAACGACTTTACTTCATTCTCCGCCAAAACGTGCATATTCGCCGCAACACTCTTGCTATACCCCTCCGTCAAAGCGCACAACTCGGTCGCTTTAAATACCACCAAATTTTGAAACATCTCATTCAACAAACTGTTTTGCGAATCCGTCACAGCCGGTAAATTCTGCTTATACTTTAACCTGTATCCCTCCTTCACATTCGCACCAGGCACAGGGTAAATCTCAAACCCGCCCTCAAAAGCCGGACACATAACCGGGTCCGTCTCCCGCGGCGTACTGTAAATACTCGAAGCATCAGGACTCTCCTTCACCCGCGCCTTATACCCCCGGTTTACAGCCGTAATCCCCTCCACATAATCCAACCGCAACTCTACCCACCGCCCGCAATCCAACGGCCACTGGTACAAATTCACGCCCAGTTCCAAATCCCCCAAAACGGACTTGATCGCCGTATCGATAAACCGCAGAGGCACAACGTTCATCACCCAACGCTGCGCCTCTGTTATATTCGCCAACACCTGGTACTTTGTATAAGTATCCGCGCTCGCTTCCAAAGCCAGGTTCCCGGCAATAATCGGTTTTATAGTCGACGTTAAAATCATCCCAACACTTCCGCGCTTTTTCCGGCAATCTTTTCAACCAGCGTTTCCGCAGTATCTTTTGAAGTTACCGGCAAACCCAGTTTCACAGCCCAATCCGCCAGCTCCTTTTTTTTCAGCGAATGCAAATCGCCCAGCTTTTCCAGTTCCTCAAGAACTTTCAAAGCCTGCTCATTGCTCACCGGACCAGGTTTTTCGCCTGTATTCCCCGCGCCATCAGAAGTAGCAGGAACAAAAGGCGTAACCACAGCCCCGGCCTTCGTCACCGTATAACCGGCATCCACCAGCATCTTAATCGCCGACTGTAACCGATTTTCCTCCGCCTTAACAATATGCGGCGCCAGGTCTTTTGCAGTCTTACTTACAATATGCGGATTCTGACCAACAATCTCCTCGCCCTCCGCATCCGGTATATCAATCTTGCACACATCAAAAAACAGCTTGTACCCGGCATTGATCTTGCCCGTCTTTAAATCACGAAATCCCACCGTCATTCCTTTGGGATTATTTACTCGCAAATACAACTTCATCGCACTATCTCCTTGTTAAAATTTTATAAAAGGGTGAGGACTACCAGGCTACCAAACTCGCACCGGTAGTCCCTTTTTGGCATTGGGCATACCAACACTCTTAGGTCACATCGCCAATTTCAGCCCACGTATCAGCCGCCGTCTTGTAATAAATCATGTGATTCGTTGTGTCAATAAACAGCGAATCAGTCGGCGCGTCCGTGTAATTAGTACTCGGCGCCGCGCTTCCAAACAAAATTTGAAACTGAAAAGCCCCGTCCTCGCTGGTAAAACTCAGCTTGTAAATCGTCCCGGAACCTTCATACTCAGTTTTTGCGGGCTGCCGAACATCCAAAACCATATTTACAATTTTATCTGCCATCTCTCTCACTTCCTTTCCAGGCAATAAAAGCCAGGTTAATTATATCTTATCTCGCACCATCGCAATTTTTTTGTCGAAAAGTAAAGCGGGCTTGTCAAACACCACGCTCCACGATAAAGTCGTACCTATCGGATTCCCCGCCTGGTACGCAAACTTTAACCGCATCCATAAACCAATTTTGTAATAAGGATCACTGCTCCCGGTCTGCACATTTAACGTATCATAAATAGCCGTAGTCGTTAATTGATCCTTAATTACACCGCTTGCCAGGGATGCTAAAAACCACGTTTCCCGATCCAACGAATACTCCAAAGAAACATTACAATCCTCCGTACCACCGGCATCATTACTCATCACCATTGTGTAAAAAGCATTGTTTGCGGTTAATGGACCTATCCACATCGCCTGTGTATAATGGGTTCCAATACTGTCCGTGGCCGCAGTCGTGGTCGTGCCATAGTACCGCACTTTGGCTCCAAAATCTTCAAACATCGCAGTCGTATTATAAACCGTACCATTCGCAGCCGGAAAAACACCGGTAATGCCAATAAACAGCAAACCCACCAGCATCACAATCGCAATAACTCTTTTAATACTCCAACCTCTCACGTCACACCTCCACTTTTTTTACGGTCATCGAGTAGGGCGTCCCGCTTTTAGGACGCCCGTATCGAGATGTTTATACAATTAATAACCTGCCGGCATCGCCCGCGTAATCGCAATAGCGCTTGTATCATTCACCAGGTATTGCCCTGTTGAACCTTCATCATTGTTCCAGAAATCCGCTCGCGCCCAACCAACCAGAGTACGGAAACCCACGCCTTCAACTTCCTTATAATCGCGTGTTTCGCCTATAAACTCTAACGGCTTGCCGCTTGCCTCAGCAATCGCATTATCGCCCAGAATGATCGCGCCGAAAACCTCATAGCCGCTCCAATCCTGGTAACTCGTAATATCACTGGCCGCAGAACTTGGTCCCCACACCGGCAGGGAAGAACTGGTCGTAACCGGCCAAATCGCCTCCCCGGCGTCAAAAATCGCCCAACCATTCCAGAACCACTTGCAGCCAATCAACATCGGATTATTTTTGGCAAACTTTTCCGCCGCCGTCTGTGCAACCACCTGCTGAAACTTGCTATCTTCCTGCAGGTCTTTTATCTGCCACTGGTGAGCAATAATAACCCGGTAACTTTCGCCTTCCACCGTAGCCAGCATCGGAATCTTGCGAATCTGCGGTTCAGCTTTCAGCGCATTCAAAAAGTCCGTATTGAAAACATGGCTAACACCCACATTATCAATCGCCGTAGCCACCGCATTTTCGTAGGCAGTAGTCCCAGGATACACGCCGGAACTCGAAACCTTACCACTACCCGCCACATAAATATGCGGATGACTCCACGCCGCCAAAGTCGAAGCAGCCTCGCCGCCCAAAACATTCAGGGATTTTCCCTTGTAAATCGCTGCCGGAATCTCCATAAAGTTCTGCAACTCGGCAAAATACTGCCGCAACTGCGGTTCCGCCTGCTGCACCAGGTTATAACTTTTCAGAATCTGATCAGTCAAAGAGGATTCTTTGGTTTTAACCGCATGGCGGATTATGTCAATATAAACCGCCAGGTGATTAACCTTCTGCTCCTCCTCGTGTCCGGATAATTGTGTTCTCCCATACTTGGGCAAATTAACCAGCCGCCGTAACATCGGCACCTGCAACTGGTTCCCCGGTAACTTGTTCAACTCCTGGTGAACCACAATCGGACTGTTAAAAACTTGCCGCGATTTTTCGGGATCAACCATGCCGCCTTTTGTATTGAAGGCTTTGAACCGCCCCCAAAACATAAACTTGGCCGCCTGAAAATACATCTTTCTTGCTAATAGCTGGAACTGATTCCCGCTAAAAGCCACATCATATATACCTACTGTACTCGCCATCACAACACCTCCCGCCTTCCCTGCTTATAAAGTCAAGAAAAACTGTTAATCATCCTTACTCATTTGCATTACCTGCTCCTCGGATAGCGCCGCTATTTCCTTCTGAGTCATATTCTCCAAACTCTTGGGAATCTTGCTCCCGCCGGCAGCAGGAACTTTATCGAATTTACTACCGCCATTTTGCGCCGACTTGATCGCATTAACCGTTTCCGCCCGTGCTTCCTTTTTCACCTGCTGCTTTACAGCGTCCAGGTTCAAAATCCGCCAGGCATTCCGTAACGCGCTCGCTTTATAAACCCCGCTCCGGTCCGGCGCAAAACCGTTATCCGGGTCACTTACAAAGGCCGCTAACCGCTTAAAATCGGGACTCTTTTCGTACCACTCGTTTATCTCCGCTTCGTGCGTACTCAAATCCCAGCCTTTTTCAGCCTTTAAAAAAGTCAAGACCTCATTATCCTGAACCCGCGCAATCTCTTCTTGCGCATTTTGCTGCTGCTGAACCAAAAAACGCTGGTTCTCTGCCTTCCAGGAATTGTATTTATTCAGGTCGCGGTAATATTCAACCACCGCCTCCGCGCCTTCCTCCTCTTGCAAAGCCTCAATCTCCGCATCGGACAAAATATCATCCTCGCCAAAATCAGGCTTTTTAGAGTCAACCTTTTCCTGCTCAATCGCCGCCAGCCGCTTCTTATATTCCGCCAATTTCTGCTGCGCTTTCGTTAACGCCCGCTTGGTATCAATCAGGGGATCATGGGTAACTTCCGGCTCCGCATCCGTTCCAGCTTCCTTCTCATCTGCTCCCGCATCCTCTTTGCCAGCTTCCGTTCCCAAATCCGCGCGCTCATCTGCTCCGTCAACACCTTCCGGCGCATCCGGGCTTTCTTCTTGCGCGCCCTCCGCAGCCGATCCAGCTTTTGCGGCTTCTCCATCAGCATCCACATCTTCAGGCTCCTCCGGTTGATTCTTTCGGATAATTCTGTTATCATCGTCCACAACAACAGAGTCCAACTCATCAAACCCCAACTTACTTGCATCAAGCTGGTCCGGTTCCGGCGCCTGCGCAGTCACATTAGCAGCATCAGCATTTGATTGCTGCTGTTGCTCAATATTTGCCGCCGCCTGGTCTTGAATCTCATTTGCCATAACTACAACCTCCATCAATCGCGGGCCCGTCCGGGTAATCCGCCTCTATAAATTAAACCGCCGCCTTCACGGGTCCGCGCGTTTGCCCGGATAATCCGCTCCCGCCGCCGCCATCTAATTGCTGCTTCTGCTTTGCCAACTGTAAAAGCGCCTGCGTCCCCTGCAAAGCCTCCTGCTGCTCTGCCGTAACGCCAGCCTGCGCCAATGCCTGCTCAATTCTTTCCAATAATTTATCAATATCCCCTAAATCGCTTTCTTCCAGCCACCATCTAAAGTCAATCGCCTGCGGACCTAAACCCTGCCAAATCATCTTTACCAGCTCCGATTTTTCCAGGAACCGAGTCGCTCGAGCTGTCGGATTCCTCTCCAAATCATCCATGCCCACCATATACTCGCCCAAACGCACATCATTAAGAACCCTATCCGCCATCTGTAAATTAAGCGCCACCTCATTCTGCTCACCGCTTTTGGGATTCGTTATAAGGAAATACCGCTCATTTGTCACATTCAACTGTATCAGCTTTACCGCCTTATTGTACACCCGCCGTTTCATCCACCGAAAATAAAAATCAGCCACCGCCAAATTATTCTGCGCCTGGCGAACCCGTTGCGCAAACAACGAAGCATTCTCATTCGCGCTCTGGTCCGCCCCCATAAAATTAGCGTGTGCGTTAGTGATCTTGAAAATAAAATCCAAAGCCGATTGCGCCATCTCCAAATGACCCGTAGGAACCTGCGGCGCCTTCCGCTCCTGGAAACTATCGTTTATACTTGCATTCTGCTCAAACTCCATCGTAAAGCCCGGCTCATGGCCGCTCTGCACATACTCATCATAATTTTTAATATTGTCCGGCTTTACATTATCCCCAACACTCGAATTCTTATTGAGAATATCCATCGTCACATTCTGCAAATCATTTAAATGCTGCTGTGGACCTAAAGCGTTTTTCATTATCCCAAAATTCAAATGCGTAAATTTCCCGTAAGCATACGGCTGAAACAACACATAATCCCACATATTATCCTGCAACTGCGCCTTGCGCTCCCCAAGGTGAAAATTCAACGCCGGAATCACCTCGATGATCTTTTTAACCTCCTGATCCTGCTCTATAACCTTCATAGTCGGGTGACTGCGTAAATACAAATCCAGCCGCTTCCCCTCTAGTTGACAAATTTCGCTCTCCCCCGTCTCCATATCCATCAACACCGGCACCCGTTCAACCGTCTTTTTGTGGAACTCGATCACCCGGTACAAACCCTCGTTCTCGTGTTCCTCCACAAAATACCGATGCTGAAAATTCCGCCGAACATCATAAGCCAAATTCGAGTTTTTCCACCATTCATCTTTATCACGTAAAAACCCCTGCAACTTGCTCCTGTGTTCCGGCCAACCCCGCATAATCTGGTCGGCATCCATCCACCGGCTGCGTAATAAATACCGCGCATCATCAGCAAAATCCCGCTTGGCGCGACTATCCCACATCAACTCAAACTCATCCACATTTCCGAATACCAGGCTCCCGTCAATCTGCAACTCGTCCGAATACCTGGGATACATCACCCCCATGCGGTTCATCCCGGCGAGTAGAGTCTTACCCATATTCTCCTTGCACTCCGCATTCAGCGCCAGCGTATCGATAACATTCTCCAACGCCTCCGCCGTCGCCGCATCCCCGCCCTGTTTTGGATACACCCGCATCCGCTCATCACTCAAATAAAAATTGCCAAGTACCTGGTTAAAAATTGTAAAAACTATGTTGAAAACCCTGGTCGGACGCCGCTTTGAAGCATAATACGCCAACTGCTCCTGCGTATACTGCTCCCCCGCAAGAAAGTTATAACCCTTCTCAATCTCATTATACACCTTTTCCCACGTAGGAAACTCGCGGACATACACATCCGCAATCCGCGCCACATCCCGCGTCTTTTTATCCTCCTGGGAAACCACCTTAACATCCGCGCCAGCAGCGCTATTTACATTATCAGCCATGCTATAAATTTACCTTAAAGGTAAAATAAGCACAAGATGAAATGATTTATTTAATAAACCGCCCCTGCCAAATTCCCTAACTCTATAAAAATCAACCAACTACAAAAAACACAACCCCTAAAATAGCTTAAAAAACATTAAACACTTTATCAACCCTCACAAAACACAACTCCATATTTTAACCATCCACCAATAAAAAAAACCCGGAACCGTCTAAACGGTCCCGGGCCTGCTTTGACTTGTGCCCCCCTCCGGTATCCTCCCCTGGTTATTCAAATAAAACAAACTGATCTTTGTTTAATTTTTCTCTGTGATTTTGCATCCACCACCAAAACATATCTTCACCGCTTTTCCATCTTTTTGAAAAGTCCAATTTATTATCAATTCCATATTGGTATCTTTTTTCAAATGCTCGTATAAATGCCTTTACATATTTTGGATAATTAATAACATCCTGTTTTCGACTTTCACCGTTTGCCATAGGACAAAATAAACAACCTATTCGCTTTTGTCCTTTATTATATAATTCGCAATATTTTAAATTATTAAGCTTTATAAATTCCCACACCTCACTTTCTTTCCAATTAATAATAGGATGCAGATAATGTTTTCCAGCCAATTTATTACATGTTTCAACCATTTTTCTATTTGATCTACTAACCGATTCTTCCCATCTTATACCGGTTAATACAAACCTATCATTTCCGCCTTGCTCTTTAAATTCATGGCAACACCAACGCCTTTTTCTTCCGTTGGGAAAACCTCTCCTAACCAATTCCTTCAAAAAAGTTTTATTACTTCTATCCCAATTAACATCAGGATATTCATTTTTTATGAACTTTGTTAATTCAGGCGGATCAATTGTTGTTACGTTGTAATGTGCATCAAATTTAACGCCAGCCAATTCAGCTAATTTATAAATAGTAATACTATCCTTTCCCCCAGAGAAAGCCAAATAATAACCTTCTGGCGGTTCATAAACTTTCAATCTATCAATAGCTTGTTGAATCTTATTTATTGGCCCAAACAACGTATTTTCTCTCAACACCTTTCCACCTCGTCCATTAATCATTTCTCGCAATCGAGGCATTTGCCCAAAACATTACTTCCTCCAGCTTTGTCATCGCCAACGATCTTTCCCGGCCCTCCGGACAAACCTCATTAATCAAACAAGCAAACTCTTTTGCCTTTTCCCGAATTTTTAAAATATTAACTATTCCTTCCTCAGAAGGAACATGATGACTAAAATTTCTTTCAATCACATCATTCATTATTTTTCTCCTTAAATTGAATAATCGTACCACCATCATCTTTTTTAATACGAACCTTATTTAATAAACTATCCGGCTCATTCGTAATTCGTAATTTGTAATTAAACCTCGTTTCTTGCGAAACCCCGCTTCGCACCCCCAACCGCCGCGCATACACCCGCGCCGCCATAATCGGCACATCACGCGGAAAATCCATCATCACCGGCGCAATCGCACCCGTTCCCGTCCACGCTAACTCCCGGTTACTCACCCATTTAAACCACCCAAAAGAACTGTCCGCGTTCACATACCAGTCATACTCCGGCAAAGGCGCTAAAAACGGCACCATATTAACATACCAAAAACTAAAATTCCCCTGGTAATACACCGGCAAACTATCCGCCAGCGTACTATCAACAGTCGTATCCGGGTAAAAGAAAAACATCAACCCATCCAGCGTTCCGGGATCATACCTGCTAAACAAACTATCCGCCGCCACCGGCGCATACAACCCCGCCTCCGCCGTAATCCCAACCAACGGCAACAACCCCAATCCGCTACATCCCGCCAGGCACAACACCACAAACAACATTGCCCACCAAGTCCACACCGTCCACCTCGTCCACAATCTTTTCATACACACCTCCAATTCGTAATTCGTAATTTATAATTCGTAATTGTCTTCAAACAACGGCAGCCTTCTCGCCTTCACCGCCGCCGCGTTCAACCACAAAACCTCCGTACTGTACCGACTCCCCCCACACGCTTTTTGCACCCTCGCTTGCGTCTCAAACCTGCCCCATCCCTTCAACGCTTCACTATACAAAGCGCTATCATAAGCGCTTAATACCACCATCCCCTTAACCTTTTGCAAAACATTCAACAAACGAACATGATCTTCCCGGCTCATCTCAAACCTGTACCCGCCCGGCTCCTTTTCCTCTCGCATCTTGGTCCGCGTCTCCGGCAAATACGGCGGATCGCAATAAAACAACGTCTCGTCCGTATCGCACTTTTCAATAACATCACATGCAGGTAAACATTCTATTGCCACCTTTTTAAATCGCATAATTGCCTTTTCTAATTCCGCAGGATACGTATTCCAATCATGTGTACAAAATCTCCAAAAATTAAAAGCCATACTACCCCGGAACCCTGTACTCACGTCCGTTGTAACACTATCGCTCCTGAACCCCATAAACGACCTCACAATCGTCCTCCGCGCCATCTCCACATCATCATCAACATAACCATAACTCAATTCAAACTCTGCCCTGCTGTACGGCGTCAATTCCAGCATCCCTATTAACCTGATCGCTTTTTTCTCATCCCGTAACACCCGGAACACATTCACCACCTGCCCGTCCAGGTCATTGTATACTTCTGCAAAAGACGCAGGCTTTTGAAGCAACACACTCGCCGCCCCGCCAAACGGCTCAACATAAATCCTATGCGCCGGAAAATGCCCAATCACCCATTTAGCCAACCGCCACTTACCGCCATGATACCGCAACACCGGCCGCTTCACCCTAACCTCTTCCATTCTCTCTAACCCTTCTCCATCTTCTCACCTGACCCGTTGCCCGGCTATCGCGCCATACCCTAAACCGTAACCTGTGCCCAGCAGCAATAAACCGCATTCTATGCACCAACCCGCAATCGCAACACTGAAACTTAAAATCCTGCCGCCGCCAATCAATCTCCACCGCCTCCCCCGCCTTATAACTCGGATAAAACTTTTTTCCTTTCATCTTCCGCTCTTTTCCAAAATCTTTTTATTTTCATTCTATCTTTATTAGTCAATATTCCATCCCATCGCTTATTTAAAAGTTCAATACATTCTTTTGTGTGATGTTCTTTGCAAACATCACCTAATACTCTCTTTATTTCTGGCCTGATAACTCTATACTCAGCCATTTTATAACAAAAAGAACAAAACATATCTTTTCCCTTTCACCATTCGTAATTCGTAATTGCCTTACACCCCATCCGCACCTGCAGGCCGCGCCATCCGTTTCCGCGACCGCGTTCCAACCTCCCCATAATCATCCGTCATACCAACCCGCTCCTTTGCCTTCTTGCGCACCGGCGCCGGTAACCACTCATGCAACCGCAACTTAATCGCCTGACCCATAACCCTGTCATCAAAATTTCCCTCCTCAGCCTCCGGCTTGCCGTTCTTATTATAAACAAAAGTAAGGCATTCCCTGAACACACCAGGCTCCAACGCCCCGTCCGTCCCCTCCCGCAATGCCTTCCTAAACTCGCTCAACATCGGCGATCGCGTCACATTAGTAGTCAACCAACCCAACTTATCCGGCGAAACCGGCTCCTCAACCACCCGGTCATAATCATACTGACGCATAATAAAACCATACCGCTTTTTCAACTCACTGATCACCGCGTAACCGTGATTGTTCTTTTCCGGCGCAATAAAACAGCTATCATACCACCGCCCAAAATGCGCCAGCAAATACGCCAACACATCCGTATCACAATGCCCCCGGTACCACGCCACATCACGACCTAAAACCCTGTCATACACCACAAAATAACTAAAATCCCCCTTTTCCAAACCCTCCGCCACATCGCAACTAATACAATACCTGTGCAACCACGCCTTTATTACCGCAGGCGGCTCCACAACACAAATATCCCCAAACTCATAATTAAACAACCGCACCTTTTCCGCCCCGCCTTTTCCCGTAACCTCAAACGAAAACCTGTACCCGCTCCTATCCGCCCGCCGCTTTTCCCAATCCTCCGCCAATAACAAACGCCGCGCCACCTCCCGGTTATCAAAATACGGCGAACCAGCCATCAAATGATCTATGTCGAGTTCTTGTGCGATCGCTTTCGGATTATCCTTTCTCCGCTCACACTGCTCATCATACCAAATCGATCTCGGTTTTCCCTCCCCATCCTTATACAACCCTATATTCTTCATCGGATGCAAACTCCAATGAAACGACAAAACATCAATTGCCCCGCTAAACCGCAGCTTACTAAAATACCGCCCAAACCCGCCAGGCGTACTAACGCAAATTCGACACAACGAACTATCCCCCGTCGCCGTCCACGCCTCCTCGTCCTGATGCTCCCAAAACGCAAACTCATCCAGCATAATAGCCCGGTACCGCCCGGACCTGCTGAAATCCGCCGTACAATGCTCCCCCTCAATAAAACTCTGCGTTTCCGGATTCACCAGGTTAGCAATCTTGTCATGCACATTCGTATTAAACCCCTCCGGCAAAAAAACCGGATGTAATAAATACAAATTATACCGCAGCTTTTCAAACAACGTCTTTAAATTACCCTTAACATCCACCTCATCAAACTTGTAGGATCCAAGCAGAAAATCATTCCCGCCTGCCGGCTGCAACCAAAACCACAAAAACACAGTAAGAACCAGCCACGTAAACCCCATATCCCGGCTCTTTTCCACCAGCAAATCCCGCCCGTTTCTTATTCTATCAACCAAATCCAACGCTTCCTTTTCCTGAAAAGCATATAACAAAAACGGTAAAGTCGGACGAGTCAACCCGTACAACCGTAAATACTCCGGCCTCGGCTCATGCGTCCAGGCATGATACCTGAAAAACCGCCGCACATCCCGCAACGCCCGTTGTTTTTCCATCTCCGCAAACTTTGGGGAACTGTCCATCAGCGAATATAACTCACGCCTTGCCCTTACGTTTGCCGAGATTTCTTTTCCGCGTTTCCTGTAAGTGCGCGTCCATATCTCGCTCGATTTCTGCATCCGTCATTTCTGCCAAATTAATATAAACCTTATTACTATTTGTTGAACCACTTTCCTCGCCATCAGCCCCGCCGCGTACCTGGCCCAACTCCAACGCCTTAAATATAGTATCATCACTCACATTATTCTTATCCAACCGGTTAAGCAACGCCTGAATCGCCCTCAACCGCACCTTGGGAATATAATGCCGCACAATATCATCGATATCCTCGCTCCACTTTTTTAAATACGCATAAAAAGTCGGCTCCGAAATACCAAACTCATCCGCCATCTGCTTATTCGTTTTGCGCTTGCCGCACTCCGCAAACTCATTTTCCGCCACCCGCGCGCAAAATTGATTTCTATTTACCTTCGTCCTGCCCATTCACACACTCACATCGTCCAGTTTGTCCACCCCGTCCATTTAAAAAGTCCGGTCCCCGAGTAGGTTCGCCTGCTTTATCTTTGCGAACCGTATCGAGGGGCACGTCTTACTAATTCCTGTACCACTTTTCCGGCAGCTTGCCGCCCTTAATCTCCTTCAACAACCAACCAGGCACCGGCCGCCACTTAACCACACACTCCGGCGCCAACTCACAACAAAACACCCCATCCACAAAATGCCCCGTAACAACCCGCGTTCCATCGCTTACCAATAACAAATCGCTCATGTACACCTTAACCTCAACGCCGTTATCCTCATAACCCACCACCTTACAATCCGGCCATTCCAACCGGTTAATCCATTTCCAGCCATGCTCGCTCACCAGTACGTCTCACTTTTCACGTCTCACTTTTGCCGTTCTACCACTCATTCAACCAGGAAAAAAACCACAACTCCCATACCAGCCCCACCAGTAACGCCCAAAACACCACCCGCGCAATTGTAACCTCAATTTTATTCATACCGTTAGCCTTAATGTCTTAAAAGAACCATATAAACAAAAGTTAGAATAGCTGCCAAAACCAAAACCGAATTCAATAAATCAAATTCTTTGTTTTCTTTTTCTTTGAAACCCGTACATTCATCGCCATTATTTTTTTTCACCTCATTTGTACAAGTTTTTTTTATGGATAATTCATCCATAGGCCCATCTAATGGGCTTTTAGTTTCCATAAATAATCTATTCTTGTACCAATAACACAGTTCACAATTTTTTTTCATCTTTTCATCCCCTTAATTAACCCCTTATTAGTCCGTTCCGTAAATGCATCAATCACCCCCATCCGGTCCAGAACCCAACCAAACACCTGTATTCCCAATACCCCAACCACACAACACACCGCATACCACTGGGGAGGAACATTCCACAACTTTAAAATAATAATCAACTGCAAAACCACCGTATACTTTGTAATAAAAAACGTCCCCCAGTGAAAATAATGCAGTTGATTAATAACCATTTTCCTAAATCGGTTCATTCCTTCACCTCGAAATAAACATCATTATAAGCATTACAAGTACTGCACCTCGGCCAGTAATAACACCGATTCAAAAAATCACCCCACGTATACTCGCTAATCGGCGTCCCAAACTTTTTTAACAACAAATAAATCAAACAACGGTACATCTGCAAATCGGGACCTATAATATGCTCATGCGTATCACACCACACCAGCCGCGTATCACGTTTCAACATCTCCGGGTCAAACACCAGTTCATTAGCCGTTGCAATAATCCCCTCCCTGCGGAACCGGTCCAGGTACATCTCCGTGCTAATCCCATCCGCCCGAATCACATGCACATGCCACTTCACCCCTTTCGGAATCTGCCGTAACCGCTCAATAAACAAATTAATTGCCGGGTCTTCTTTTGGATGATACGAAATTTTCAAAATCAAATTATTCGTACCCGGAACCAGCCGCTTTACCTGCTCCATCCCCTGCGCCGGCAAACTCGTAAACGCCGTAATATTAAAATATTCCAAACTATTTAAAAGATCGCCAAACCAGGGAATGAGGAAATGCTCGCCGCCATTAAATACCAACTCCCGCAAATTATAAAACGAATTCAACACCATCTGCCAATGCTCCAACGGTTGCAAAGCAAACACCGGCGTCACCCCGCCATTCGCAATCCGGTTAATGCAAAACTCACATTTATTATTACACGCAAAACTCAAATAAACATGCACATGATCCGCCCGCTTACAATCCACAGGAACATCAATTCGCCTTCCAACTAACCGGGCAATCAAAGCATTTTTTATTTTGCGAAACCCGCGCCGATCCCGTTCCGCCGCATACTTTACCAGGTTCGGGTCTCCAACATGCTTTAAAATAAACCGCTTTAAACTATTCACCGCACACCTCCATCATTAACCTGTCAAACATCCTCTGCATCCGCCAATCCTGGTAAATCCGCCAGAAATGATTAATTCCCCAGAGCATCACCCGCTTTTCGCATCGATCAGTAATATACCGAATAGAATAAAAAGGAATACATTCATTCTGGCAAATCATAGCCAGCCTGTTACTCTCCATCTCTACCACAAATTGCAATAACGAAAAATCACTTCTCCGGTAATACCGCGCAACCAACTCTAAAACTTTTAATCTTCTTTTTTCAGAATGTACCGCTCCATCATACACCGTACAAATACCCGGTATATACTGTACCTTTTTATCAATCAAAGAAAATTTAAGATGAGTAAAAAACTTTTGTGATTTTCCGCCAACAATATCAACACCAAAATAATTAGCAGAAGATATTAATTTATTTACTGGTAGCTTTCTCCCCCCATTCATCAAATCCCCGGCGCTCCCAAACAACACCAACCCCGAATACTTTTCCTTAAAATTCTCCCAGGGAATATCATTAATCAAAACCTTTGGCTCATACCGCACATGCCGCACCTCTGCCCACCCGGCATACGCCACCAGAACAGGTAATTTTTTCGCCACAATATCATCACCCTCCGTAGCCTGGTACTGCGCTTTCTCCAAATATTCATCGGACTGCGCTAAATACCTTCCAACCCGCCGCGCCACAAAAAACCCCACAACCAACCACCCCACAACAATAACCACTACCAACATATCACACCTCATCAATTCATATTAGCATCCAACCACTCACCCAACTTTTTTAAAACCACCTCCACATCCGCTTCCTGCTTGCATATCCAATACCCCCGACCTACATCCACAGAAAATTTCCCATCACTCAAACGCAAAGTAACCTCTTTATAGCCTCCCCAAATATCCTTAAACTTTAATCCAATACAATACACCCCCGTACTAGTCTGACTTTTTTTCAGCAAAAAAAACAACACATCATAACTATGTGTATTTTCGCTCTTATGAATTGAAATTTCCAACCCATTAGCCAGTTGATCCAATAACTCACTCATACCGCGTCTCCCGACAAATCTTTTTCACCGTATCAATGTGAATCTTTAAAACCTCCGCTGTCTCCGCCTGCGTCTTACCCAGTTTTTTATGCAGAAAAAATACTCCGCTCCCCAACAATAACCTTCTGAACGCCGTAAAATCAAACGCAAACTGCCGACGCAACTCTTTTTTTAAAGTGTTATCAGGCAAACAATAATGCGCTGATAGGCTCCGAAAATCATAATTCAACGCCAACTCATAGCGGCGCAAATAAATCTCCTGCACAACCTGGTTAATCCTCTCCACCGGAACATGCTCACCTTTCTTACGCTCCATCACGCCTCCTTTTTACCCAATAAAACCTTAATCCTCGTCTCCAAAAAATCACTACAAAACCCGTTTAAAACCTGCTCGCTCGTAAACCGAAACACCCGCCAGCCCTGGTACTGCGCCTCATTATACTTTTCACAATCCTTTGCGTACCCAACCGGTCTATTATGCCTCCCCTGCCGAAACGTCCCGCCCTCGATCTCCACCGCAATTTTATGCTCAACCCACGCATAATCAAACCGCCACCGCCGCACCTCATCAAACCTAAACTCATCGCCAGGCGCAGGCAAACCTGCTAATTCACATAACAAAGGGAATCTCTCAACCGCCATGCTTTTATTCATTATCCTCAATCTCCCTTATAAAACACATCAACACCGCCGCCACCTGCGGAACTATTGCGTTTCCAAGTGATCTAAGTCTGTCCACCCTATGGGGAACCCCATTAGCCACTCTACCCACGCTGGGTTCAACTGACCAATATTCCCTTGCCTCTGCAGCAATTCTACCAGGTTCACCCCACGCGGATTCTTCATTCTGTTCATAAACGCCGGCGAATATGGCGAATGTTGATTTCTGTAATCCCTTGCCATCGGCGTAGGAAACATCTGCACCGCTAAACTCAGCGGCGGCGTGGCTACTTTCTTCTCCGCATTCCTTTTCAACCACGTCTCCGTATTCTCCCCTGTTACCTTTTGTCCTCTTGGTGTGGGAAAAAAAGTATGGGCCCTGGTTTTTACCTGCGCTATCAGGGTATCGCCCCGTTGCGATTTTGCCGTTTCCTTGTCCGCAATCGCTTTCAATGGCGTTCGCCAAAATCCATACTCTTTTTCTAATGTGCCACGCCGCAACGCCACAAGCTGGAATAACAACCGTCCCCGTTTCGTAACCGATACTTTCCAGATCATCATACACCTGGTCGAGCGCCAGATCGATGATTCCAGGCACATTCTCAGCAATAACCCAACCCGGCCTTGCTTCCTTAATAACCCTGAACATTTCCGGCCAGAGGTAACGGTCATCTGCCTGGCCGCCTCGCTTCCCGGCCACACTGAAAGGCTGGCAAGGGAATCCTCCGGTAACAAACTCAACTGCCCCGTATTTTTTAACAACCGCTTTTCCATCCAACTCCTTTATATCCGTAAAAATCTCCGCTTTTGGCCAATGCTTTCGTAACACCTTTTGCGGAAAAGGCTCAATCTCACAAAACACATGCGTAATACCCGGCCAAATCCAATCCGCCGCCAGCGCAAAACCGCCTATCCCGCTAAACAAATCCAGGTGAATCACTTTTCCAACTCCTCCATACCATCGACACAATCTTTCACCCGCTCCACATACCCAAACTTTTCCCTCGCAATTTTTAGCGGCACAAACAAATCACCAGCCCGGTTAACCCGCAAAAACGCAAACGGCACCCATTGATTGCTGATCTTTACCGCCTTAACCTTTGTACAATTTGCGCTCACCACCTCCTTAGTTACCGCCTGCGCCACCCAATTTTTCAACTGCACAAAATCTCCATATTGCCGACTCTCAAGAGGAGATCCATTAACCACCGAACTATTGATCAACGCCACCACCCCGGCGTTATCGATCTTTTCACCATACTTTGTTTTTATTTCATTCATACCCTTCGTGCCTCCACAACATTTTTTATCAAAGCGTCAACAGCAGCAGGCACATTTTTTGCCTCTGCTATTCTGCGCCAGTTCAAATACCCATGCTTAACCCCTGCCGGCACATCAACCCCGCACTCCATACACCCGCGCTTTTCACTCCCCGCCGCCGCAATCCGTTCACCAGTTTTAAACAAAGCCCACTTAACCATAACCCCTCCGCAGGCTGAACACCGCGCTCCTTCCACCCCGCAAAACCGCTCCTCGCCATCAAACGCAACCGCCGCACCTGCGCTCTTGCCATTCCCACCCGCGCTAAACTGCCGCACCCGCGCCACCGCCTGCGCCCCGTTACCACCCACATCTAAAAGCCAAACGGGAGTAGCATGGCCCTGCTGAACCCGCCACCCATCCAGCGACAAATTCCGCAGAGCTCCAATAACCAACTTTTCAGCGCCATCACCCAAACTATGCACCACATCAGCGCACACATCCACCAGCGCCAGGCGATCTGCAGGCGGCAAATCCTTGTCTAAATCAGCCTTTAAAAGCGCATCCCAGGGCGCCATAGCGTATGCCAGCTTTAACGCCTGGTTCGCCATCCCGCTCTTTTTTAAAACCCGCCACCGCCTTAAATTAAAATCCGCCGCTTCACCCTCCCTTTTTTCAGGAGGAGAAAAAATCCTATTCACTACACTATCCCTGTTACTATCACTATTAATATCACTATCACTATCACTATGCGGCATAACTGCAACAGCTTTCCCATTTACCGGCGCAGAAACCGGCGTTTCTGCCTCATTACTGCCTTTTTCTGCATCAGAAATTTTCTTTTCTGCGGAAGAAACATCAACGCTCTGCGGCGCCGCTTCACGTTCAGCCGCGTCCCGCTCCCGCATACTCTCACGCTTACGAACCAGCCACGCCATATCCTCCACCAACCATGGAGAAAACAAAAACCCGTTCTCAACCACAAACGCCAACCGGCCATTTTCATCCGTAACCTGCAACGCCGCCTCGTAAATCTCCATAAATCGACCAACCGGCAACCCCACCTCACCGGCCAGCAACGCCAAATCCACCTCCTCATTCGCCACCCGGTACTTGAACCACGCACAGCGACAAAGAACTTCCAGCATCCGAAAATAAAACATATATCCATCGCTGCCGAACTTTAACATCAGGTACTTAATCACCCGCTCATTATCCGGCGAATGATAATGCGCAAACCAATCCCCATTTTCTCTCCGCTTCCGTCCCATGCCTTCCCTGTCCGTTAAAAAACAATCTGTAACGTTCTTTGCAATTTTCTAAACATCTCTTTCCGCACATCCAACTCTTGCTGAAAAAATAATCCCTCGTGAAGATAATTATGATGTTTCAAAAACTCGATCTTATCCTCCAATTTTTCTTCATCAATATACCACTGGCAACACAAATCATAAATATTTTCCAAAACCTTATAATCAGACACATCGCTCTCATCGTTTGGTCTTGATCGTATTTTTTCAAAAAAATCCATTTTCGTCAACATAAAACCTCCCGTCCATCAAGTCCATACCGCCCACTCACCTACTCATAATAACCAAAATCCATCTCATCCATCGCTATTTCAACATCATCTTTATCCCGGCAATCATTTTCAACCTCATACAACATTAACCGTTCAATCGCCGCCTTAATCTCATCCCTACTTTCCCAAACCCACTCCCGGTATTGCATAACCGGTACATCAAAACTTTCCTGGGGAATCATATTCTCTTCATCATCCTCATCATACTTCCCATCCCACATTTCACGGTATTCGTCATACGCATCCTTGTCCAGCTTTTTCAAATCACTCATATCAGCCAACGAAACCAAAGGACAATCATGCGCAAAACAACAATACGGATCACTATCCTTATCATCATCCGGCGCCAAACACCCGTAACCATTATTCAAATTTCCGCCAAAACCCAACCGACACACTCTCATCAACGAATTTATATCCGTTAAAATCGGTTCTTTAAACTCTTTATACATACCATCACCTGTTTTCTAAACTAACCCGGTCCCCGAGTGATTCGCCTGCTTTATCTTTGCGAATCGTATCGAGGGGACAATTCTCAAATCACGCCCTATCCCAGGGCATCGCTCTATGTTTTGCCAAATAAATTAAATCATCAATACTTCCCTTAAAATTATCGCCCGGCTGCTTGAAAAAATAATTAGCACGTTGTGCAACACAACGACTTAACAAATCCATCATCCAAAAAGCATTACACTCCCTGGCTTTTTTCCCTTTCTCACCCCCGCAAATCACCCAATCCAGCTTGCCAATCACATCCATCGGAATAGGAACCGGCCCCAACATCGGCTCCACACTCACAAACTTTTTCCACTTGACCGAAAGATGCAACAAAGTATCGATGCGCGGCATAAGCAACTCATTCTCCACCGTCACCCCCAAATAAATATTAGGATGCGGAACAAGTTCACTAAAAAATTGTACCATCCGCTCCGGCCGCTTCGTCAAAAAGAAAAACACATGCCCATGATATGCCCAATTTGCACAATCAACCATAATTTTATTTATCACCCAATCCGGCACATCCTGGTGAAACAAATCACCCATACTGCACACAAACACACTCTTGGGCTTTTTCCATTCAAACGGCTGTAACCACTTGTCATTGTGAACCGTCACCTTAAACGGTTCATTAGCATCATACCCGAACCGCCCCCGTAGCCGCCCCTCCGCCAACCGCTTCGCATAACAATGTGTACACCCACTACTAATCGGCGTACACCCGGTAACGGGATTCCACGTCTCGCCCGCGCTCCCATCCGGCGATCTCACCCACTCAATTTTTGTTCCCACTTTTCACCTCATTCGTAATTCGTATCTCGTAATTCGTAATTGCACTAAAAAGCGCGGCGAACCAAGCCATCCATTACCACCATTTTCGCCTGTAAATTAACCCAACCCGCCGCGCATCCAACTATAACTTAAACTCCGGTTTGCCAGCTACAATCAGCCAATCACATAACCGGCTTTCCAACTTCGCAATCTCTTCCCGAATCCGCGCCCGCTTCACCTTTTCCCATTCCGGACAAGTCATTACAAAATTCACCGACTCACCAGGAGACTCCGGTTCCTCGATGCTTATCTTCACATCCAACTGCGCCAACCTGGTCGGCTCGCCGTTTTCATCAACCGCTAGATCATCATCCATAAACACCGGGATCTCCAAAACCAACACACCCGGCAAAGTTTCCGCCTCCGCTTTAGTCGATCCGGTTTTACTGCTAAACTGCACACCCAACTTGCGGCCATCCTTACTATCACTTTCGCTCAAATGCTCCAAATGAACATTCGTCTTGATCTTCCCATACCCGTCCAGCAGATCAGCCGCATTGACAATATCCAAAGAGTTTTTACGGAAATGGTTTAACAACTCCCGGTGAGAAAAATTAATCCCTAAAGCTCTGGTCCATAACTTCCATTCATCCGAAAAATCGAATTCATAATAAACAGTTTCAACCTTTCCACCAGGGGCAACCTCCGCCCGTTCATCCATCACCAACTTTACCGAAACATCCGAATAATAAATCGTCCCGGTCGATTTATCCGCCCACCGTTCCACCCAATCCACAAACCCGGCCAGCGAATAAAACGAATGATTCGCCACCCCGCGCCGTTGCAACGGCGGCAACTCCGCGTGTTTCTTAACCAACTCCACCCGCGCAATCGGCTCCTTGCTCTCCGGGTCAACCATCCGTACCAAACGGATAATCTCCGTCTCGCCCGGTAACAACCGCTTTCCTAAATCCTGCTCACTCATAAACACATCCTTTCAATTAAATACCCGGTCCCCGAGTGATGCGCCTGCTGGTCATCGAGTAGGTTCGCCTGCTTTTCCTTTGCGAACCATATCGAGATGCATCTTTGCGAATCGTATCGAGGGGACATTTCTCAATTCGTAATTATTTTAGCCGCCTCATCACCGGCCAGCCGAAACGCCTGCGCCTTTTCAGCATACCCGGCCTTTTCATACCTTTCAGCATACCCCAACAACTTTTCCCGCAACGCCTTCACCCTGGCGATCACCTCATCCGCGCTCATCATCCCGCTCCCGGCGTTTCTCCTCCGCATCCTCCAAAAACGATTCCTGCTCCGGCAAATCCCTGTCACTCCCGCTCGCCTGGCACATCAACAGACCCTTAACTTCCTTCGCATAAGTAACCGCGCTTTTCGGCAACTGCGGCGAAACCTTTTTCACACTCCACCGAATCCCGTAATTATTTATTTCCGGGTGACGAAAAATCTCAATATCCAGCGTCACCTTACCCTTAGCCCCCTCCGGGGAATCATACAACGCAAAATTCTTGCATACTTCCTCGCCCAACTTCTGAATCGCCTGATTCAACCCATCCAGCATAATTCCGCCATCAATCCTGCCGGCAGTCAACTCTTTTAACGGCATTTCAAACCTCCATCAATTATAAAAATAAAAAGCCCGCCCGGACCGGGTGAGTGGGAAATCAACCCGTCCAGGCAGGCCATTAATTAAACGCGCATTCCAGCGTACAAATAGTAACCAACCACAAAATCACAATAATAACCAACATGCCCAACCAAAAAACACACCCGAATTTCATATCACACCTTGTCCATTATATCCACTTTCAAATCAGTAATAATTTTTTCTAAAAATTTTATGAAACTGTCTGTAAAAAAATCGCTTTCATCACCAGGATAAATAGTCTCAAAAAAACATTCCGGTCTTTTTTTAGGAATAAATTTAATTCGTATTGCCTCAAGTTCACCTTTCTTTACAGCCTCAATACACCTCTGATAGTAATTAATAATTGTTTCATCATCAATTACCTTTAAAATTTTTTCTTGATTGTCCATTATGTCCACATCTTCCATAAAAAGAATGACGCACCCAGCCGCTCCAATGTTTTTGGAATACGAGGTTTACTCTCACCATAGAGAACCGCAACTTTTTTCATGCCTCGCGTCATTTGCTCCGGCGCCGGGACTCGAACCCGGAATTTAAGACGTTAATAAAAATATGCACCATTGTGCGAAACGTGTGCCTCTACCTTTTCAGCCATCGCCGGAAACCGCCTCTTTACAATACAACACCCGCCTCTTTGGAAGCCTCTTCGCCTCGAATGCGGGAGAGAAACCTTATCATCTCTTGCTATAGAATCAGGCTTTGGAACTCACTCCAGCTACAATCATGTACCCAACGGAATCACCTCCTCTCATTTTCATCTGCTAAATCCCTTCATCTGCTTAAATCTGCGGTCAAAAAATTCACCACATCCGCGCGCGGAATCACCCGCGTACCATCTGCCCACAAATGCTCCCTGAAATACCCGGCCTCGATCTTGACCTTCATAGTCTGCTCACTCAACTGTAAAAACTTCTGTACCCGTGATCTCCGTAAAAACTCCGGGCACTTGCCGCGTTTCACCACCTGCAGGCCTTTTGCATCCAACTCATCCGGGCAGCCGAAAAATTCAAACACCGCCTGCACCGCCTCGTCATGGGTTATCATTCTATGATCTCCTCACTAAGCGCCATTGCAGAATATCTTTCCTCTAGTGAAAGAGTTTTCAAAAATACAAGCAAAACTAAACAAGCTTTTTGACATTCATCCGAGTTATTAAACTCATTTTTTTTGGCTGATTCGATACAATATTCAATATTTGAATCTTCTAAATTCCAATCATCGATAACTATATGAGCATCACCACCACTACTGGCACCCGGCAATTCATAAAAATCATTGATTAACTTGGCCGCCTGTCTAGTTGCCTCATTTATAATTCTTGGACTTCCAGCCTCTATCCAGCAACCTATACACATTATATCTCACCCTCACGGTCCCAAACATCCAGGCGCAGCCATTCACACAACCGACAAACCAGCCACGCCGCCAACATCAACGCGCCGATCACCGTCCACAACCACGAATTATTTTCTTCCGTAATTCGTAATTCGTAATTCGTCATTGTTTCACACCCTTCATCATAAAAATAATCTTGCCCAGGTTCAGCGTAATCTCAAACGCTGTCCCGCATGAAAACGCCAACTCACCACGAAAATAATCATAAATGGATTGCAATACCGCCGCCTCATACCCTTTATACCCCTTGTCGAACAACTCAAACGCCTCCCCATCCGTCACCGGCAAACCGCACTCACCCGCCAGGCGAGCAATTTCATCCGTTTTTTTTGGGTCATTACCGTAAACAGTCAAATTTTCTAACGTTAATTTTATATCGCTGCCGTCCCCTCTCGCAATTGCTTCCAGCATATCCACATCATCCGCTCCTTGCGTCTCACGTCTCACGTCTGACTTTTCACTCTTTCTCATTGCCTCACCCTTTTTTTACGTAAAAACGAAATAACACTTGACAATTATCTGTTATTTTAGTAAACTATTCAATTGTATAGTTTGTTATTCTGGTAATTGTTTTATGAAACGAACAACTCTCTCCTGTCGATGAAACTGCCTGCCGTTAAGCATTGCCGAAATATATCCCCTGCTTAACCCCAGGCTCCGGGCGACTTCGGTTATCGAAACCTTGGCCCTTATCAGTTTCTGTTTCAATTCTATCGTTTCAGCAGGTTGTACAAATGTTTTCATAACACTTTTCCCTTTTCTTTAGCATACTATTCAATAGTGTACAATTCAATATAATATGGAATTACATAAGAGTCAAGAAAAAAATGCGGAAACATAGAAATTTTTAAAAATATCATGCTAAATATGGAAATTTTACGCAATAACGTAAGTTTAAATAAATCATCGTTTTGTGAGCTAATAAATATTTCCCCAAGTTCATACAGCGATATTTTATACAACCGGGCAAATCCCAGCTTGCAAATGATAATCGGTGTTTTCCAGGCATACCCCAACCTCAACCTTAGCTGGCTGTTCTACAACCAGGGCGAAATGTTCCTCGCCCCGGCCACCGTTAACAGGCTCAAAGAACCCGCCAGCCAATTCAACACCCCCGGCGAATGGGATGTTCTCTCCGCCCGCCTTAATGACATCGCCCCCCAAAAACGCCAGGCAATTTTAAAAATTATTACCGGTCTTTTGGATATGCTGTAAACCCTGCTCCACCCGGTTAAACTGATAATTCACACACTCTTTTTGACCACAATCAGGATCGCAAAACAATGCACACAAACCATCTATCATCAACCGTAATACCGCCAGTTCCACCAGCGCCGTCTCCACATCTTTTTCGTTCCTCATTCGTAAAAACTCCCTTATTTAATAATTATAAACATAGAAGCAAAAAACATACCATTAGAAAAACGTTATATTTCACCTTAAATCATATAAATATTAATTCTTTTTTTATTATCTTGTTTCAAGCTGATACAAACCAATTACAAAAAAGTACAACAACCGATCTCCCCTGGTACATCGCCTTACCCGTTCTAATCATCGGTTTTTACGGCGGCTATATCCTTCTCTCCGCCCGTAATAATTCTATAAAAAAATACCGCAATCAACCATTTATCAACGAACACAGAAAGGGGAAAAAATGAAAAACGTTAAAATTATTTTTTTTATTATAACCTTTTCAACATTACCACTGTACAGTCAAGGCTACATTTTTTATGAAATTCTGCGTCCCTTTTCAAAAACATTAATTGATTCAAGCAGAACATCTTTTGATCTCATTGTTAACTTAAACTATGTTGCAGACAAATCAAAAGTAAACCAGGGTACGCTTTTATATAAAATAATATTTCAAGAAAAAAACAATATCCATCTATTAGAAAAATATAGTCGTTATGATATAGAAATTGTTTTTGTGGATCAGGAAGATTTTTGGAATGAAAGAATCTCCGCCTGGATAAAAAACTTTAAATACTTTGTATACGAAAACAAACTGTGTTGGGAAATCACTGGCGAACAACAGTCGTACTATACAATGTTTAATGAAATTCATAAAATGTATAGCTACTTTTCAATTAACGAAAATGAAGTAATGCTATTAAAGTATAAAAAATAACATGCCCTCCATCCAAAAAATAAAACTCAAATCCGGCCAGGCTTTCCGCGTCTCCTGGTACATTAACGGCATTCGTCACAAACAATACTTTCCGCCCGGAACACCTCTGCAGGCCGTCAAAACCTTTGCCGCCAACATCCAGGCAAATAAACTCGCTGCCGCCATCAATAACAACGCTGCCGGCATCTCCCTTGCTCAGGTTAAATCCGTCACCCTCGCCGATCTGCGTAACCTATACCTGTCCCGCCGCGCCCACGAAATTGATACCACCCGCGCCGCCTTTGCCTTAACCGCATTGTCCCGTTACACTCCCCCCGATCTTGCTATCAACCACATCACCCAACACACAATCCATACCTTTCGCGATCAACTCCTTGAACACCGCCTCGCAGCCCTCTCCAATCCATCTCACGACCAGGTACAAAAAACCCGGCGCGGCGTCAACAAAGAACTCCACGAACTCAGGGTAATCTTCAACTGGGCCTACAAACAAGACATCGTTTCATTCAAAGTATTTGATAAAGTCTCATTCTTCCATGCCGACCATAACCGCCCGGAAACCTTATCCCGCACCGAAGAAAAACTATTCTACAAAGCCCTGCCCAACCGCGATCTCCGCCTGGCATATTACATCCTGCGCTTTACCGGACTCCGGCGCGGCGAACTCATGCGCCTTACCTGGGGCAACCTGGACCTGAATAATAAACTTTTAGTCCTTGAACACACCAAAAACCGCACTGCCGGCGATACCGTACCCATACACCCCAAACTGTCCCGCATCCTGCGCTGGATTCATGCAGACCGCCGCAACCCATCCGAACCAATATTCAATTACAGTAAATGGTGGTTAACACGCGGCTTTGCCAATGCCCTGAAAACTGCCGGACTCAAAAAGCACTCCGCCGTACACCTCCTGCGCCACACCTTTGGCCGTAGAGTAATCGAATCATTTCAAAACGATTTTGACAAAGGCGAACGCCTGGCCCAGGAACTCTTACGCCACACCGAACGCAGCATGACCCGCCACTACACCAAAATCGTCAAAGCCTACCTTATCGAGCAACACTCCAAACTTGATTTATAAAGCACAAAAAAAGGACAAAATAAAAATTTACCCTTTGATAATATGATATTTAACTGATATTTTTCAAGTCCTCAAAATCCAGCGGTAGCAATACCATGCGGGTTCGATTCCCGCCCTCGGCACTAACTTAACATCAATATAATCAACACTTACACTCACACACATCAAAAATATTTATTGCAACTTAATCCAATCAATTCCCCAAAATACCCCATTTCCCTGGTAAAAAAGCACAAAAAAAGGACAAAATGTAAATTCCATAAAAAACTTATTTTAATAATTGTATATTAAATTGACAAGCATGGATTATAATATCGTCCGTACTTGTTCTGTTTCTCATTCGGATACTCACTGCATTATTTTTTTGCATATATAAATAACTTTTAACACTTGCTCCAATAATTGTACTTCCTTGCGCTACCCTTATTGCAACTAAATTTGTTTGTAAAACATTTTGAAGAAAAACAGCTATTTCAATTGTATCCCCGGCTGTAGAACTAAAACTGCAATTTACTGAAACCTCATAAACCCCCTGATTCTTCACCTTTAAACTATCCATGGTTTGCAAAATTCCGCTTTGTTCGCCAAGCGTATATCCTCCAATTTTTTTCCATGCGTCAACGGCTGTAATCGATACGCTTGAAGGCGAACTACTTGGAATATAAAGCCCTGCGGCCTGCCAATTATCGTTACTGGTAAAATATCCATAACTTCCCAAACCTATCTTGTCTGGGTTATATGAAGCGCCTGTTTCATAAAATATAGATGTTTTCCCTCCATAGCCGGCAGTATAAAAGTCGTATGTACCGTTTTTATAACAACCCCCGTTTATATAAACATAACAATTATTTTGAGCAGTTGATGATGTTTTATAAGCATAAATTCCCGCAAATGATGCATCTATAACAGTAGTATTTTCTATGTAATTATGTAAAAAACTACTTGTACTAAAAAGAATTCCTCTTGTATTTCCAATTATCGTACAATTGCTGATTTCAAATTTATCTTTGATGCTTTGATATAAAGATGAACCGGAAGTTTGTTCAATAGTAATGTTTGCACCTCCATTTGTATAAGCAGAAGTACAATAAATAAAACAATTTTTAATCCTGCAACCTCTTTCAATGAGGTTAAAAGATCCAGCTGAACTTAAAAGTATACCTCCGTTAGAGGGTACGTTGCGGGAGGTATATCTCATATAAATATTTTCAATAATACAAGGTCTTATATAAGAAGCGCTTACACTATAATGATGTTCCAGATGTATTAAATAACAAGATATTCCCCCATCTGTTATAAAATGGTTTATTAATGATAAATTTTTAATTGTAATTGAACCGCTATCTGCCCTTATAAAAGATTCATTAATATCGCCCTCTAAAATCGTCTCTTCCCTCGAACCCAGCCCCGCCAAAGTCATATACGGCCGCAAAGTAATAGTACTGTCAATTGGATAAGTCCCTGGTAATAAAAATATAATAAAACGATTATCTGCCGTGTTTCCAGTTATTGCATTTATTGTATCTTGAATTGAACAAGAATTGTCAAGAATCTTTATATTTTTATATACCGGATCAGTTGATTCCCCGCCGCCGCCTCCCAAAAGAGAAGTTAAATCATCTGCATCTGCAATCATCTTTCCGTTAATTGCGCTCCAGGATGAATCAAAAGTATATGTACTGGTTCCGGCAAGCATCACCCATAATTGATAACGCCCAACTTTGGCAATATCAAATTCCCAACTTTTATAGCGAATCTTGTAATCCCCTTGCAAAACAACATCCTCTGTTCGTGTCCCATCCGTTCCCCTTATCTGTACAGAATCATATTCCGCATTCGCCAAAGGAATACGATACCGGCTTGCATAACAATTACTTGCCAGGAAAACAATAAAGAACAAAAACAATAACTTTTTTCCCATCGTGACTCACATCTTGTTAATAAAACAAAAGCCTGCCCAAAACATATCCTTCGCAGGCTAACGCTATATTTGCAACTGGAATTCCAATAAAAGACATAAAAAAAGATCTGTTTCTTTTGCACTTGTCATCACAAATCCAATATCCACAAATTATCGAAAGAATCAAACCCCCGTAAATTGGCAGCCATTGCCATAAATGATAAGACCAGGTTGATAAAATAACCATACCGCTATATTTTGCAAACCCCAGTCCACAAAAAAAATAAAAAATATATAATATTATCCATTTCATTTTTAAAACCCTTCTTCCGGCAAAGAGCCCCATTCTTCGCTGCTCTCATCAAACACAGGTTCTTTTTCCTCAATAGGAGACGTCATTTTCCACATACATTCATCATCCGTTGAATTTGGTATACACCCGCCAACTTCCCAGGCCGTTTCGGAAACGCTCGCATCCGCTAACGCCTCCTCGGAAACGCTCGCATTCGCTAACGCCTCCTCGGAAACACTCGCATTCGCTAACGCCTCCTCGGAAACGCTCGCATTCGCTAACGCCTCCTCGGAAACACTCGCATTCGCTAACGCCTCCTCGAAA
>Ga0265297_10001965_pt1 | contig 44250 bp, 69 predicted proteins | sample Munlanlwell13791_FD_192502 | JGI IMG/M metagenome (GOLD analysis project Ga0265297, IMG submission 192502) | Leachate microbial communities from a municipal landfill in Southern Ontario, Canada - Leachate well 137-91 | ecosystem: Engineered > Solid waste > Landfill > Unclassified | place...
TTTATTCATATATTTATTTCTTAATAGATTATATTATTTAGGATATTATGTGTATCGTTCCAATAATTTATTTCTTTTCTCATTCCATCTGTAATTTCATTTCCAAAAACCCACATTTCATCGCATAAATCCATTAACTCTAAGTTGATTTTAAGAGCTAACTCTCTTTCTTTTTTAACCTTGTCGTCTAAAAACTGGGTTAAATAAATATGCGGAGTGATTGGAATATAGCCTTCTAAAACCGCCATTCGGGAATATTTCTTGGCGTTCTCTATGTTCTTTTGATAGTCACCTCGTAAAGGACTGCAGATAAATACTTTTTTCATTTTTGTAACTCCTTTTTATACTCCATATAATATTTATCCCAATCTTCATCAGATAGATAAAATGGGTCTGCCAGTCTGTAACTTTCGAGACCTCCCAAACCTTTTCTGGTATGCAACCATTCTAAAAAGTTAAATATGTCTTGTCCTTTTCTAATCATTTGTTTATTGACTTTCATATCACAGGGTTGATTACACTTATTACAAACAAAATGGAAAGTAACTGGTCTATCACTATCTTTAAAATCTCCTATTCCTTCGGTTCTCATTAATGAATTACAACAATCACTTATAGGTTTATTTTCACTTTTTTGCATCTTTCGCCTGCCTTTTTTTATCTTTTTAATCTCCTTTTTCATGTTCGTGATAATTGTCTAATCTTTCTATTGTTTTATTATATTTACATCGCCAACAATGATGCCACTGTCTACATTCATGGTATATTTTACAATCTATTTTTATTTTGTTATCTTCGTATATTGTCATTATACACCTAATATTATTTAAAGTATAGATTATAATCATCCAACTTAAAAATCATCTCCTTAACGCATGGTTGCCCTTTAAGATGTTTTTTAATTAAACTACCAATCAAACCAGATATAACGAATATATTGTAAATGATTGATTGGGCAGTACAAGGCAAATCATCAGCTGAATAAAAAGTCTTCTCATAAAATTCAATATGGTCTGGGTCGCAAGGATTAATTGCATAAATTCTCATAGTTTCTCCTCCCATTCTTGCGTCAATGTACAGACTTGCTTGTGCTTGGTATTTTATCTTTTTCCAAATTTCTTTTCTTTCTTTCATACTATCTACTGCACAAATTACTATTGGGTTGATATCATTGCCATCAAATTTCTTTTGAACAGCCTTTACATTTATTTCTTGGGGAGCAAAATTATTCATAACTTCATTTAATTCATCTATTTTAAATAACCCTATTGAACGTGAAGGATATAATTGATTAGGTATATTATGTTCTTCAATTTCATCTGGGTCAAAAAGTGTAAAATCTTTAATGCCAAGTTTAGCCAACATTAAACCAGTAGCAGAACCAATAGCCCCACAACCTATCAGTGTAACTGGTTTCATTTCATCTGGATTTAGAATATCCATTTGTCTCCAAAATACATCTGTCATGTTTACCTCCTAATTAATACCACAATATTCATCGTCATTTTCACCAACTTCGTGTATGCGTTTATTTTTCTTTTTATTAACAGGTACGTCAACATCAATATCTTCATCATCCTCATCTTCTTCATCTTCTTTAAAATATTTTTCATGGTCAAGTCTTTCCTTATCGTATCTTTTTCCTTTTTTCCAATATTGATTAAAATTCTTTTCAGTAACTTTATCATCTATCTCTTTTTCTAAAACCAATTTTAATTTAGGGTCTTCTATATAAGGTAAAACATTAATCTCGTTTTCATCTATGATGGATTTAAGAGGTTTGTAAAAATCAATTCTACCTAAAAATTTTCCAGCTTTATTGGTAACAATGGATATTATAAAGCCGTCTGTAACAAAACCTGACGCTGTATCATCATCTGTAGTAGAAAAGAATGCTTCCATTGTATCATGTGAGTGCCACCATACATTAATAGTTTTTACATCTTGGTCAGATTTGTTCTGTTCTAATAAAAATTTACTTAAATCGTCTTTATCAATTTCTGTATTTGTAGAAGTAACCTCCTGTTTTAATAAGAAAATATCAGTAATCATAATCTCTGTTGGACTAATTATTTCAGACCTTCCTAAACCAGAAACTTCACCTTCAACCAAATCAGTATAATACTTCATTTTTAAATACGCCTCTGTTGATAAATAAATTGTAATCATTTTTCCTCCTTTAAATTATTCTTAAATATTTTATTTAATCATCAAATTCATCTCTATCTTCATCTCTCTCATCGTCTTTATCGCCACCATAGGAATCATCAAAATGATGCAATGTTTCATAAGCATCTTCTGGATTATAACTGTGTAAAAAGTTTATGATTAGGTTAATGAGTTCGTCAAATTTACCAGCACCTAGTAATTTAGCTACAGGTGTTCCTATATTACCCCAACAAGCATCGCCAGACCTTTCAATATGAGGATGCATCCTATCGTCATATTTATCTAAATTGTCGAATATAATCTTATTATTCAATATATCAATTATTATTTTAAACCTACCTATGACTGCTTTATCTATAACAACCGTCTTTGTTTTAAAAAATAATAAATTTTCATTATCACAACCAAAATCTGTTATAAATTTATTAGATTGAATATTTTTGATTATTGTATCTGTTATATTGTCGTGATTATCTTTATCACTTGTATTATAAGATATTAGAGCTTTAATCTGTTTGTTTATGTCTTCCACTTCTTTCACCCTGTTTGCCATTTCTCTGATATAAGTTTCTATATCGCGATTACATAAATTTTGTTTGTTTTTAAAATCTTCTAATTGTTTGTTAATGCCATTTTTAAAATATTTACTAATAATGTCTTTCAAATTGACAGGCGTAAATTTAAAATCCAATTTATGAGCATAGTTTTTGATAATAAATTTAATAAACTCTTTAGCAAAATCATTAAATTCATGTGGAATATCAAAATAAATAAATATTATATTATCAGAGTACCAACCAAACTTTCTCGTGACTATATCCGTAGAATATTTAACAGGCATATTAATATTGGTAGCACCTTCAATTTTATAGGGTGTCATATCAGCTTGTCCACCAGGTGCAAAAGAAAATAATTTTCCACCAATTTTAATACGTTCAATTATTACATCAACTGTTGGCATATCTTGACGTTCAATTAATCCATTATATTGAATGTCTGAATGAAACACCAAATATAAATTTTCTTTATTGTTTAATGCCATATTAGCATTAAATGAATTATGACATTTCATAACTATATTTTTTTTTATTTTTTTAGCTATACCTGCTACAAATTTCATTAAAGTATCTGGAATTGGTACACCCAGTGTAGTAAGTACATCTGGTCTTATTACTTCGTATTCTTGTTTATTACCAACTTTTTTGATTTTAGTTGTTGCCATTTTTCCCTCCTTTAAAATATCTATTGCATTATTAGCATCAGAGAATGGGTTAACATTATGCGTTCCTGCAGTCGTTCCTTCAGTCGTTACTGTCAGAGTTTCTGTATTTAGAACTCCATCACATACTCCAACTCCTTGGTTCCATTGGTCATAATAAAATGAATTTTTGTCTATCATAAGCATAGTATTATTTGTTAAAATTAAGTTAAAATTAAGTTAAAATTAATTTCGCGGGGCTGGAATTTCACCAGCCCTACTTTTACATTCTGTTACATTCAATTACTTTCCGCCTTCTACCTTGCTATCTGATAACAGGGTCAATTCGTCTTGGTCTTCAACAATGTCTTCCATTCCTAAAACATCGCCATCAGAATTTCTGACTTCAACATTGTCTGAATCATAACCAGCAGCTTCAACAGTTTGTCCGACAGTAGAATCTTCTTTCAAAGCAACTGTTTTAACTTCTCCGCCTAATGGAACCAATGTTACTTTGATAACATTACTGTTTTCTGAACTTTCTCTTTCTGTAACTCTTCTTACCATAAATCCTCCTTTTAATTTTAATTATTAGTGTTATCTATTAGGGTTGGCTCTTAATGATACTCTCCCAAATTCTTTCCGACATTTTTAAATGTTCTGTTTCCTCAGATTTTTTCTTGTTATAATTTTCTGATTTGATTGGACTGTATTTATAAATTATTTTCTTTTTGCCGTCAATATCCTTAATCGCTATTCTTTTAGCATGATAATGGTCTGGTCTGGCTCTTCTTTCATATTCGTCTTTCCATAATGGATTTAATTGTTGTGTAATAGCAGTTCCTTTTTCATTCCAACCTGACTCATTAAATTCTGATTTTTTAATAAATCCAAAATCTTTTTGAACAAAATCATGTAATATCAACCATCTTTTACAAACGGCTGATACTTGTCTAGGTCTTAACTCTCCTCTTTTTAATTTATCAATCAATCTATTGTAAATATCTACACCTTTTATTTTTTTTAATTCTTCATCTGTCATTTTAATATACCTCATCTTCTGATATTATTTCTTCTCTTGGCTCAAAATTACCTGCTATAAATTCTGGCAATTTAGTTTGAACTGTTTTGATTGTCCAAACATCTTTTAAAAAATTGTCTTCTGATATAAATTCCATACAATCAATTATTTGCTGGGGGGTTCTTTTTGATAAAAACATTGTCTTAATAGATTGTTGAATTGGTTTGAACTCTTCTCCCTGTAATGTGATGCCTTTTAATTCCTGATATTTTTTTAAAACTAGTGTGTAATCATCTTTAGGAAAAACAGATATTTTTCGTTTACTCGGTTCTTTAGAACCTAATATAGTATTATTCTTGTTATACTTATTCTTGTTAGTATTAAATGGTTTAAGAGGGGGGTATAAAATGGTTTTAGGAGGGGTATTAAATGGTTTAAGTAGGTAATATATATTTGATTTACCTTTATGCTTTCTATTTACCCTCTTTATTAATTTACTTTCCTCCAATAATTTTAGATATTTATAAATGGTTGGCTCTGAAATATTTAATTTTATTGATATCAATTTAACTGATGGGAAACATGAATTATTTTGATTTGAATAAAAGCATAGAGCATTATATATGCTGAGACCAGTAGACCCTATTTTATTAATATACTTGTCATAAATGACTTTCGGAACCCAATACCAATCTCCATTTCGTAAATCTCTAATCTTTATGCTATCAGTTTCATCATGCATAGTTTCTCCCCATTTTGATTATTTAAAATTTGTTTTGATTTTATTATTTAATTTTTAATAAGTCAATAGTAAAGTTTTCATTACATAACGGACATTTAATTTCCTTCATTTTTGTTGTTTCTTTAACTTCTTTATCGTTTCCTTCAGATAAATATTTATTACAAATTTGATGCCAACTACTATCTTTTCCTTCAGGCAATTTATTTAAATCAGGATACTTTTTAGCAAATTGAACAGCACGCCAAATTGTTGACGGACTTTTGCCAATAGATTCTGCAACATGTGCAATGATGTTTTTACCGTATATTTCTTTCCTTTCAAAATTTTCAAAGTCCTGTACAATTCTCGTTCCTAACGCATGATAACCTTGTATTAAAAACCACCTTGAATTGAAACTAGACTCAACTACAATTGACTTGCAATCATCTATCAAACTAGAGTACCAATTTTCTTTTTCTAATGCTTCACTCATAATTACCTCTTATTTAATGATATTGGTGATATTGGGTGTGATATATTGATTAAATATACCCTGTAATCCATTGAGAGGCGTTTTAAGACATGAAAACAGTCTTTAGGTAGATTATGTGCTATAGAAATAAAAATCGCTTTAAACGCCAATAAATGCTTATTTAACAAAGTCCTTCTGACAAGTTTTACAGTAAACCTCAGCTTTATATAATTCTGTTTTTGATTCACACCATTTAACTTCTTGGGGGCTTAATTCAACTCCGCATTTACTGCAGGGAATGTGTTCATATTGAGTTTCCTTAAGTTCATTCTCAAACTTTTTCTCTGCAGGACTTTTAGGACTTTTTTTATCTTTGTCATGTTTGTTTGTTGCGTCACTGTCTTTGACATCATCAATTAAAAACAACCCATTAAGAGCATATTTTCTGGCATAACTAGAACTTGCACCTGTTATTTGTGAGCCATCCATGCCTTTTTTTTCCAATTCTTCTCTGGCATAAGCAACGCCTGTTAAAAAATCCTTGCCATCTGTAATTTTAGCAATAGCCTTAATATAATATCTATCCCCTAATTTGACTAAGGTGTCTTGGACATATAATAACAATCCACGCTCTTTTAGTTTAGGTTTGACTTCCTCAAAAATGTCTTCGCAACTTCTATAATTATAGCCACCGAAAGTATTTCTCTGACCTTTTGGAACATCCAACTCATCTTGGATTTCTATCATTTGTTCCATCAATCCTTTTTCTTGCCAACAGATTGATGTTTTTGCTTTCTCTTTTTTGACTTTTTTTTCTGTCATAAATCCTCCTTTTTAATTTGTTGTTAGTTAGTATTAATTAGTATTAATATAATGTTTTATTAATAGTTTGTCAAGTAATTTTGTCACGGGTTTTTATATTTTATTTTGATAAGCAAAATCGCCATATAATTCTCTGGCTTTTGCATTATATACAGAAGCAGCAATTCTTTCATTCCTGTAACAACCTAAGTGATAAGTTTTTTTATTTTTTGTGATTCTTACTTCGTAAATTTTATTTTTTTCCCTGAAACTTACACCTTTATATTTTGAAGTATATTTTGCTCCTTGCATTTTTCTTGCTCTTGCTTGCTTTGTCCCAATATTTACCCCAAATATATTTTCTTTACGATAATCAAGTGTATTTTTATTTTTAAAAGTTACACAATCATAACTATCTAAATTTATTATGAATTCGTGCATATAAAATCCAGATGCTCTACCTAATTTTCTTTTTGTTTTAGTCATTACAGCATAATAATCATTGACTTTTTTTGAAGCCGACCATTGAAAACGATTCAAATAATGATAATCTTCATCATCTACTATGGCGTATTTACCTCTTGTAAGTTTAATTTTTTTCATATTAAAACATCCTTTTTTGTTTATCACTTGCTTTGTGCCAAAACTTTAATGGTAAATATAATGTTTGACCTCCAGAAAAAGTATTTATAATTGCGTCTTCTTCCCAATGCTTTCTATTTGTAACCCATAATTCATTATTTTCTACATCAACATATCTGATTGCCTTAATATCTAATTCACTGAGTTTTTCCAATACTCTTGGATGCAATGACCAAGCCTCATAAATTCTCATCAGGTCTTTTGATTTGTGAACTTTTCTTTGAAAGACCTTGCCTCTTATTTCTCCATGAAAATGAGGACCAGAGGGAGTATTGACAATAACTTTTAGGACTTTCATTATCACTCCTTTTCCAAAATAATTAATCCTAATTTCATTAATCTTTTAATAGCTTTAACTTCAACTTGTCTTATTCTTTCTCTAGTAACTCCAAAATGTTTACCAACTTCTTCTAAACTATGTTTGTTATCTCCATCAAGACCAAATCTCATTTTAATAATTTTAGACTCTCTAGCTGAAAGGAAAGAAAAAATGTTCTCTTTCTTATTTGTTGTTTTTAAATTTGTTACCACTTTACCTCCTAGTTTTTTTATTTATACTTAGTCTGAAAAAATATCTAATTAAAAATCTTGCTAAACTGAACGCATAAGTTTTATTTAATATAATTACATTGTTGCTGTTTTTATCAATTATTTTAACAGTTTTATATTCTTCGTTTATTTCAAATACAAAATATTTTAAACTTTTTATTATTCGCATTTTTATTCCTGTCAAATAGTTTAATTTATAAAATTACTTATAATGTAGCACGGTGTGCAAGATTGTCAAGAGTTTTATTCATTGCACTCTATTCCTTTTAGTATACTTTGACACTTTTTTTCCAACTGTTTAAATAATTTATAAACATCATTAATATCATTTTTATAATCATCGATGACAACGTTGTAGTCAAAGATAATTCCTATAAAACCATTCTTTGCCAAATAAAATTCAGTTTCTGCTTGGTGCCAAACGTCACATTCGCTATGTCTTTCTTGAATAGTAAAATTAGTAATGTGTTGTAATTTTTCAGACAAAAGCATTACTAATTTACTGTCTATTGAATTGCAACCATCTAAAAACAATTTTGCAACTATGTTGTTAAAATCTTTTTTTGTTAGCATGTTACCCATCGCTTAAATTATATTAAATAAAATACAAACCATAATAAAGAATAATACGAATAATCCAATCTCTGCAATAACTCCAATCCATTGTTTCCATTGTGTGAAATCAATATATCTTCTGTAAAATGCTTTTAATTGTCTTTTGTTCATGTTTTACCTCTTAGTTAAAATATTTTAAATAACTTTTTAAATAAGTTCTCAGTCTTTCTAATTCATAATTTCTACCAGTTAATTCAGCATATTCTATTGCACTAGACTTATCCATTACATCATTAATTTTGTTTTTTTTCTCACTACAGTCATCCTGTAATTTATAAACAAATTCTAAATCTTTTTCTATCAAATCATGTAAGGTTACTATATCTATACCCAGAGATTTTAAATCTTCTATTGCTCGCTCTCTAATTGTATCGTTTTCTTTTACGCTCATGATTATTCCTCCTTTAAATCTTTTAAACTACTTGTTTCTGTCATCTTATAATACATTTGATTAATTTCTGATTGGGTCATGCAATTTGTAGTAACATTATTTTCTGTCAGGAAATTTACTTTTTGCCAATAATTGTCAAACATATATTTTCCTTATTTTTTACCAAAGTCTTTATCTAATTCCCAAATCAGAGTCTGAATTCTCACTTTTCTCAGTAAATCTTTGCCCTTGCAGACAACTGCGACCTTTAATGTTTTGTTTCTGTTTCTACTCTGGTAGATTTCCTCCACCTTACTGAGACTTTTTCTTAATGTTGATTTTAACATTATCCCTCCTTATTTAATATTCTATTCTTAAACTTGTCTCTTGCTTTTCTTTTTTTAAAATATCTTAGAAGTATCTTTTTATCATCACCTGCATATCTGGCAATTTGTAATCTGTATGCTTCTTTACTATGGTTTTCTTTTATAATGCTAACCATATATCCCAATTCAACTAATCTTTTGCCACACTTACATTTTGGAATATGCTTATCGCCAACTTTTCCAAAAAATGTAATTGTCGTATCTATAAAGCCACCTTCAACTTCCTTCCTTGTATCTTTTAACATCTCTGTGTAATACTGTCCTTGATATTTAAAATCGTGAGACCAACCTTTATCATCATTTCTATCAGGACAAGTAAAACCTTTTTTAGTTCCAACATACATTCTTTTTTCAAATCCATTATTGTATTTTTTTAGTAAATAGTAATCCATATTGTCTCCTTTTATTTATGTTGTTGATTAAAGTATAGCAGGGTAAAATTAGTTTGTCAAGGGTTTTGTTTAAATTATGTTGCCGTGTGTGTTGGAATAGAAGCAAATAAAAATAAGTGTCAAGTAATATATAAAAAACACTTATTTAATATGAATAAAAATCTACCAAACAATATAACCAAAAAAAGCAGGCGGAGGAGGCGGCGAAAGCCTTTTTTACCTGCTTAATTGGGCTGAGTTTTTAAGGATTAAATTTAGTCAACTCTCACCTATGGCAACTCATTTAACTCAATCCAGCCTAAGAGCACTAAATAATATTATTCAATTTTGTAATTACCTTTCTGTCGGTCTTTTAATTCACCTATTTTGCTCTTGTTCCAATTATCAATTCTTGAAAAATAACCGACTACACGAGATATACCGTAACAGTTTTTACTCCCGCATTTTGGACACTTTACTTTACTTAACATTAAAGAGACCTTTAATCCAATTCCAAATCTGAGTAACTTTTGTGTTTGTGTCCTTGTCTATTTCGTCTGCCCCCGAGTTAGCCAGTTGATCCTGTAAATCTTTTATTTGTTTTTGTAAATTAGGAACAGTCTTACCTAAAGCAACTAACTTTTGAATTTCTTTATGTTCACCTGACCCGATAATATCTCGTTGTAATTGTTCCGTTGTTTGGTCTAATCTCTGTTTAATTTCATTGGCAGTAGCATTTCTTAATAGACCAGAATTATATTCTAATCTAATTGTTGTTTCGTCTACTTTATCTTGACTTGCTGGCATTGTGCCTCCTTGATTGTTAGATTTCGGGACTAACCATCCCAAAACATTATTATAATTATGATATTCTCTTGTAACATTTTGACTTGACCAATTTGCATCGTAACTGTAGAAACCATTAGTATCTCCTTCACCATTAGCTACTGCTATATGACCCCACTCACCTATTCCTTGCCCCCAAACAACCAAAGCCCCCTGAGGTGGATGATTATCTGGAGTATTGGCAACTCTATCAAAAAATTGAGGTAACGGGTCAGCAAATACTGTATAGATACTATATGCTCCTTCATTTTCTACTGGCGTTGGTAAATAATTAGCCATTCCTGGTATAAATTCTGAGGCAAATTGGGCTGCCCAAATAACACATTGCCCATTACCAACTTTAGTTCCTAAATATTTATTTATAATTGATTGGAAATTCATCTTAGTTTATATGCTTATACCTACATGTTTTAATATGTAATATAGAACAGATAAAGCTATTGCCCCCATCATTCCGAAAACTATATTTTCGGTAACTTTAGAAGCATACTTTTTGTCCATATTACAAACAATTTCATCAATCTTCCCTTCAATGTTATTAAAACCTTCATCAACCTTTTTATCTAGGTCGTCTACTTTTGTTTCTAACACAGCAATCCTTTCTTTTATCGTCATCATATTTGTCCTGCTAAATGCGTAACAAACCAAATTGCTAACACACTACCTATTGATATTATAATCCAAATCTTAACAGTTATACCAGTTAATTCATTTTGGATTTTAGATATACTTTCTTTTAATTCATTAAATGATTCATCATATTTTTCTATCAATGCTTCGTGTTCACGTCTAGTAGTATAAGTAGCTTGGGCTTCTCTTAAACTTTCCCTAAATTCATTCATCCCGTCTAATCGTTTTTCCATTGAACGATAAGCTGATTCAGTTGCCTTATCTCTGTCATCAAATTGATTATTAATTTTTTGGCATAAATCAGTTATTAGTTTATCAGTATACTCTTTTAAAGATACAAAATTTATCCATTGACCATTCGATTTTTTAATATCTCCGTTTTCCATCTCTCCTCCTTTTATCTTTATGTTTCTGTTTATATTTATGCTCTAAATAGATTAAATAATCATCAACGCCTGCGATAATCATGAAGGCAAAGATTAAAACAATTATTAAAAATATAATATATAAGATAAATCCCATAGTTATATTCTAGTTAGTATTACATCGCTTGGTGGTTGCTGAATTGGTGGAGTTCTATAATTCATTAAAAAAACACCAATTATTATCATCATCACACCAATAATTATTAAAAATATGTAAGATATGTATTCTAAATATTTCATTATGTGTTTACCTCTTTATATTTATGAAGCCGCCTCGTAAATTACCCATCCTCGCATAATATCTCCTCCTGTACTGAAGGTAAAAGGTACGCCTTGCTGAACATTGGCTGTCCCACCATAACTACCAGCCGTTCCAATAGCTATTAACATTACTGTTGTTGTGGAGTTAAATCTTAAATTAGCAATATACCCAGCTGTCGATTTATCCTCTATATATAACTGACCGAGCATAGAAGCATTACCATAACTAATTGCCGTTACTGGTAAACTAAAAGTGAATGGATTAGCACTAAATGTCGTAGAAATTGTGGTGACTATGTCATATCTAGCAATTACTGTTCTACCTATTTTAATATAGGCATTATTCTGAGTTGCACTGCCTCCTAATCCTCCGCCAAGTGTTGTGGTAAATGAAGTCCAAGCCTCAGAAGCAAGCATTGGTAATCTTATTGAACCCATAGTGTGTTCATTCCCTATTCCTCTACCTTGACAATGTCTCCATAAAGAAGATTCTTCATTATACACAGAAGGATAACTTGCCTGTTCTAATTTCCAAGCATCAGTTCTTATTTTTTCTGTTGAAGCACTATAAACGCTTACTTTGACAAAAGTAGTTGTGGCTGGCAATGTATAATTGCATTTTGCTCTGATAACTTTTGGGTCATCAGTTGCAGCACTAAAAGACGCCGTTATTACTGTTGTTTCAGTTGTACTTCCTAAACTTGTTAGACTACCATCCCCATCAGTTTTAAACGCTTCAATCTTTAATATTGCAGAAATTGCAGCAGCATTAGTATTTTGATTTCCTCCCCAAGTTCCTATATTAGCCGAAAAAGTATATTCTTTACTTGCTATTACATTCATACAAGCAATTTGATAAACATAATTTAAATTATCTACTACAGCATTTTGTAAACCAGTTAAAACATATCCTCCAAATAATAATCTACTAATATATGGGAAACCTTCTGTATACCAGTTAGGTCGTATTCTAAAATTGATTTGGTTATAATCTGGTTGTACTGCTCTTACTTGATTAGTTATATCCCATTCCTGGTTAAATAAATCCATTTCATTATTATAAACATTTTCAACCCAACCAGTAGTATCATTCGTCCATGCCTGAATACCAAAATAGAAATCACCAGTATATGATTTCCAAGCACCATCATAATATTTACTTGAACCATCAGCATAACTATCAGAAGCATTATCATGTTTAAAATTAAAATAATCAGTTCCAGATAATCCAGCAGCATACCATACAGCCCAGTATCTCGTTCCATTAGTTAAAGTAAATCCAGTTGGGAAAGGAAAATAAAATAAACTTTGTGGATCGTCAAAAGTTGTTCCGCCAATATATCTTTCGTCAATCGCTACTGTTGCACTTGCATTAGCCAAAGTACCTGATGGACTTCCAGCATTATCAGTTTCTAATCTCATTGTAAAATTACCACCAAGCATTAAAATTTGAGTTCTCGTAAGTTTTAACCAAACTCCTGAACAGAAATCATCAGCATCGCCATTCCAAGTAAAACTTTGAGCCATTTTAGTAATAGAACTTGTGGTATTATCTAATTTTTTAGTAGTTTCTTGAGTTAAACAATACCTAGCAATTACTGGAGTAACACCAACTGCATTTATGGTATTCTGGCGAGGATTAAATAATGTTTCCATTCCATGATCTTTCAATAGATTATTTCCAGCACCTATTTGATAATCAATTAAAGAATTCGGATCTTTAAAGAAAAATTTATTATCTTTACTCTTAATCCAAACATCAGCCCCATCGTTATACATACCTTGTGATAATACTCCGCCACTAACAGTCCCAAATCTGACCTTACCATCGCCTTCCAAAAAGAACCCAGTGTCATTAGAAAGTAATCCTGTTGATACTGCTTCAATAGTATTAGTAGCAGATGTAGTTCTTATTTTATTAGCCGTAATCGCCCATCCAGTTAAACCACCAATATATCCAGTTACCATTGTTACAGCACCAGATATAACAGCACCTGCAGCAGTTAAAATACCAGCTATTGATACATTAAAAGGAGCAGTTGCTCTATCAACATATTTTTTACCTGCATAAAAAGGATAATCAGCAGGAGCCATACCAGCAGAAGTCGCATCAGTTGCTCCATCATGATAAAAAGCAACATTAGATAAAGTCCAAGCACCTAATAATCCAGCTATACCATAAACTCCATCTTTGTCTAGCCTTGCTGTTTCATTATTACCAGCATCTCTAACTGATAAAACTCCATTAACATTGTCAGCACCACCTACTTGAACACTGCCTAAATAAGCACTTATAACTGAAAGAGTATCTGCTTCTATCATACCTCCATTGATAACTGTTCTACCAAGACAACGCCTATGAGTTCCACTTAAATTAACAGCCACTAAATAAGCTTCCTTATCTTTGTATATTCTCAAGTTATCAACATACAAAGTTGAAGAAGCTGTTTCAGTAACTATAATAGCAAAGTATTTTATATCAGCCCAATTTGGTGAACCAGTATCAGTCCCTTCTTGAGCAATATCTATTATGAGTTCTCCAGCATCATTATTATAAGGTATAAATTCAAATAACCTATAATTACTTGAATCAGACCCTACTTTCAGACCAATTTTTGTAATCTTAGTATAATCAGCACATTTAAAATCCATTTTGATGACTTTTCTTGTTGTACAATCAATACCAGTAGTTAAGGTTTTAGCCCAAGTAGCAGTTCCTCCACTATTGACCCAAGTTAAATTACCTGAATCAGCACCTTGTGTTTTCCAAGTTCCATATAAAGCCATTGCCGAAGCATCGCCACCTTGAGTCCAATCTGTAACAGATTCAAAATCTTCAAACATAATATAATCTTTATTAAGATAAAGCATATTATCTGAAGTGGTAAAAGTAGTATCTCCATCTACCCAATAAATATATCTATCACTTGTATCATCATCTGTAATAGAATAAGTTTCGCCATTAGCAGTTATTTCAATATCAGACCAAGAAACATAACCTGCTGATGGGTCATTATCAGTAAAATCACCTGCCATTAAAAAAGCTTCATTAGTCATAAAAATATCTGCTGTGATTAAGCCCTTAATAGCGTCAGAGGTAGGTTTGCCATTCAACATCAAATCTGTACCAAGTGAATCTGTTATTTTAATTTTATCCGTAAATTTAGCTATTGTTCCATCATTAGCAGTTTTTCCAAGTTCAAAAATTCTATCCTGAGTGTCTTTGTCCTCAAAATATAAAACATCTTTTTCCCAGTCCATAACCAAAGAACCAGAAACTGATTTAGTTATATTTTTACCTTCATAAATTTCCATCTTCTTCCTTGATTTTTATTGAGATGATGCTCTAACTTCTAATGATCCATAAACATTCGATATATTGCCAATATTACATCTAGCAGAAACTTTATATGTTCTTGCCCCAGCCGCAGCAGTAACTTTCCATCTTTGACAAATTCCAATTTTCATTAACGCTGAAACTGAATTTGCAGCAACGCCCTGTTCATTTGCATTAGTATCTTTTACTCCATCATTCCAAACATTTAAGGTAACTGTTCCTGCTGTGTTTAATTGGGCGTAACCAGAAAATTTAATCCATACGTTATAACCAGTTGCATAAGCTGGCAAAGTAACAGTCAAAGTAGCAATATCATAATCAGCATTCGCATTTAATATTGTCCCTGAATTACCAGCAATTAAATCTTCAATTGGTTTCAAATGTCTACTGACAATTACAGCACCATCTATTGCAGTTCCATCTGCCAAATGCTCATCATTATCTGTCATACCATCAAGTTTTGTTTCAGTAATAACATCGCCATTTGTCCATACTACATTATTTGGTAAACTCATAATTAATCCTTAATTTTAGTTATTTTAAATTTATCTTTTTTCATATCTTTTCTATTATCGTTACCGCAAAAACATTCAAATGTTAATTTATTTTTAGTAACTGACGGACAACCCAAACCTTTATTTTTATAATTAGGATTATCACAGAAAAAATAATGCTTTAAATTGATTTTATCTTTTAATGGGTCTTTGTCAGAAGCCGATACTTTGGCAACTTCCGCACCGCATTTAGAGCAGGTAATTTTAAATCTTGGTAATTTACAATCTGTGGGACATTTTTGTGCAGTATCTACCAATTCATTTGAAAAAGCACAATGATAAAATCTCGGGTTCTTATCATTTTGTCCTCTGTTATATTTGCACATATAACAATATAATCCTTGCCTATCTTCCATGGGCATCATATTTCTCAACTTACTAATTTTGTCTTCCATTTTCCTAATTTCTTTTAAAACGTCTGCATTTTGAGCCATTTTACCTCCCTAATTTATCCAATCCATCAACTGTTGATGTTCCAACGACTGCGTACTCAATACCATCTTCATATTGAGTTATTTTTTCAGCCAAAAATAAATTATATTTTAATTCATTGCCTGTCTTTTCTATTTTAAAAACTACCATTGACAGGGTTTCACCAGTAGTTTCTTCTACTACTGAAACTCTATCACCAATTTGTAATTGGACTATTCCATCAACTTCCAAGTTTAATGTATTCATACTGTCTTTATTCGCCCATACTAACCAATCCATTAATCCTTTAGCTTCAATTAAAGTATTTATAAATCTATTATTTTTTAACTCATATTCCTTAATACCGTATTCTGCAATACTATCAGTTGCCAAAGTATCATCCGTTTTATAAATAATTGGGTCAGATTCTTTTGCTGGCGTACCCCAAATAGTTAATCCAGTTAAATAAGCAGTAGAACCTCCAGAATTCGTTATTTGCACAAAAGAGATAGTTGAGTAGGTAGCAAACGCAGTAATACCTATATCAGCCGTTAAATCAGTTCCTTGACCATCTGCTTGTGAGTTAGCAGTATAAAATGACTTAGTACCACCATCTGTCGGTTGTGTGACATCCTTAATTGGTAACTTATAATCTGCATATATTTCAATCGTTTCACCTGCTTGGATTATGACATTTTCCTGAGAACCGCTTAATTCAAATATCTTATCTGGTTCAGCCCATCTTCTTGGTTTTATTTCACAAATACCTTTATTGATAATATTATCTTTGTTTAATTCAACTGAAAATATATTATTATCGTAATTAAAAGTATATACACTCCCATTGTGCGGTAATTTTGCCAGATGATAACGACTTTCCCATCTTAAATATCCTTCTTCATCTGCATAAAATCTAGCGTCTTCAGCCTGACAAATATCTCTTATTATATCCAATGCTTTTTCACCTTTTTCTATCCAGACCAAATCACAAGAGCCTTCGCTATTATCAACAAAATATTCAGTGTCTCCGAAACCTGCTTCTTCTAAAATAGCTATAACAATATCAGAACGCATCATATTTTCATATACAGCACCCGCCATTTCAAAGTTTTCCAAATAAGTTAAAACATCATAAGCCTCAATGGTTGTTTCCATTGTTTTAATGTTATTGACTGGTTTATCAGCTACACCAACAAACTGCGGAATAAAATAACCATTATAACCATCAAACAATCTGATTAATCTACCTTGTTTAACATTATAAGGATAAATAGTTGGGAAAAAATGCTTATCGTGATTATCTAAAACAACTGAAGCTCTTGATTTTATTACACCCATAAAAGGATACTCTGCTTCTTTTGTATATTCCCATCCTTTTAAATATTCAGATTCGTCTGTAAAATAATACTTTTGCCATCTAGTAATATAAGACCCTTCTCCTTGCACTACATCAGTTCCGCCAACGGTTGATGTTCCAACTACACCAAAATCTGCACCAATATCATAAGTTGACAAATCCCAAGCTATTTTAATTTGACAATTTGGTTTTTTAATATCAGACGCAATAATAGTAGTTAAATTAGCAGGGATTAATTGCATAATTACCTAGCTCCGACTTCTGTTAATGTCAATGTACACTTACCATAATAAACAGTGCCGTCACCGCCAATCTTTTCCCAATCAGATAATCTAGCTAAACAAATTACACCTGGCGATTCTGATGTAGACCACTTATCATAAATAAAAACTACACTATCACTTGTGTCAAAAGCAGAATCTAATAATAATTCCATTGTATGATAATTAGCATAACTAATCGGGTCATACTCTAATATATAGCTATATTTCCTGTAAAAACTTTGCGTCTTTGTTGTTCCGCCTAATGTGTTGCTGGTTGATTCATCAGAAATAACATCACGTTTAACTTGTGTGGGTTGTTCTAATTCATTACCATCTATGGTTGGTTTATTAATAGCACTCATTTTTCCCTCCTTTAAATTGGTATCCTGTCTTGACCTTTGCTTCCAAGAACCCTATTCAATGATTTTGTTAATTCTATTGCCAATGCTTCTCTTTCCTGTGCTGTCCCTAAGAATGGTCCAGTATTGATTGTAACGCTGATATTATTACCCATAGCACCAGTTTTACTTAATGGAACAACAGCTTCGGGACCACTTTCACCTATGACTGCCAATGTTCTTCTTACAGCTATACCGCCTTCGGCTAATTCTGGAATAGTCGGAATGCTTGGTATTTTACCTACACCAGGAACATCAATATTACTGGTCATTCCATTAATCTTATTGATTGCATCATTAAGAGTTCTAATCATCCAATTTAATCCGCCTTTAATTCCTCCGACAACTGCTTCCCATATTGAGTTCGCAATATTTGATATGCCAGACCATAGATTTGACCAAAAATTTCTTACAGCATTGCCGATACTTACGATGACATTCCAAATTCCATTCAGAGCACTTGATACAGCAGATTTGATAAGTTCCCAAGCTACTATGGCTGTTAAACGAACTGCATCCCAAACTGACTTCCAAAAATTCCATAAGTTTTGCAGATAATTGACAATAGCATTAACAACATCTGAAAAAGTAACTTTAATTTGCGATATACTAACTAACCAATTTACTACGGTTGCTACTGCACTAACAATCCAAGAAATGAATTGAGCAATCCAACCAATAATTGTCACTAAAATAGGAACTATGAATTGCAAGGCTTGTACTAATGAAGGAATAATCATTAATGCTAATTGAATTAAAGGCGGTAATAATGGAATTAGTGCAATAATGATTTGCAATAATGCTGGTATTAACGGTAATAATGCTACTACTAATTGTAAAAACATATCTACTATTTGTGGCAAGATTGGGGCTAAAGCATTAACAAGTGCAGTTACAACTTGAGCTAATACTGGAATAATAGGAATAAAAGCTTCAACTAATTTCTTAACAGCGTCTACTATAACTGGCAGAACTGGCATTAATGCGTCTATCAGTGCATCACCAACTTCAGCCAATGCTTGTGCTATTACTGGTAATAATGGGGCTAAAGCTGATATAAGTTGAGCAATAAACGGCTCAAATGCCATATAAATCCTCATTACTGCTGTTGCCAATATTCCAAACGCTTTTGCTATGGGTTCTAAGGCTGGTGCTAAAGCAACTAAAACTTGACTTAATGTGTTGCCTAATAAATTTACAAATTGAGATATATAAGGTGCTAAGGTCTGCAAAGCATTGCCTAATGCTTGAAAAAATATTACTAAACTTGGTCCAACTGCAGCTAAAAGAGAACCAAACGCTTGAGCAAGTATGCCTAACAATGGGGTAATAGCTTGAAGAGCAAGACCTAATCCAGTTCCTAATGAATAAGCAAATTGTTGCAGATATGGTGCTAATGTTCCTATTGCCCGACTTAAAGAATTAAAGAATTCTGTCAGACTGGGTCCTATTGCCATTAATAGACTTGCTATAGCTGGCATAACTGCACCTAAAGCAGAAACCAAAACTCCTGCTATAGATACTATAACTGGGAGTAATCCAGTAATAACTGGCATAATTGTTCCAACAAGTCCAGCAACCTTATTTCCTAATTCACCAATAATTGCTAAAATCTCTGGTGCTCTTAATACAGTCGCTAGGTTTTTTAATAAATCTACTGATGCTTGGTATAATCCATCAGTAGCTTGTTTAAAACCTGCTGTTATATTAATACCGACAAATGCTAAGGCTAAACTTCTTACTGAACCTTTTAATCTGTCTAATTGTCTTGGAACTGTATTGGTCAATTTTTCTAAAATAGTCGGGTCAACAATACTATTTAAAGCTGTTTTAAAAGTATTAAAATCAATTTCTCCGTTAGAAGCCATATCCCTTACTTCATCTGCTGTTTTACCTAACTGACTTTGCAAAGCTGGCAGTATTGCAACACCATTTTCTGTTAATTGTTGTATATCACCACCCATCAATCTACCTTGTGCAGATACCCTACCAAAAATACCAGCTAAAGCATCTAATGGTACTCCAGTAGTAATTGAGATGTTACCTAATTGTTCTATGTATCCAGTAACTTCTTGAGCATTAATACCAAAAGCCATTAAGGTTTTACCAGCTTGTGCTACCAATGGAAAGGCAAACGGACTTTTTAAAGCATATTGATATAATTCAGAAAATGCCTTATTTCCTATTTCTGTTGAATGTGCTAAACCCTGCATACTTAAGGCAGTCATCTGTAAATCAGCACCGACCTTTAATCCATATCCCCCTAATGCTGAAAGAGCTGCACCTGATGCTATTGCTCCGCCAGTAAGGGAACCCATTAATACTCTCCCAGTACCAATTGCGACCGAACTTATTAATCCAAAACTGCTAACTCCTGCTTTGCTTATTAATCCAAAACTGTTTACTGCCATTGAACCTATATTGCCAAAACTACGAGCACCAGTTTTTTCCATACCAACCATACCAGCCTCAACCTCTGTACTACCTCTATTAAATTTTGCTGTTCTTAATTCCAGGTTAGCATATACGCTTCCTAGAAAAACATCACCAGCCATGTTATTTTTCCTTTTTTTCTTTTGTGAGTCTATTTATAAACTTCGTTCCAGCCGTTATGTCCATTAAGGCATCTCTCTGTTGACCTCTATGTTCTAAAATAAGTTTAGGTTGTAACTTTTTAATTCCCTTAGCACCCATTGACTTACAAACGCTGTATATAGCATTCAATATACTAACTAAATAAATCTGTTCTTTGTCTTCATGCGTTGCGTAACTTTTCAAAGCCATTGCTCCATCTAAGGCAAACCTTGTATATTCATTGTCGATTTTTAAATAATCACTGGGTGTTTTATTTGGGTATATCCTGCAAATCAGGTCTAACATTTCCAATGCTTGATTGTCTTTCACGAAAGGATTTAGCTTGTTCAAGCCCTCCTTGACACCAGTTATAAATAAAGACCTTATCTTGTTCATTAAGGTCGTCAATGTGCATTTCATTATTGTCATAATTTGGTTCATCAGTAATTTTAGGTTCCAACAATGAACCCTCAACAATTACATCAACAACATTAGCCATTTGTGCAGCTTCTTCTTCGTTGCGTGGTGTGCCGCCAGTTGATTGTAATTTCATGACCAAATTAATTAAATTTGACGGAAACAGGTGCTTCTTCACCATGTAAGTTATTTCCATCCTCTTTGCTTTTACTACTAATCCCGATGGGAGTTTTAGTAATTCTCCATTTTCTCTCTTTTGCTTTTCTTCTTTAAATTTTTTAGCAGTAGAGAGAGTTAAACTTTCAGTGACTTCAGTGTCCTTACTCATATTAATCCTCCTTAAGTTATATTATTTTGCGTATGCTTCTAAAGTAGCTACTCTTGCAGTAGTTAAAGCTCCGCCAACAATGTCAACTGATGTAACATATCCAATACCTTCCATTTCAACTGCAAATTCTGATTCCCCTTCTTGGGTAACTTTAACTTTCGTAATTTGAACTTTGTGCCAAGTCTTTTTAAAATAACACTCTGTTCCATCTGCTGATTTTGCTTCATTGATAGCATAAATTTCTACAAATGGCGGACTCTTTTCTTCATCAGTGCCTAATCCAACTGAAGCACTATCAGAATCTGATGTGACATCATTGCCAGTAATGGCTTCCAATACATCAAAAGAAACTGCGTTTGCTTTAATTGTTAAGGTTTCTTTTTGAGAAAAGCAGAATGAACCAAGTATAGTGTCATCACCCTTTATTTCTACATCTTCTTTTTCTGGGTCACCTTCAATACTGATTGCTCCATAAAGGTCATAAATATTAGCACTTGAGTCTTTAACCTTAATGTCGTAACAACCAGCACCATAAAAATTATTTACGTTTGTCATTACCATAGTTTATCCTTCTTAAATTATTAATAACTTAAAACTAATTTCTTTGAAATTTAGATTAAGTTCTTGTTCTGTTAAATCTTGACCTATTCCGACCATATAGGTTTTGATATTCGATTGATTATCTAAATCTAATATCTTTCTGTCTAATAATGTTTTGATTCTGTCTATTGTCGTGTCTATAGATACATAAGTTCTTTTTGTATCGTCATAAACGACAATGTCAAATATCTCATCATATAAATAGTCGCCTATTCTGGATGAGCTACTTGCCCCTATCGTTATGAATGGAGTATTAAGTGAAGCGTTGGCACTGCCTCTCGGTATAATAGAATTTGTTTTAGCAGAAGCACCGCCTGGATTATTAAAAGGCGGATTACTACCAAGCATATTTGTTAATGTAGTATCTGCTTTCAAAACATTAAAAATTTTCTCTTTGGCACTCTTCATTAAATCCTCCCACTTATATCTAATACCTTAATCATGTCTTTTAATATTAAACCTCTATTTTTTAATAATGTTGGCATTATAGTCGCAAATCTTTTTTCATGATAAACTTCAAGATATTTACCATAATCTACGCCTATGCCCATTGATACGCTTATCTCATCACCATCAAAGTGGTTTTCCTTATGTATAGAACTTCTAGCCATACCAGTCCTATCTGTCCACGGAGCTTTATCTCTCATTGTTTCAGTTAATTTATCTGTTTCATAATCCATAGCCATTCTAGCAACAAGGTTTTTCTTAACTTTATAGGCATTTAGTTTTGCGTTAAATTGTGAAGTATTAAAAACACTCATTAAATAATCTCCAGTATTGTTTCTATATGACTCCCGAAATCTGTAAATTCTTTAACTATGTATTTCACGCCAGAAACTTGCCATTCATCATTTTTAAGAACATTTTTGGTTGTAGTTATACCGATATAAGAATTAAGAATTGATGCTCCTAAATCAGCCAATATTTCTCTATAAGCACTGTTTGCTTTTTCTATTCTTGCTGTCAATGTGCCAATTTTAGTGTAATCTCCTACCTCTGTAGTAAAACCATCACCAGTAGTCCCTACCCTGTAATAATCGACTGTTGAGGGATTAAGATTAATAGCTACTTCTATTTCAGCTATGTCCAGCGTTGTTTTGTCTAACCAGCTAACTAATCTCATACGCCCTACCTAGTTAAATCTATATTGTATTTTTTACCACCAGCTATTTCTGAAATTTCCCAAGCTTCATCATCTAAAGGGCATTTTCTATAAACAATTTTAGAAACATTTGTGCCTAGAGCTGATGCTAACTTAGTTTTATATCTATCTATTAATTTTTCAATTTTACTGAATATTGTATCTGCATCTAATTTTGCTTGTCCTTGTGAATAATTAAATAATTTTGCTGAGTTGGCTAACAATACCTCTAAACTATAAATAGCAGAAGCATAAAGCGTTGCATTATCATTTGATTGTGCATTGTCAGTTATAATAGTTGTAAGTTCTCCATCAGTAAAAGCTGTTGGAGTGTCTTCATCTCCTATTACCTGCCTTAGCTTAGCGATTGTTATAGCCATATAAACTCCTTAATTAATCCAAGTAACTCTATTATCCTCCGATAACAACTCTTAACTTAGCTACCCAAGCTAAAAATTTTTGATAGTTGGTGCCTCTTAGGTGTTGTTTTGCATACAACCTTACCCATTTAGTGTAATTTTGTAGTGTCATAATTTTTCTCCAATATGTTTAAAATACTTTTCGCAGTATGAGAAAAAGTAAAATTGTTTTTAACCCATTCCGCAGCCATCTTACCTTTTTCTTTTGCTTCACTTTGATTTTTAAATACATACGCCATTTTCTCCTTTAATTCTTCAAGACTAGGGTCATACCAATTGCCAACATCGCACCTACTCTTGGTCATCGTTGGATTAGCTTTAACCTTTTTATAATTATTGATTGGGTAATTATATTTTTCATCAGCCATCTCAGCTAAGCCTGTATGGTTACTGAAAATGCACGGCATACCTGTTGCCATCGCTTCTAATACTGGTAAGCCAAATCCCTCACCTCTACTTGGTAAAACAAAGCAGTCTGATTCTTTGTAATAACCTAGCATTTCTTCTTGAGTAGATAATCTGTCAATAATAGTAATATTCTTGTCTTCAGGAAACTCGAAGTGTGCCATTATGCCTGATTGTGATTTTAAAATTAATCTGGCATTTGGGTTTCCTTTGAATAAATCCAAAAACGCTGTAACAACAGCTCCAGTATTCTTTCTCATTGTTAGTTTTCCTAACATAAGGAATGTAAAAGGTCTGTCTTTGGTTCTTTCCAAAGGATAATATTCTTTTGGGTCAAAACCTAAATGAACTATATCAATAGGTATTTTTACCCCATATTCTCTAAACAAATTATAATTATGCTTACAAGGAACAAACAATCTATCCAATGAATTTATAGTCTTAATAGCATCGCCACCGCCCCACATCTTATCGTGTACTGGCACCTTATCTGTTTCCCACATTGTATAACCAATTTTTACTTCATTGATGATACTTGAAAAACCAACAGGCGTTGAATAACAAATACCTATTTTTCCTAATTGAAATGGTTTTTCTTTTAATTTTAAGGCATCTTTTGTAAATAACTTGTATTTGTCAGGATTAAATAATGCCAACCTTACATCTGCTACCTTATTTAAAGCAAGGGCAATCCTCTCACTTGAGCCAGAATACCCTTTACCAGTACCTATGGTTGAAAACCAATTTATAATCACAACTCCTCCTATTCTCCCAAGTTAGGGAGTAGGGTTATGTGCCCAAACTCCCTAAAATGGATTTTGATTAAGTAGTTATATGAACTTTAACAGCACCGTATTTAGTTCCTAATGAAACTAACTGTGCTCGTCTTGCTCGTCCAACAACTTGTGTAACAATTAACCTAGATAGGTCACCGTCACCAGCTTCTACTCTCAAGTCATGCTTAATGTATTCTACGAAGTTTTTCTTATCTGGTGTAATTAGGTAGATTTCTCCAGCCGTAACACCTGGGTAAGTATAGTCTTCTTCTCCAACTGAAAATGCATCGCCATCGTAATAAATGATATTAGACGGTTTAATCTGTCTTTGAACAGCAGTAGGCGTTTTCAAGTCAGCATATAGAGAACCAAAGATTGCATCCTCTAATAAGAATTGGTCAGCACTGTTAGCCAAAACGATAGTACCTTTAGGCAATACCGAAATAGCATCTCGTAAAGTAGTTTCTACATCAGTATTAAAGGCAATTTCTTGAGCAGTCCCTAAGTTCTGTGCAGCTAATTGAGCAGGTATTCCACCGCCAGTAGTTGTATAAGTACCACCAATAATCGGTGATAAATGCAACCAGTTAAGCAGTTTATTATATTTTTCTCCGAACTCAACAGCGATATCATTAATGTCCCAAGTCTTGTTGTATTCAATTATATCTTCTGAATACTCAACTCCAGCAGCCCAAGTAACGAAACTAATCGTTTTCTTTTGCCCTGCCCCTAATTCTCCGAATTTAACTTCTCCACCTTCCAGTTTTTCTAAAAATACGACATTGACTGGTCCGAATTCGTTTTCAATCAATGTTTCTGGAAAGTTAGAATCTATTTTTGTTTGGTAAATTGGCTGGTATAGTAAAGGTTCACCTTCTCTACCTTGATAGGCAGAATAGGTTACTTTTTGTACAAATTCCTCAGCTCCGTCTGATGTTCCAATCATTTCCTTAATGGTAGTTTTACCATTTTGGATGTCATCACTAAACTCAATTCCTGTACTTCTCTTTCCATCTTTCATTTCAGAGATAACCTTTTTTACCAACTCATCTGTTTTTTGGTAGAATTTTTCATTATTCATACAATTCTCCTTTTAAGTTTAGTTTAAACAGTATCAGTATACTGAGGAAGTAATATACCCCAAACAGCGTCGTTTGTGTTCTTTGCTTTTGTGACCTTTAAAAATGGCTTATCAGTAATAGTCTCAGTGATTATACCAGTAGCATCTAGGTAGAGGATTCCACCTTTAGCACCAGTCAAACCATTGGGAATAACTATTTCAAATTCTCTTTGCTGTATTTCAATGGCAAGAGTGTCCCCTGAGGCACAATCTTCCATTGCAATTCCGAAAAAGTTTTCCTGATAAACAACGTCACCTTTATCGTAGGCAGCATTGCTTGTAACATCTACTGCATTACCATCGCTTCTTAAATTTTCAATACCATCGCCAGCTAAAGTAGCAATAGTACCAACATTTGTGTTGTATGGCATAGTTTCTCCTTGTTAGTTATACCGTAGTATACTTCCTTACTTTTTTATTAATTTTATTATTCGTTGCAGGCGAAATGGTAGACGACCTACTACACATTTCTTTGATAAGGGTTTTACCCTCATCGGAATCTATAACACTATCTATTGCGTTATCAATGTTTGGTTTGTTGATTTCTTTTCCTTTCATTTCTGATATTGTAAGTCTGATTAAAAACTTACCTACAGCTTCATTATCAACAAGGTTTTTTATTCTATTCTTTATATATTCGTTATACATTTCTTTAGTTGTTTTTCTAGCTTCTGCTAGTTCTTTCAATAATTTATCATTGTCTACTTTGCCCTCTTTCATTTCAGAAGTAACTGAAACTAATCCCATTGTCTTCATTCCTTCAGCACCAGGTCGTGCCCAATCTATACTTTCTAAATCAAAATTCATTATTTTTTTAGCGTTTAAACTGTTATCCCAAATTTGATTAGCCGTTCCATAAACAGATACGCCAACTTTTTTACCAATAGCGATTGCTTTCTTTAAATACGTTCTTAGTTTATTGGCATACGGCAAAACATATCCTTTGATAAAGAGTCTATCTTTGCCATCAATTTCTTTTACAGTAGCACCAAGCCATAATGTTTGACTTTCTGGCATTTTAGTTTCTCTTTCTTCTTCTGTTAAATGCCCAAAATATCCATCTGGTTTCTTTGTGTTTACTTGTTCAGCTATTGAAAAAAGAGCCTTTTTATCCCACACATTACCATTTGCTGAAACTTGGGGATTAGCGGCTTCCACTGTAACAAACATCGGTGCTTTATCATCTTTAATTAGTTCACTAACTATATTTTTATCTACTCCGACATCAATATTATCAGCCATTTCTTTAAGAACTGCTGATAGAATTTGTTTTTCCATACTTTTATTCTCCTTTATACTTAAAAAGGGACTTACCACAAAGTATGCTTTTATAAGCACACAATTCTAGTAAATCCCTAAAGGACTGTGCTGAACACATTTAATTGTTTTGAAATTATTTTTGTTTTTGTCTTTATCTGGGCTACTTATCTTGACCTATCTTTATTTAATCATACACTATCTACATTAACTTGTCAACCTGCTATATATTAAGATACTTGGTTTTAGGCTTATCCTCTGTACTTTCTTGGCTATCTGTTACTGTTTTCGGTTCATTTGTTGGTTTTGCATCTTTTTCCGAAATATTATTATCAGTCTTTCCTAATGCTTCTTTGGTAGTTTCTTCAGTTTGTTTCTGTGTTTCATCTTTGTCTTCAGTATCTTCGTCGGTATTTTCGTCTGTGTCTTCGTCTGTATCTTCTCCGTCTTTGTTTTCATCAGTATCTTCTGTATTTTCTGTGTCTTCTGTATCTTCTTTTTCTGTTTCGTCTTTCTCGTCTTCTTCTGTCTTTTCAACTTCGACATCATCTAAATCAACTTTAAACTTGCCATCATCAATCAACATTGGAATTTTACCATCGCATTTTGGTCCACCGCAATTAGCCAGCACAGAATAATCAGTTCCCGAAACTAGCAATTTGTCTTTGCCTCTGACGATTTCTAACATTTTACCAGAAACAACTCCCACTTTTTTACCACATTGTTTACACTTAATAATCATAGTTCTCCTTTATTATTAATTTTATTTATATTATCGTTTTATATATGCCTGTGAGCTCATGAGAGCCCGTTTAAGACATCTAAACATCAGTTATGTAGATTGATGTTATTATCTCTTAAAATTTGATATACAGCCTGTGCTAGGAATTCTGTAGTTGTTTCTTCCAATTCTGCATTCACAGCGTGGAATACTTCATGAAATAAAATAATCCAAGCCATTTCTGTATTCTTATATCTGTCATTTATCTCAATAATATTTTCTGCTTCATCTAATAACCTGCCTGCACAATAATCTGGCAACTCCCTGTCATCAATAAATTGTATCTTGAATTTTCTACCGCCTATTTTTAATTCCTTAGGAAACATTTACACCTCCTTGACCTTCTTTAAACACATTAAACAAACGGATACTACTTGTGTATCTGATACTTTTTTTGATGCTTCTAATTCAGTAGCTAATCTCCATTTATCATTTATTCTGACATAGAAGTCCATTTTTAATACATCCAAATCTCCTATCAGTTCTTTTAATCTGGATAAATTATAAAATCTAATCCAATCAGTTAAGTTCGTATCGCAAAGACCATAAGGAATAGTGATAATTAACAGACCATCTTTCTTAACTACTCTTTCCATTTCTCGCATTGTTTTGATGTCACCATCTGCATCTTCTACTTCGTCTGTTTCATAAGGCGTTTTTACTAAACCTATATGTTCTAAAGTGCTTATACAAGTTGCTATATCAAATTTATTGTCTGTAAAAGGCAAATCTCTGCCATCTGCTTCTGTAAAGTTTTTTCTGCCAGGTGCGGGTCTTATATCTACACCCCAAGCATTATGTCCTACTTCATTGAACACTTCCAATAAATGACTATCAATACACCCTACATCTAAAATAGTTTTAGGTTCATCAGATAAACAATTGAACACAAAAGGTATTTCAACCAATCTTTCCGATATTCCCCAATCTTTTAATAATCTTTCCATGTACTTTTTTTTGATTTTCATTTTGCTCCTTTAAATATTATTGATGATTATTGACGACTATTGACTGCCGTCATAAGTATCCCATATATTTATATCTTCTGCTCCTTTAGGAATGGGGTCGCCTGGTCTCCATTCATCTGGTAAGTGTTGCAAGGCTCCGAAATACAATGATTTTATTCTTTCCCATTTCTCTCTGTTTCCTTTCCAAGCATGATGATGTCTATTTATATCGTCAAACTTTATTATTTCTAATTTCGCTCCATTTTCTACTGAATTTTTAAAGAAATCTTCATGAACTCTAAAGTTACAACATAATCCTTCCTTAAGGTTTTTAAATGCAATCATGTGATAATCAGGATAATATTCTTTCAAGTAATTGTCCTCATCATACGTCCAATCTGGATAATGATGTTTTCTTGGCAATAATATGCCTCCTATTCCATTGTTTTTTTCTAATTTTCTTATCCTTTCTGTAAATTCTTTGGCTTTTTCTTTAGTCATCTTTTCATCATCATCTAAATAGATAATCCAATCAATATCATCACTGACCATTTTAATGCATTCATTCTTAGCAGCACTAAAATCATGAACCCAAGTATATTCTTTAATTCGTACTATGCAGTATTTTCTAAATTCTTTTAATAATTCTCTTGAATTGTCTTTAGTTCTATTATCTACTAAAACATTTACCTCATCTACATAGTGCATAAAATTACCTACTGCTTCAGGAATATATTGTGCAGAATTAAAGCATAGGGTACAAAGTGCTATTTTCATTTTTCATCTCTTTTTTTAAAACCTACTTTCTCTTTTTCTTTTTTCTTAGGTACAATTACTAGGTTAATCGAATACTCTATATCATCACATTCTAATAATTCTTTAAATACGTCTTTTGATTTCATTCACTCCTCCTTATAAATAAATAATCGCCATAATATTCATTGGTAGTTGAATTTTCTACATATTCAAATCCAAATTGTTTTAAATATTCTTCTATCTCTGGTAAACAATTCTGACCCTCATATATCGGTTTGGTTTCTACTTCGGATATTATATAGGTTACATCTTTTAAATACTCTCCCATGCCCTTCAGTGCCTTTAAGGCGGCACCTTGTATATCGATACAAAGCATATCTATAGGTGGTATATTATTTGCTTTGATATATTCATCTAATCTTATTGCTTCTACTTCTATTTCTGATTGCTTAAATTTTTCAGGGTAAGTATCTTTTGCCAGAAACATCGATGAAGCCAAGTGCCGACCATCAGTAACAGGATAAAATTTAATTGTTTCATTCTTATCTGATACTGCCTTTGGTACAAAGGTTATTTCAGGGTAATTGATTAAGTTCTTTTCAATAATAGGATAAGTTCCTGGATTTGCTTCAAAAGTATATACCTTGCTAAACGGATAATAGTTAAATAATCTAACTGCATCCATGCCATTGCCAGAACCTAATTCTAGGATTGTTTTTACTTCTCTTCTCTTGATATGTTTTAATACCCAAGGAACCAAATAAGCTCCATTACTGTGGTCTGCTTCAATATATCCATTAAATACTATCTTTTGCTGTTCCATAAAATTATCATAATCCGTAGGTGTATCAAAATCCTCCGTAAAATCATAAATATTGGTAAAGCATTCTCTTTGTTCTTGGACGGGAAAAGCTAAACCAACCAAACTGCCATAAACCAGCCAACCTCCAGCTCCTTCTATCTCATTATTTCTAAACTTCTCTGCTACCTTATTGCAATGTTCATTAAATATTGTACCACCTTTTTTATCAAAAGAAACACCGAATAATTCTCCGTAAGGGTGTTTGGTTATGATATTTTCACCTATTCTTCCAAAGAACATTAAATTGTCTACACATTTGCATATTCTATACATTGCAGCATTTGTAAAAAATATATCGCCGAACAATAAAACATTGTAACCGTCATTAAGCCATAATTCTTGTGAACTTAAAAATTTATCTACATCAAAGTTCTGTTCGTTTAATGTGGGCTTGTACAAAGTAGTACCATCTATTTTATAACTATCATCATTAGCAACAATAAATATTTCAGCATTTTCATCGTACATTCTTATAAGATTAACTGTCCTATTTAATAAGGGAACCCCATCTATCCTTATAAAATGTTTCGGTGTTGATAAATTATTAGCCCATCTGTCACTATTTCCAGCACATAAAATTATGTATCTTTTCATTTTCCCCCAGTTTTATTAATTTGATTATTAATTAAATCGTAACCTATTTTAAATTTTACCATATCTTTAGAAATTTTGAGTATCCTATCTCGGTATTTTTCTCCAGCCATTTCCCAAGTAAAATTATTTTGTAAGTCTTGTCTTGCTTGTTTACCTTTTTGCTTGGCTTCTTCTCTGTTAGTGAATACCTCTCTCATTAAACTTCTTAAATGTTTCTTATCAGGATTAGCAAACTTTTCTCCGATATATTCATTGCAAATCCAGTTACATCTTTTATCTATCTTAGTTGGTTCTTTTTTATCTAAATTTATAAGATAAGAGTTTTTATCATTCATAAAATCTACTTGTGACGACCACCTTGTGCCTATTGTTGGTTTTTCCATAGCCATTGCTTCAGAATAATTTAAGCCCCAACCTTCTCCTTTAGAAGCTAAAACAAAACAATCACAAACTTGATATAGTTTAGGCAATTCACTATCTGGGTAAGTAGCGAAATCAATATGTATAATTGGCGGGTTTTTAAACTTATCTTTTATTTGTTGGGTTTCTTGCCTTGCTAAAAACTCATCATACCAACCGCCTTTAATATATAGTGCTACATCATCATCTTTGGTAAATTCTGCACAAAAAGCTTCGGTCATTAAACTTACACCTTTTCTTTCAGACCAACCCATTATTGAAAGGAATATAAATTTATCTTCTAAATAATCAGGTACCTTAAGCGGTTCTATTGTATTAGGATTAAATCTTTCTAAATCTACTCCTAACGGCATTCTATAAACTTCAGGCAATCCTGCTTGCTTCATATTTTTTAAATTAAATTCTGAAGGGCACCATACCTCATCTTGTTTCATTAAATTATCTACAAATACTGTAGGGAACTTTTCAGTTTCAAACATTACATAACCTATCGAATAACCTAAATTGGCATGAACTCCTAGCGGATGAGTCATTGTAATCCAAATAGGTCTTTCATAAATTGAAGTATTTTGAAGTTCAATTATTCTTTTGCCTTTAACTGATTTATTAATATCTATGTTGGTAGTTGCTTTGTCGTCTATGATTGTTTTTACTGTAAAATATTTATCTAATTCATAAGCAATATTACGAGTAGCTTCAGCAAACCCACTGTGTCCTAACATTAATCCTTGTACTACTACATTGATTCTTTTCATTTAGTCGCCTTAAATATGATTATATTTGGTTTATCCCAATCGTGCACTGCTGCATGAGCCTGAGTAAAGACATTAGGATAATACTGTTCTAAAAATTCTTTTAATGATTGTTCTGAAAACTCTCTAACATGGGTTGCTTCATGAGCAAAATGTTTATCTAACGGAACACTGCCTATAAATACTGGACATAGACTTATCTTTCTCATTACATCATCTAAGTTTTCGTCTGGTATATGTTCTAAGGTCTGTCCCATTTCTATTACATCATATTCTTTTATTTCTTCATCTGGTACTTCTTCTATTAATCTTTGGGTAAAATTTATATTTTTAACATTCAGTTTCTTGGCTAATTCGTTGTCCCATCTTATCGCTGTTTTTGATGCGTCTATACCATGTGCTGTCCAACCCCATTCCGCAAACTTAAATGCTTCTCTGCCATTACCGCATCCTATGCTTAAGACTTTGCCTGGTTTCATATCCTTGACAAAATCCATCGTAGCTACTTCCATAGACATAAGCATTGATGATTGCCCTTTATCCCAATTGCTATTATTTCTATCCTCGTTACCCATTACCTGTTCATAAAGTTCTTTTGTTTCTTCATGGTTCATAATAAAACTCCTTTTAGTTCTGGGCTTAATTCTAATCCGCCCATATAAGTCATATTAATAATTGGTTCTATTCTGCACATACAGTTGGGGTGTGATTTTAAATTATCAATCTCTTTATCGGTATAAGGACTGCCGTTAGTAAAATATTCGCATAAGCAACCTGTGCCTTTATGTCTTGCCGATAATATCCAATTCCAACCTTGAATCCATGGTTTACCTTTTAGTTGTTGATAATAACTATCTCTCAATGTATTCATTCCTTCAGTTCGTGCTATTCTGATTGCGTTATAATCTAACGATCCACCTCGTATTTGCAATTGTTTTACAGATGGATTGGCAAATCTTTCTTTTACCCATTCTATCGGTGATTTCCATACTCTTCTTTTATCTGGTCTTATAAAATTATCTATCTGTTTAGCAATATCTTCTGCAGATAGTCCATTCTTAACACCTACTTCTGCTATATTTCGCACTGTTTTTTCAGCTCCTGATATAATAGTTTTTATTCTTTGGTCAATACTCTTGCCATCTTTAAATGATTTTCTGCTGAAGAATGACATATTAAATTTATCTAATGTGTTATTTTGGGTTCTTAATAATGCTGTATGCTCTTCTAAAAGCCCGTTATAAGACAATAGGACGCCAAATGTATCGTTTATATGGTTAATTGTATATTGGGTAATTTGATAGTTGTGAGTGTACAATATACTCCTATAAGATACCATAAAAGACCCAAGTATTAATGGTATTACTGCATAAAAATAATCGGGATTATTATAATGCTTAATAATTTCTCCGTGTAATTGGGTCTGAGTATTTATGATTAAATTATCAACTTCTGCTTCCATGTCATTTATTTCAGCAAAAGTTAAACGCCTTAATTTCTCTTCTTTAAATGTCGCCATTCATTTAATCCTGATTAATATCTTCTGGGGGTTCCTCTGCTGCTTTTACTGCTTTTAATTCTTCTTTGGGTGTAGTTGTTGTTGTATTCGTTTCATTGCCAGTTGCATAAGCGGCATATTTACTGCCTACTTGTTCTGATGCTTGTTCTGCCTCTTTTTTTAAGTCAGGAACGATCTTGCCTATATTTAATAATTCTAAAGCTGTTTCATCTGTGATAAGTCCTTCAGCTCTTAATGTCTTAACTATTTCAATGTTAAGCTGTAGGTTTTTATCAACAACTTCAGGCATGATTATTTCTAAATCATTTACTACTTTAAATTTCTTATCTACTTTATTCATTCTGAGCAAGTATACTTTAACTGTTTCTAATAAAGCGTGTCTGTATTGTTCTTGTTTTCTTTGGGCTTTCTTGGTCATAATAGGGACTTGCTCTGATACTGATGCTTTACTTGAGGCTACTGCTCCTCCAAAAACAAACTCTGGTGTTTCAGAAGCTTGCAATATCTGTAAAAATAAAATGTTCAAATATTTTTCTGCTGAAGTGGAAGTATCTGGAACTGATAACATTCCGAACTTGGCACCGCCTGTGCCTAATAGAATTTTTCCTTGTTCCCATTTTATCTCGTTTCTTCCTGTTCGTTCATTATATTCTGAATTAGTTGCTTCAAATGCTGATAAATCTTCTATATTTTCTACAAAAGGTGACGGTTCTGAATTATACCAAAAAGCTTTTAATCCTTGACTAAGAGTTTTGTGATAAGTCGTTAATAGATAATAAAGATTTTGAAATTCTGAATAGCCATAGATTTTATTTGGTTCTTTCTCATTGCAATAATGGATGATTGGCAAAGCATCATATTTTTCGTTATATTCTTCTTGAAGTATTCTTTCATCGTCTTTGACTTGAAATACCTGCTTTTCATTTTCTCTGTATTCAGTAACAAAGACGGTTGTAGTATCATCTTCTTCATTTAAGACAATATTTTTAACATCATAACCTATTGTTTTATTGCCGTCCATAGGGTCGACTATTTTATCTACATTATTGGCGTCTAATTCTATCGGAGTGCCATCTTGCTCTACTAAAATATAACTATCGGCATCTCTTAAACTATGTTTAATGGTATCAAAGAATTTCTTAAAATTATCTGACAACCATTTATTAACTTCTTTTTTGGTATATTCATCGGCTGTTTCAATTCTTACTCTATCTGGCAATGTAAAAGCAATTGTTGAATTAATAATGGGTTTGCAAAATCCAGCTGCTAATAAATAATCAGAGCCGTAAGTATCGCCATCAGCTTCAATTTCACTGCAATAATATAATGCTCTGCTCAAATAATAATTGGTTTGGTCCCAATTTACTGTGGGTGATGTGAACAAATAATCAAAAGAAGCCGACAGCTTCTTAATTAATGTTGGTTGTTTATTTACAATTCCAACCATTTCCGAAATTATACGCCTTAAACTCCTCCTTTTGGTCGTGTGCTGTTCCATAATTACTCCTTAGGGTTGTTTACGTTATATCTCCTCAGATAATACCGCAGTTGGTCATATTCTATGAGGTATATCGTGTCTTTAATTTTTTTATCAAGACAACCTTTAGAAACTGACCTATTTAATAAATATACTAACTTAGAATTTGTTTCTTTAATATATAACAGTTCTTCGCCAATATAACTAACAGACCTAAACCATTGTATATTATTTAGAAAGTCTCCATCATCATTAATATGGTTAGGCTGTGTTTTATCTTTATACTCCCAGTAATGTTCTAGCGTATAAAGACCTATCTTTGCTATTTTATCTCCTTTATAATATTCCATCATCCTCTATCTCTCAAAAAAGTTCGCATATATTTTAGTCGGTTTTATACCCGAACCTTTCTTAATTCCTTCTATTGCTAAGTCAAGTCCATCAAATAAATCATCATGAGCCCCTTTAGGGAATTGGGTTAACTCATCTATCAAATCAATCATATCGCTTTTAATATATATTGTTCCGCTTTCAAACATGGGTGATAAGGCGTTAGCTCTTCTAACTTTATCCTTATCTGTTCTTATGCCATATATCGGAGCGTACATCTTTTCCTGTTTGGAAATCTTATCTGCTAATTGTTTCAACGCTTCTTGATATGCTACTGTTTCTATATTAATTCTTAAGGGTTTGTACTCCTTAATTTTATTAAACAGCACTTCTATTTGTTTGTCAACCGTAAGGTGTTCCCTCACATATTCTATGACATATATATCACCAGTTTCTTTATGTCTTGCCACTACCATAATCACAGAATAGTCAGCTGTTTCCTTTTGTGATATTGCTGGGTCTAATCCTATATAATAATCGAATAGGTTGGGATTAACATACTCATAATATTTGAACCATTCTCTTTTAAAAATAAATCCTTGCATACCAGTTGGATTATTCTGGTATTGACAATTTGCTACGATTCCCTGTGGTGTTGTATAGCTATGGTCATTATCAACTTGTAAATTATAAACCACCTGTGGTTTATTTTCTTTTTTAATATTCAAAATTCTTGAATAAAGATAATCTCCATATATCTCAGCTGTTCTTTTTCTGCTTGGTTTTTTATTAATTAATATTCTGTAACAAGGTTTTTCTATAACCGTTCTGCCATCTATTTTTCTTTTTCCCCCTTTGTTGGTTTGTGCTATAAATCCAACCATCCCCTGTCTTAATAATATTTGCTTAAACCCCCTTAATAATTTAAGGCTTACGCTTGTTACAGATATTGAATTTTTTCTATAATAACATCCATCCCCATCAATATATCCTTGTAATAATTCTTTCTGTAATTTAATTGATAGATGCAACGCCTCAAACGTTAACTCTTTATTGTGCGACAGATGTCCATACTTTTCTAAAAAACAACACAATTTTTTATTTGAAAAGTCTATATTAAGTGTATTCCCATTTATTCTTTCTGATGGTTTTATATTTAATCGGACAAGAACCTTTTTAACTTTATCTATTAATATTCGTTCTTTAATATTTAAGGTGATTATTATTCTATTATTTGATTTATTAATACACCCCTCTGCAAGAAAAAGACCCACAAACCACCAAAAATCTTTAGTTTTATATTTTGTCTTTATAATATACTTATCTATCGGAAATAATATAAAATCGCCCTTAACTAATTCTGATGCTTTACTCCACCCCAAACTTGTATCTATAATATTATCAACGAATTTTGAAATACCCTTATGATGAGGAGCAAGCCTATTTGCTTTATATCTTCTACTCTTAAAGGAATATAGTTTATGGTTTGACGTAATTTCTAATGCTTTTGGTTCCCCATATACTCTTAAATTATAAATTTGTTCCTTTGTTTTTTCTTGATGTAAATATTCTATTGGTTGCCAAACATTCTTATGTGTCAATGTTTTATCATTCTTTTTAATATCTTTAATATTAGTAAATCCATCCTTGGTTAAAACTTCCGCATTTCCAGTAAGGCAATTAAAGATAATGCTTCCAGAATTTTCTCTTCTAGCCATTAATTCTTCATAGGAATATCCATCTTCCCATAATACTTCTTTTGTTTCTTCGTTGATAATTGCTTTATCTACCAAATGAATGAATTGGGGATTATTTAATAATTCTCCTGATAAATCTGCGTAATGCCATCTAGTGGCTACATATATTACTATTCCGTTAGGTACAAGCACTGGCATTGCGGTAGACCAAAACCAGTTTTTTACCTTTTCTCTTTGCACTTCTGAGGCTGTATTTTCTTCATCCAGTATATCATCGAATATTATTAAATCAGCTCTTCTTGATAACATTGCCCCGCCTACACCAGCAACTGCTATTGTCGGGTCTTTCGATATTAAAGAACGATGGATTAATATTCGGTCGCCTGCCCATTTATCCAAATTTGGGATTATCTTTAAATCCCTTTGTATCATTGTATTATTTTCTATTATCTGTTTTATCTCAAATAAAAAGGCGGATGCTTGAGTAACTGTATTGGATATGATACTAATTCGAATATTAGGATTTTCGGCTATTTTTCTTAAAACAAAATTAATGGTATGACTGACTGTCTTGGCATGACCTCTCGGTGCTAAATGAATGAACTTGTCGCCATCTTTAAGATTATCTAATACATTATACCAATTTCTAATATGTTGCGGATTATCATAGCCTAAATAATGTTTAGAAAATATATGAGTATCACGCTTCGCTTCCGTCGTCAATATCTTCGTAAAATCTTTTAATAATTTCTCTTCTTTGTGCTTTATCTTGGGCATTTTCTAAATCCTTTACTATTTGGGGTTTATCGTCAACATCCCTAACATCAATTTCCTGTTTTTCGATATAACCCCGTTTCTTGCCGATAGTCTTTAAGAAAAATAAAATAGCAACCACATTTCTTTCCTGGATCAAGGTCATTAATTGGCTTTCAGTATGGTCGATTAAACTTTCTCTTAAATCTTCTACTTTGCTAGCAAACTCATGGTCTTTTTTAATCCAATCATAAAAGGTCGTTCTATCTATATTTGATGCTTTGGCTGATAATGTTATATTGCCAGCCTTGTTTTCAAATACTTCTAAAAACTTCTCTTTTTTTATATCCGTAGGATTCGTTGAGTTTTCTTTATCTTCTTGTATTGTTTCTTCTTTTATTTCTTCTATCATAATTTTGTTAAAGTTTTGTTATAATTTTACTGCTTTATTACCTGTGTATTGTTCCCATCTTTTAATTATTACGTCGATATACTTCGGATCCAGCTCTATCATATAGCATTTTCTTTGTAATTGTTCGCAAGCCATCAGTGTTGATCCTGAACCGCCAAAGATGTCTAATACAATATGTCCGACAAGGCTTGATTTCTTTAATGCCCTTTCTGCTAAACTAACTGGCTTCTGTGTAGGGTGATTATAATCTTTCTGTGCATCACGATCCTGCTTCCATAAATCCAATTCAGATAATATATCTTCTTTGTCTAAATTCCAAACATCTCCCCAGTTATTTATTTTTTTATTAAAATAACATTTTTGTTTCTTTTTCCATCCGTGCAGGCACGGTTCAAACATCCGATGAAAGTGTTGTCCCATTGCTAAAACAAACCTATCTTTTACCCAAGTAATGCGTTGAGATACATAAAAACCAGAATCTTCTAATGCATACCAAAACTCTCTTGCTGTTTTATCTGCGTGCCAGACATAAAAATTCATTTCATCTTTGCTATATTTAAATAAATTATTAAATGATACAACTAAAAATGCAGTGAAGTCTTCGCTTGATTGATTATCGTTGAAGACCTTATCCCATTTCATTTTTCTTCCATCCGTGTATTTGCTATAATCATAATCAACATTATATGGCGGGTCCGTAAAAACTATATCTGCCAAGACCCCCCCCATTAACTTCTTAACATCTTCTTCTTTTGTCGCATCTCCACATAATAATCTATGTTCTCCTAACTGATAAAGGTCTCCTAATTTGCTTGTCGGTTCTTTTATTTTATCAGCTTCTACTTTGGCATCAAAATCATCTTCTTCTGTTTGCATTATGTCTAATTCATTATCATCAAAACCCCATTGTTTGAGGTCTTTTAAATCATACATATTAGCCAACGCTTCAAAATCCCATTCACCAAAAGGAACATTATCTTCAACAATAAAGCGTTGTTTTTCTTCTTCAGTCAATGTGTTAGCATCCTTGACCCATTCATCAGGAATATCTTTATATCCTAGTTCTTTCAATGCCCGATACCTCATATTACCACCTAGTATCATATTGTCTTTGTTGGTATCAATGACAATAGGTCTTATTTGCATCATCTTGGGAAATTCTTTTAATGAATTACAAAGTTTCTTAAATTTATTATCCTTAATTAGTCGTGGATTATCTGGATTTAATTTTAATTCATTAATATTCATAATGTAACGCCTTTACTATTATTTTTACTATTATTTTTTCTTTGGCTACGGTAATGATTCTTATTTAATTTCTGATTTGGTTTCTTCATTACTTTCTTCAGTCATTGCTTCATCAGTTTCGCCAGCATATTCAATCATTCCAGTTTCTATATTAACTCTAGTATTAACTCCATAGACAACATCGGGAACTTTATATTTTTTACTGAATTTTTTCATTAGCTTAGCTTGTTCTGTTTTTTGGTTTTTAAAATCATTAAACTTGTCTTTCAATTGATTTTCCAATTTAATTCTCGTCATTGATGTTCTGGTAATGTCCTGCAAGATTGCTGTCATGGTGCTTTGAATTTGTTTTAACGTTGCAAAATCTTTTGGTTCTAATGGTTTGGTTAACATCTTTAATTGTTTTTGTTGTGGTTGAGTAGATTGAGTAGGTTGATTTGCTGGAATAGGATTAACATCTTGAACATCTTGAACATCTTGACCTTCTTTTTGACCTTCTTTTTCGAAAGGATTTTTAAACATTTTAAACATAAGTTTCTCCTAAATTTTTGTTATTAATTTATTATTAATTATCGCCATATAATCTATTATACTCTCTTTCTAAATTCTGTCTAATCTCTTCCCATTGGTAATCTTTGATTGGTTTAGTAGTTTGTTTTATTATTATAAGTTCATCATATCTCTTTTTATATTTCTTGGCAAACCAATCTAAGACAAATTGTGCTGGGTTTCTGTGTCCCCATCTGTGGCAGTAAGCACAAAGACACATTATATTTCTTGGGTCAGCAGCTAAAACAGCAGACAAATTGGTATGAAAGATATGTGCTCCATGATATTGAATGTCTAATTTATTTTGTCCGCATCTTTCGCATACCTTTTTACTTCTTACTAATTTTTTTGCCATTTCTATTGCTTTTGTTTTTGGTGTTTTAGATTTTCTTTTCATTTAATTTTCCAAATCTATTAATTTTCCAAATCTACCTTATAATACCAAGTCAAACCTCTTTTCGGATGCACTCCTTGTAAAATTTGTTTGGCTTCTGAATTAAAACCTAAATCTCGTAAACTGAAATCATCATCTGTAACAAATGTTCCATTACAAAGAATTTCAAAGTTTGTCCAACGAATACGATGCGGGAAATGAAAATGAGCCAGACTTAAATAATCCCAATCTGAGGTAGCAACCATAATATTTTTTATTTTTTCCTTGTCTGAAATGGAAGAATCTTTAATAATTTTAGTTAATTCTGATTGTATCTCAGTTTTTGATGTCTTCATAGAACCTTGCCATCTCATACCTTTCTGTGTTTCGCCATATATGGGAATATTAAGCCACATCTTAATTTGCGACCCGTGAGTAACTAGAAACTTCCAGCCCATGATTTCTTTAATAATATACCAGTCCCAAGTTATCTCCCATCGCACATTGTGCAAGTTTTGTGTTGCAAGTTTAAGCACCTCATATAGAATTGTATCAAAATTAAGTTCTTCTGGTTGAAATTTACCAGCTCTGCCATGATTACCTGGAACACAAACTACTTCAACTTGCTCAAAATGTCCAGACATAGCAGAAATAAAATCAGTCAAAGCTGGTACGCAAAGACTGAATATTTGATTCATAACGTGTTGGTCAATATGCCAAGCATGAGTTTTGTAAATTGCATGATTATCTACAATGTCGCCCTTACACAGTATAACTAATTTTCTTATAGGATAACTCTTGCGTAATATATTAACAATTAAAGCAACATTATTTTTTAATGTTTCTAATCTTTTAACAAATACTTCTGAATTATATGACTTGGTAACTTTACCAGCATGGAGGTCTGATAAATCAAGAACGGCAACTTCCTCATCTGTTGTCACTGCTTTCATTTTTGCAGTATTAATTTTCGGAGCTGGTATTGGTATGATAGATTCTTTAATAGCATCAATAACCATTTCTGTTTTTGTTTTTTCAAGGAACAATTGCTCAAGTTCATTTTTACTCATCTCTTCTTGAAAATGTTTCTTTTTCTCAGCTACAAGTTCATCTGTAGTCTTCGGTCTGCCTTGTCTATTCAGTTTTAATTTTACCTGACGTTTATATACCATTGATTTGGTAACATCAGTATCATATTTTGCAGACAGATGATTTGCTATATTTCTTTGACTCATATCTCCAGTTAATTCTATTAATTCATCTTCCATTTCTGGAATTTCGTCAAAAATCGCCATACTCACCTCCTCCTTTTAATTATAGTTAAATACCTAACTGTTCAATTATCATTTTATACGCTATAAATGCAGATACTAAGGTTTTAACTAAATTCATAACAATAACTTGCCAATTAAGCAATAACATATCTATAGGCATAGTCCAAAGAGCAACACCAATAACGCCAATGGTACATACAACAAATATTGCCACCTTGCCAGTTTTTATTCTTTCTAAAAATCCCCAGTCTAATTCTGGTCGCTTAAGGATTTGAACTATAATTGATGATAGAGTGCCTAACACTGCAACACTCAATAAACTAAGACTTTCCATAGCCACCTCCATTTTTATTAATAGTTTAGTTAATAGTTTAATTGATAATCTGTTCTCAAAAAAGACTAAATGTATAATCTACTCGATAATCTACTTTGAGAACAGGGATTATACATCCCCGTTCCATTCGCTTATATGTTAACGCTGGAGAGGAACTAACCAGCTTTTAACCAAATTAATATATATATTTGCCTGAATTACAGGCAATTTGCCTTGTTGAAGTAACATTCCATCCAGCATAATTTTTTTCCGAAATCTGAATTGTTCCATCGGTATAAACTGCTTCTACATAAGCTACATGTCCCCACCAACTTTCATCGGTGCATAAGATAGCTCCAACTGAAGGGGTTGTGCCTGTTTTATATCCTGCACTAATTGCCTGCCAATACCATTCCTTAGCATCCCCGTTCCATACTACAGGAACCTTGGAAGCAACATAATCTGTGCAGTATCCATAAGCAAAGTTATTACTACCTGCAGACATCTCGGTATGTAAAAGTTCTATTTTTACTTGGGCTATTCCATTCATTCCGATTGCTTGTTGAGAGCCATCAGTTAAATCAATTATCCTTCCATTTGAATATGGTCCAGAATCATTATACCTGACGACTACTGATAATCCAGTTTCTAAATTGGTAACCCGAACTCTCATACCGAATCTACCTTGACCGATACTTGGCGGTAAAGCACAAGTTAATGCACTATCTATCAATGGCTCCATTGAAGCCGTACTATCTGAACTTGAAGCCACATTATAATGCGATGCTTCCCCGATATATGTATCAATTACTATATCTGGTCTTTCTTCTGATAAAGGTTCTGGCTTTGGTTTAGGTAGATATTCTCCAACTGGCATTTGTTTTTCTTTTGGTTTTTCTTGAATCAATAATGGTTTTAAATTTACAGCTAAATTTTTATTGATTCCATCTGCGTGTGCTTTTTCTGGAAGGATAAAATAGATAAAAAGTGATAAAGTGACTATAAAAGTCAGTATCCAGAAAATCACTATTAAGTTGTCTCTATTCTTTTTTACTCTCGAAGGTAATGGGTCGTCGTCACAAGAGTAAAGTTTCATAAAAACTCCTTGTTAGTTAATTAATCTATGAAATTGTAAAAGAACTTTATTATATTATACTATCTGATTTTTTATTGTCAATACCTATCACATCTATAACATCTACCACATCTACCACATTTTAAATCTCTTTACCTTTAAACATTTTTTACAAGTAAAAATATAATTTCTACTGACAGGTAAATTATTATCCATATCATCTACAGATAAATAGTTTACAACATTTTTCATAATCCAATCGTGTTTACAAAATAATCTACTTAATAACGATGGTGGACGAATTGATGGTTTCATATTAATCTCCTTTTAAAATGGTACATCTTTAATATTAATATTCTTTTTATCTTTTTTTATTTTTCTGATAAATTTTCTGGCTTCTCTTGATATATGGCGTTTGTATTCTTCTTGTTCTTTATGAGTTGGTTTCATCTCTCATATCCTTTAAGATTTAAAATTAAATACCTATATCTGGTTCTTTTAATTTATTTTTTTCTAAATATTCAAGCATATTATCTACTGCTTCAAGTAATGTTTTTCCTCTCTTCATCTCATAACTCATCACCCGCATTTTATACAATTAAATCCTGTCATTTTATTACCTCCTTTAATATTTTTCTAATATATCTTTTGGTTGTTTTAAAAACTCCACATCTTGTTTGACAATTTTTATAAGCATCACATTTCTTACATAATATATCTAAATTATCTATTAAATTTCTCTCTACTTCTTTAATTGTAGATTCTACAACATCATCACATAATGAATATGGGTCATTCCAAAGGTCACCTACAAATTTATCTTTGATCTTTTGCTTAAATGTACATAATCCACAGTGTATATTCTGTGGTAAGTTTTTTTCAAACGCAGTTGACCAATGGCAAGCACACATACACGTTTTATCTTTTGATTTAGACATATTATTTTTCCTCAAATTTAGCAAACATCATACTTTTAACTTTTTGTGCATTTTCGCCAATGCCTAATTTCTTACCTATGGCTCTTAAAGAATAGCCTTTTTTATATAATTTTCTCGCTTGTTGACGCTGTTTGGCGGTATATTTATAAATTGGACTTACTCTTATTATCGTTCCACAACCATTACACATTGGACACATTACTTTTTTTTCTATTAATTTAGACATAGTAATTATCCCCCTCCTTTTTTTTGTACCATTTTTTTTGTACCATTTTACAAATTTCTATTATTGCCATCACCTCAATTGCAGATGTATTTTTACTTTTATATTGTTCCAATAAACCTT
>Ga0265297_10001966_pt1 | contig 44242 bp, 57 predicted proteins | sample Munlanlwell13791_FD_192502 | JGI IMG/M metagenome (GOLD analysis project Ga0265297, IMG submission 192502) | Leachate microbial communities from a municipal landfill in Southern Ontario, Canada - Leachate well 137-91 | ecosystem: Engineered > Solid waste > Landfill > Unclassified | place...
AAAGCGATCATGCGGCTGAAGTCCCGGAAGGGCTGGCATGGCAAAGTTCCTGAGTCGCCGGTGCGTCTATCGTCACCGCCGGTGTTACGCGGCGACGCACTTCTGCTCTTCGACGTGCACTCACCGTGCCACGACGCGGAGTGGATCAATCGCTGCGTGGATCTGGCGCGGCGCTGGGGCGTGCGGAAACTGGGCGTCGGTGGCGATCTGGTGGATTTTACGGCGTTCTCTGCGTTCCAGAAGTCCGGCGAATACGACGTGGCCACAGAGATTGCGGCGACAGCGCGCATCCTTGAGACGCTGGAATCATGCTTCGATGAGGTGGTGTACAGCGCAGGAAACCACGAAGTGCGCCTATCGCGTCTCACGGACTGGCTACTGCCGGTGGAATCCGCCGTCCGTTTATTCCTCAAGGCCGGCAAGACGACGTTCACGCGCAGCTTCTGGTTCACATTGGAGAGCGGCGGCGAGACGTTCTACATCGAGCATCCGCGCAACGTGAGCGTGAACCAGACGATTGTGCCGGCGCGTCTAGCAGCCAAGTACAGCGTGCACGTCATCGCTGGCCACGGGCACCTGTGGGGCCAAGGGCGGGACGTGTCGGGGCGGTACTGGGCGATTGATGCGGGGATATGCGCGGACCCTGAGCGGCTGGAATACTACCAGATGCAGCACAACGTGAGACCTGCGATGCAGCAGGGTGCGGTGATTGTGCGCCAAGGCGTGCCGGTGCTACTGAGCCCTGCCAATATCCGACTATACGAAAGCGGCCTAGCGTAAAGCGATTCGCCGATTTGCTTTACACAACCTGCCCAACACCATCCCGGCCGGCCCAATTGAAGAGAAATGTCGTCCTTCTTCAATTCGGCAGCGCAAATTGAAAAGTCTTATCATTCCCAATATCGCGCAATCAGGCGGCCCCGAGCGCCGTAAACGCTGGATAGAATCCTCTACAAGTCCGGATAACTGCAGAGCAATCTATCCATTCTAATCCGCAATCTTTGCCGCAATAGCCCATTATCCTCCCGGCCGGCCGGGCGGCGTGACTCCCTCCCACGACCTCCCGGCCGGCAACGGGTTCGCACGTTAACAGCCGAAGATGCATTCATGCCGGTTTCTGTTTCTTCCATATCTCGTACCATGATGAGACGCACATATTGGCGAGGACGAACATCACGGCAGCCCATATCGCCATGTCGGGGAATCCGTCACGATGGGCGAGCCAAGCAAATACTGCTGCGACCAAGTAAAGAATCGCTGACGTGCCTGGTTTGGATAAACTGAACGCCATGGCAATGAGTGCCATGATTGCGGCGCCCATACCCATAGCCATCTTCGGCGCTAGTGATGCTGCCGTCTCTGGCCTAAGAGCATCAACAAGGGTGCTTGCTCCGTATGCTGCGCAGGACTGCAGAAACATGATGCCGCAGAAAACGATGCCCAGAACAAACGTGGCGATGCGCATGGGGTAACCTCCCGATTATGTGCGCCATTCCGCCCGAACGGTGGTACAATCAGTACGTCATTTGCAGCCGAACCGTGCTATAATCCGAACATCTGTTCTACTGCGCGACGATGCGCAGAATGTCCATACACCTGTAGCAGGGGGGCGAGACGTGACGGATGTCGAACGCTGTTACCATTGTGCGCTGCGATTGGACTGCCCACGGTTCCAGCACCTCATGGTGATTCAGGCTCTGGCCGACGCCGTACAACGCGAGAGTTGCGCTCTTGCGAGTGCTGTATGTCAAGCATACGCCGCGCCAGGTCGCGCAGCGCTTCACGAGCCACCGGGTTCAGCTCCTCATACGTGAGCACTAGGTTCGCCTGATCGTCGGACAGTTTGTCCAGTGCCGACGCCGGCCGTGGTGCCGGGTCGTTGGACAGTCCCAGAAGGAACTCTATCGACGTCTCGAAGCCGCGTGCGAGCCCGACCAGGGTTTCCAACGTGACGTTGGTGCGCAGGCCGCGCTCGATGAGGTTGTAATTGCCCTGGTTGCACTTGCAGCGGTAGGCGGCCTCCATCTGCGTCCACCCGTTCCGGTCGCGGAGCCGCAGCATCCGGTCCGCCCGAAGTGTAACCTTCTCCGCCACGCCCACCTCACCGATAGCGATTTATCCAGGCAATCCCTCTAGCATTATAACACGTTTTCGGGAATTCGCCACGCAAACCCCTTGACATCGCGTACGGTTCGGTTTATAATGCCCATAGTAATACGCCCTGCGGCCCAGGCAATCTCTCCGGTGAATGCGCAGGGCAAAACTAGTAAGCGCAGACTATATCAGATAATAAACAAGAACCGTATTAGTCGAACAGTAAAGGGGCAACTGATTTGTACGGCGAGAGGGATGTTCTCAGGGCGATTAGGGGCCAGCGGTCGCGTGCGGAGTTCGCTCGTGACCTATATGCTATGACTGGCATAGTGGTTTCCGAGCAGATGATACATGTTGTGGAAAGGGGGGGGGTAGTTTACCGAATGCCCGAGGTAGTACGGGCCCTGGTTCTGGCCTACCCGGAGACGGTGCGTGTTTTTTTGCCGAGAGATATTGTCGAAGTGATTGCCGCGCGCCTAGGGACATTGCGCGCGGCAGATACTAGCACCGCAGCACGTCCCGACAGTACCACCGACACGACCTGCTGCCGAGGGGGGGACGATGCCCACGGCGAGCGAAATTGCGAGTGCTCAATACGAGCGGGACTTGGACCTGATGGCGGTTCTCCTGCGGCTGGAGAGCGATGCGCACCTGGCGACGCTGTACCAGAGGCAGGCGATACGCGAGCGGTACGGTGACAGGCCGGCACCACGCCGGCGGGTGATGCGGCTGAGGATGGAGGGGACGCGATGATCGGACGGTGGTTGGAGCGACAGCCGCGATGGCTGGCCGGTCTGATCCTGGTAGGCGGGCTGTTCGTGGCCTGCTGCGTGCTGCCGGCACTGATTGAGGCGGCGTTCTGATGGACGACGATTGGCGCGAAGACCCGGAGTACGAATACGAGTTGTCGCTGCGGCGGGAGGTGCATCGGCTGCGAAAGGAGAACGCCGCACTCAAAGCAAGGTTGGAGGGGCCGTATGACGCGACTGGTGGCATACGACGGGAGCGGGGCGACAACCTGGCCGCGCGAGAGGTGGGAGCGCGTCTATCGGTGGGCCAAGGCCAGCACTGACTGGCTCTACGGAATCGAGGAGGGAGACGATGACAGACTTGGTGACGGCACAAGAGAGGAGCCTACCAGCACTGGTTCCGGCGCAACAGTGGGCACAGCGGCGGCGGGAGTTCAACGAGTGGGTCAACACGCAGCTACGCGAGGGCATTGACTACGGCAAAGTCCCAGGCACCGACAAGGATACGTTGTTCAAGCCGGGCGCTGAAAAGATCGCCCAGGCATACGGGTGTGCGCCGATTCTCGATATCACCGTCCGGGATCAGAACGTCGAAACGGGCTATCTGTACGTCGAGGTGGCCGTGCGGCTGGTGAGCATCGCAACGGGCGCCGTCGTGGCCGTCGGTGTCGGGTCCGCATCGTCATATGAGAGCAAGTACCGCTATCGGTGGGAATGGTGGAATGGTAGCGGCAATCCGCCGACAGACAACGGCTGGGAACAGACGCGCAATCGCAAGTGGCGGCGCCGCATTACGAACGCAGATTTGATCGACGTATGGAACACGGTCCTCAAGATGGCCAAGAAGCGCGGCCTCGTGGACGCGGCCCTGACGGTGAGTGGGGCCAGCGAGAAGTTCACGCAGGATATCGAGGACATGCTGGAGCCAGAGCCAGAACCGCGCAACGCCACACCGGCACCTCCTGCGAAAGCAGCATCAGCACCAGCATCTGCGCCGCAGCCGGCACCCGAACCAAAGCCGGAGGGCGGGTTCGAACACTGGCCCGAAGGCAAACGCCGGGCCTTCTGGGCGAAGGCCCACGAACTCGATTTGCGTGATGACGTGGTGCATCTCGGCTTCGGCGTGGAGAGCATGAAGCAATACCAGGGCTCGGTAGAGGATGCGCGTGTCATCCTGGCCGCCCTGGACTACGCCATCAACGCCAGCATCGGCGTGGCCGGGCTGACGGAAGCGTTGGGCATGCCCGTGGCGCAGGCCGTCGCGGAAGGCGCCGACATGGCCGTCATCAAGGACGCCGTGGATGCGTACATCGCCGAGAAGGTGACAGCATGAGTTGTCAAACCTGTCACGGCACCGGCCACGTCAACCGTGGCTGGCAGGGCACGCCGGTAGATGCCAGCGAGACGGAGTGCGATTGTCCGGACTGCGATGGGACCGGCGTAGACGACGGCTGGGACGACGACTGGGACGCGGAGGATATGCCGCGTCCCGAGCCGGAAGACGACTGGAACGAGATAGCGCCGCACCTGTTTGTACGGCGTGGGGACCGGAGGGTATTCGCATGACACGCTACACTAGGGCCACGTTGGTGCAACCGGTTACGCGGCAGCCGACGACGTGGAAGGCCGGGCAGACGTGGCCGGTAGGTACGCCAGTAACCGTCGAATGGGATCCCGGCAAGGAATGGGCGCGGATACACGTCGGGTACTGCGAGATCGATCTGCCACTCGGCCGCGTACACGAAGTGGCGAAGAGCATTCGCTGATTCCCTGCCCCGTACCGGTGATACGGCGAGTTTGCCGGTGGTGGTTCAACTCCACGGCGGGGCATTGCGGCGGGCTACTGCCGGCGGCCCGAAGGGAATATGGGAGATCAGTTTGGCCGCCACCTTGACGGCCACCTGGACGGGACAGCGCACGGAGATTGAGAAGGGACAGGAATGAGCGTGAGACTGCGCGCATACAAGACAAAGCTGCGGCTCAACAACGCTGAGCGGCAGTGGTGCATGCGCTGCGCCGGAACTGCCCGTTGGTGTTACAACTGGGGCTTAGCCGAGTGGCAGCGACAGTATGAGGCGGGCAAGAAGCCGAGCGCCTACGCGCTCAAAAAGCAGCTCAACGCCAGCAAGGACGATCTGGCGCCTTGGCTGCGCGAGACGCCCTATACCATCTTGCAGGCTGCCTTTGACAATCTCGGCGCAGCCTACCAGAACTTCTTTCGGCGCGGCAAGGCGGGTGAGAGGCCGCGCCATCTGCACTTCAAATCACGCAAGCATCCGAGGCAGGCTTTCAGCGTGCGCGGCAATATCAGCATCACCGAGACAACCATAAAGCTGCCGCGCGTGGGATGTCTGCGCTTAGCCGAACATGGCTATCTGCCCACAGCCAAGAGCGCCCGCGTACTATCCGCAACCGTTTCGACTCAAGATCATGGCGCGACCTGGTATGTGAGCGTGCAAGTTAAGGAAGATGTCGCAGAGCCGGAGCCGGCTACCAGCGAGCCAATCGGGATCGACCTCGGGATCAAGGCCCTCGCTGTGCTGAGTGACGGGACGGTCTATGAAAATAAAAGGCCCTTCCGGAAAGTAGAGAGAAAGATTGCGCGGCTGAATCGGGAGCTTGCACGGCGCCACAAAGGCGGAAGCAACTGGTCGAAAACCAAGGCCAAGTTGAACCGCGCGCACGCTACAGCTCGGAGGGTTCGGCAGCACCACCTCCATCAAATCAGCGCAGAGACTGTGGCAAAGCGCCCGAGCGTTATCGTGATGGAAGATCTGAATGTGCGCGGCATGAGCAATAAGCGAGGCCATTTGGGGAAGTCTGTCGGAGACGCTGGTATGGGCGAACTGCGCCGCCAGATGGAATACAAGGCGGCATGGAATGGCTGTGCCTTTGTTCTGGCCGACCAATGGGAACCGTCCTCGAAACGGTGTTCTGCATGTGGGGCGATCAAACCGGATCTCGCGCGGAGCGACAGGACATATGTCTGCACGGAGTGCGGGCTTGTCCTTGACCGAGACCTGAACGCGGCTCGGAATCTGGTCGCTTTAGCTTACCAACCGGCATAGCGGAAATACAACCGGACGATTCACCGGGGGTTGCCTGGGGAGTTGGGGCTAGGTGAAGCGGCGCCTTTCGATTCGACGCCTGTGCCACCCACTGTGAACCAGGAAGGGCGCGGAGACTGCATCGTAAGCCGCCCGGTGCACCCTTCTATGCGAAGGGTGCGCCCCACGTACGCGTGGGGGGATTGGTGGGGATCGGGAATCTCAGTGCGTTACTTGAGTGCGCCCCACGTACGCGTGGGGGGATTGAGGAGGGACAATGAGCACCGAGGAGCTGCTGGTAACATTGCGGGAGGCGGCCATTGATACGGTTAGAGCGTACCACGACGCGGCACTGGATGGGCGCGCCGAAGAGGTGCGCAAGCACACCTGGGCCTTTGTTCAGACAGAGAGTGAGAAGCACCTGGACAGAGCACGTAGGGCGCTGGACGCCTTGCTTTCTAGTTGACAAGGAGGGCGCATGAGCAGAGAGGAGCGGCTGGCGGAGATCAGGGGGCGGTGCGCGGCGGCGACGCCGGGACCGTGGGTTGTTGGCAGCCGTAGATCCTATGACTGGCCGGCGTTTGTGATCCGGGATATGGCAGGCCCGACGGACGATGAGGTCGGGGCGGACCGTCTCTTCATCGAAAATAGCCGTGACGATATCCCCTTCCTGCTCTCCGAGGTGGACTGCCTGACGGCGGAGCGGGATGCGCTGAGAGGGAATGCTACACTTGGCGCACTTGGCGTTGAGCGCCAGGGAGAGCTGCCCGATATCACGGATGAGCCGATACCTAACGACGATCCCGACGCTGTGGAGCTATTCTGATGGACGCAACTGCGGCGTTGGCCGTTTACGAGCAGGCCGTCGATGCCCTGCTCGCGTTCCTGGGGGAGGGCGCATGAACACTGAGGAGCGGCTGGCAGAGATACGGGCACGCTGCTGGGCTGCAACGCCGGGGCCGTGGCATGTCTGCGAACGTGGCTTCTACGACGAGTGTGATGTGACGGGGCCAGAACCCGGAGCTATCCGGGGGCAGTACGCCAAGTTTGCCGATGCCGCTTTCGTTGCGGCTGCTCGCGAGGACATTCCCTTCCTGCTCGTCGAGATCGACAGGCTGATGGCAGAGCGGGATGGCGAGCAGGCGCGTCTGCGTGACGTCGTCGTCGAGGCGGCATTGGCGGAGCGGCGGGCCGAGATCGTCTACGAGCAGATGATGCAATCCGTGGGGCGTTACGGCAAATCCATCTGGGATGCGGAGACTGTAGCCGCATGTGATGAGGCCACAGAAGCACTCCAAGTGGCCTGTGACGCCCTGCTCGCGTTTCTCGGCGAGGGGAAACATGCCTGACGAAACCTGCTCGACTTGCACGCACTTTGGTGCGTCGCGCATCCCCGGCAAGGCCGGCCTGTGCGCGCTAGATGACGTGCTGGTGTATCCGGAGAGCACATGCGAGAGACACGAGCGGTTGCCATTCAGCGATGAGCCGGAAGAGGAGTAACGATGGCACGTGGCCGGATGATCAACTCCAAGATCACGCGCAACAAGGCCATCAACGACCTGAGCGACGACACGAGTCGCCTGGCTTACACGTGGCTGATCACGTTCGCTGACGTGGATGGACGCACGCATGGTGACCCGGCCCTGGTACGTTCTCTCGTGTTTCCACGGCGCACGGATATCACGGTTGAGCGCATGGAAAGCTACATCCGTGAATGGGCGGGCGCCGGCCTGGTTCTCTGGTACGAGGCCGACGGCGACATGTGGATTGCCTTCCCGACATTCGCAGAGAATCAGCGCGGATTGGACAGGCGGAAAGAGCAACCATCCGAAATTCCCGAGCCAACTGATTCTGTACCGGGTACGTACTCGGTACGTACTGAGTACGGCCTAACAGAAGAGAAGAGAAGAGAAGAGAAAGGGAATCTTAAGGTAGACGCGGTTCCGCAGCCGGAACCGGCGCCTGAGGCGCCAACCGCTCTTCCGCCGGATGATCCGGTTCCTACAAACCGCCGTTCTGATCCTCGGAGCAAACACCCGGCCATAATTGCCGTCCGGGAAGCTATCGGGACGCGCAGATATCCGCCGTTGGAGATGTACGACGGCCTGATCAGCGTCCTCGGAGAGAATCCCGATGCAAACAGGTTGCGATCCTGCCGACAGGCGTGGGTAGAGCGCGGCTATAACCCAAACGCATGGACGTGGGCGAGCGAATGGTACGCACACGGGATACCTGAGCGGGGTGCGCGTGCGTCACCTTCCGGGGCGTTACCGGCGGCGGCTGTCGAATTCCTGAGGAGGGCAAACGGAAATGGCCACGGCTGAGAAAATCGTCCAGATGATCGAGATATTCCGGCGCCTCTGGCCGCGCGATTTTACCGCGGCGGATACGATCACCTATGGCGCCTGGCAGGCGATCCTGGCGGATATCGACGACAACGTGCTCGGAGCGGCCTATGCCGAGTACGCCGCGGACTCACCCTATCCGCCGAAGCCGGCGGACATTCGGAAGGCGGCGATCCGCCTGCGCGTGCCGGACGAAACCACCGGCGTCGAAGCGTGGGGGCGCGTCGGGGCCTACATCCGCAAATGGCCGGCGGGCGGTAGATGGGTGCGCGATCACCACGTCGATGCGCCGCCGATGCCGGAGCGCATGGAGCGTGCGGTGCGTGCCGTTGGCGGGCTGTCCTACCTCAGAACGTCGGAGAACGTCGTGGCAGATAGGGCCCGTTTCGTGGAGGTCTACGACGCGCTGGCGAAACGCGAACGCGAGCACCTGACGATGCTGCCGGACATAAGGGCGATAAGGGAGCGACTGCAACTGGAGGCGGCGGGATGATTGGCTCTCTCTGGTGCCACTGGCCTAGCGGGACGCTGTTTCGGCTGGCTGGCCTGCAAGACGGGGATGTGTTCGGCTACGACGACGCCGGCGCGTTCGGGATATGGCCGGAAGACGAATGCGCGAGGGTGGCCGAATGAGCGCCGGGCTGGAGGACGTGCTGCTATTGCACGTGCGCACCGTCGGGCTGCCGGAGCCGGTACGGGAACACAGGTTTGCGAAAGCGCAAGGGAGACGCTGGCGGTTTGACCTCGCATGGCCAGACTATCACCTCGCTGCGGAAGCGGAGGGGGCGACGTGGGTGCAGGGGCGGCACAGCTCCGGAGCGGGGTTCGCGGCGGACTGCCTGAAATACAACGAGGCAGCGATCCTAGGGTGGGCGGTGCTCCGGTTCACGCGTAACCAGATCGAGAGTGGGCTGGCCGTGGAAACGCTGCTGCGTGCGCTCAAGGCGAGGGGGTGGACGAATGGCGCTGACTGACGCGCTGCTGGTGCGTGAGGCGTGGGAGTGGTATCAGGCGGAGCCGGCACGGAGGTGGCGGGAAACCGGCAAACACTTCGGCATCCCCTATGAGGCGCTGCGCCAGTGGGCCAGGATGATGGAGTTGCCGTCCAAAGAGTGGGGCCATGCGCCACGCGTGCGTCCCGTGATGACGTATGAGCGCATTCTGCAAGCCTACCGCGAGGGCGCGAGCGTCGAGCAGATCGCCGCGGAGTATGATCAGTTTCCGGGTCACATCCTGGACGTACTGCGCGACGCCGGGGAAGTCTGCGCGCGATGCGGGATATTGCACGCGCGCAATGCGCCGTTTGGCGTGGCCATGCTGGCGTCTGGCGAGCGCGTGTGCCAGGAGTGCGTCGAAGAGGCGGGATATACCGTCGAACGATGGGAGCGGGAGCCAGTGAGCGTGGTGAAAGACGCGGCGGAATTATCGGATGTGTATGTCTGGGAAGCGGAAAGATGAACACTTTGGGAATAGTGCTTCTGGGTGTGGTTGTGGGGGTCTGCGGCCTGATACTGTATGCGGTGCTGCGAGTCTCGGGGATGTGCTCAGATAAGGAGGACGAGTGAATCTAATTGTTAGTGCCGCGATGTATGACGTCTACGAAGTGGCGCTCAAGGTGAACGAACTCATAGCGGGCTACAACTATCTGCTGTCGGTGGTGCAGACCGCCGAGCCGCACGCGATAGCGGACCTGGCGGCGCTGCGTGAGCGTGGTAATGCCAACGCCATGCGGATCACCGGCTACGTCGATGAAATTTCCTCGGAACAACTGGCTGCGCTGATTCGGCGACGAATAGCGAAAGCCCCGGCCGAGGGCACCGGGGCCGGGGAGTGAGTGTACGGCTCCTATTCTGGTCGGGCTATCGAGATGAAGAAGCCGCTCATCTCACTGATCATCCGCGTGGCGTCGGCTTCCAGGAGACTGCGGAGGGTCTCCGTGTCGTGCGCTCGCCGGGCTGTTTTGATCTGGGTGTCCAGTGCGCTTGCTCGTTGGTAGAGCTCGTGAGCCTCCAATTGCTCCTGCTGGTCCCTAACGTAGTGGCGTTCCTGACTGGCGTAGGAGTGACTGCCGGCGGTACCCGGCTCGCCGATCTGGCCGTCGGGGATGGAATCCAGATGACGCTGCTGCGCGTCCAGCCGGCGGTCGGTACGCATCAGGTTGTCGTAGAACCAGTTCCGCCAGAGCTGCCACCGGAGCTGTAAGGCGTTGAGGTCAGGGATCGCAGCATCGTAGACGATCTGCTCCGCCTCGCTCTGCTCGCGTGCCGCCTGTTCCGCGTGCGACAGCTCACGCGTAGTGTCGATCCAGGCCTGAGCCTCGGACTCGGTGGCGAAACGGGCGCGCTCGCGGCCTGCGTAGTCGCGTACGAGCCAATCTCCAGCCTTGGTGAATCGAGCCGTGTAGTCTGTCATGGAGCTCCTTTCCTGCTGGAACATTCTGTCGATTGCAGCCTCGATGATCGCGGTGCGATTGGTGTAGCCAGCCTCGCGGATCAGCCAGGCCAGCTGGCTGATCGTGGGTTCGGAGATGCGGATATTCAGTCGGCGGCTCTTGACGTTGTTGTCCACGGTGTCCTCCTGCGTTCTCTGTCTCGACTCTGGCAAGATTGTACACCCATTTGTCTGTACTGTCAAGGGGTTTGAGGTAAATATTCCGTAACATTTCGGCCGGCTTTCGTTACACTCACGTCGGGGAGGCCGGATTGCACAACGTAGACGAGGTGGACCTGCGGCTCGACCTGCGGCGCGCGTGTGCTCGACTCACCGAGAGACAGCGCGCCGCGCTCGTGCTGGTGGTGTGGGGGCTGTCTCAGGAGGAAGCGGCGGGATTGCTCGGGGTGAGGCAGGCAGCAGTGTCAAGGAGAGTATGCCGTGCAAGAGAGCGGCTAGAACCGGATATCTAGTCAATCACAGGAGGGGAATATGTATGGCATACTTCTGAGTGTCCGACTTTCAGATGAAGAGGCGGCTAAGCTAGAGCGGCTGGAAAGAATGACGCATCGCACGCGAAGCGAGATCGTGCGCCTGCTCATCGATGCGGCCGTGGCGAGCGGCATACCTGATCTGAAGATAGAACCAGGGCAGTTTATGAGTAGCCTGAGAAAGTAGCCGGAATGTAATAATCCGGCTACCCGCTGACTATTACGGAGTAGGAGGCATTGTGCATAGGTGCTGCGTCTGTGGATGCACCGTCAACGGCACAACCTGGTTGTGTCACTATTGCGCTCGCACCTACTCCCTGCAGGGCCGGGTGTCTACGTGGCCTGACTGGGCGCGGTTCCTGCTTTCAGACGAACAGCGGCAGCGCCGGGCGGATGATCGGGATGCGGCAATGCTATGTGACAGCGACGAAGCCGACGAATGCTGCTACGGGGAGACGAACCGTGACTGAGCGCATTTGTAACCTTCCCTGCGAGGTCTACTCCAGGGTTGTTGGCTATCTGCGCCCGGTGCAGAACTGGAATCCCGGCAAGCTTGCCGAGTACTCCGAGCGGGTGCCGTTCAACGAAACCGAGCGGACCGTGGACGGCGATTCGCTTGCGGAACTCGCGGCGACGCTCCTCAATCACCTGCGTGGCCGCAACAGCGCCGACGTGCACACTGAGGCGGACTGGCTGCGCACCAACGGCCACGAGCTGGCGGGGGAGATATTGGAGATATTAGCGTCCGCACGCGATAGCGTATAGGTGATAGTCCATGCCCGACTCTATTGAGACCAGACTCGCGCGTGTTGAGGAGCGGTTGATTGGGCTTTGTGGCGACGTGAAATACCTGGCGGACAAGATCGATAAGCTGTGCGATGCGAGGGACGCAAACCGTCAGGATATCATCCGCCTGCAGGAGCGGCAATCACGCACGACGGGGGTGTTGATCGTGTTGCAGCTGTTGGGCAGCACGATAGCGGGCTGGCTGGGGGTGAGACAGTGACGATCCCTATCACGATAGATGCGTTGGCCTCGTTCGCAGGGGGGCTGTTCCTGGCGGCGGTGGCGGGGCTCTGGCTGAAGCACTACCTGCCGGATTGGCGCTATACGCCGATATTCGTGCTCGGGCTGACGTTGCTGCTGGTAGAGCTGGCGAACTGGCTCTACTATGCCGCGTCATTTACTTGGCAGCAGGCGGGGCTCGCGGCGTTCTGGGCGCTGTTTGCGGCGACGCTCGAAACGTGGGGCTACGAGGCGGCTGTGAACGCGCTTGGCAAGATGGGCGTGGGGAAGCGGTCGGATCAGGCCCTACAGGATGCGGCAGTCGAGACGCTGGTCGACCGGGGGATTCTGGCGCTGAGCGTGGTGCCGAAAGAGCTGCCGCCGGAGCCGGGGACCAGGGCGATATAGTGCGAACAGTACCCGTCACGCGCGGCAGGTCTCTGTCAGCGTACCAGGACGGGTCGATATAGCCACGAGCAGGACGGACAGTGACGCCGCACCGGGCGAGCCGGCAGCCGAAAGCCAGGCCGCCTCGTGGCGAACCCGGTGGCTACAAATGGCAGCGGGTGCAATTCCCGCCTCGTGGCTTGAATAAGGAGAATCTACGTGACACCTTCGCGCGTGCTGGATTGGCTCGGCAGCGTGTACCTCGCGGTGGTATGCCCGGTCGTATTGGCGTGGCACCGTCTGTGGCGCACGCGGCAATACCGCGAGTACCAGGAGATGCTGGATAGGTGGCTGTAAAGAGCCAATGGGGTCACCAGTGACAGAGAGCGCCACCTTTCGGGCGGCCTTCCCGTCGATACAGTCCGCAATCAAGGTGTATGGCGACAAGCAGGGTATGCGCGTGCAACTCGATATCCCAGAGTCGGACATGAGCGCGGCGCTGTCGCTGCTTCTGTGGCGTGAGCGGGTCCTTGAAGTGACGGTGAGGCCGGCGGACGATGACCGACCAAAACATACCGAATCATACCTGTAGCGGCGAGGCGGAGACCGTTTCCGACCTCGATGCGCTGCTTGGCATCCTCACGACAGACCAGTTGCGCTTCCTTGTGGCACGCACCGAGGCATCCACGGATAAGGCGGCGGCGCAGGGAATCGGCATCAGTCCGAGCACAGTCAAGGGCTGGCCGAAGGAACAGAAGCAGGCTATCGCCGATGCGCTGCGCGTCATGGCACAGGACGGTCTCATAACGGCTCTACATATTCGTCGGCGCAACCTTGCCAAAGCGATGGGTGTGAAGGTGAAGGGCCTGGACAGCGGGGATGAGCGCGTGCGGCAGGGCGTCGCTACAGAGATCATCGAGTGGGAGCTGGGCAAGGCGACGCAGCGCAATGAGGTCACGGGCGCGGATGGCGGCCATCTGCTAATCGAGTACATCAATGATTGGCGGCAGGCGGAATAGACGTGTCTATGTCGTCTGCCGGTGTCCATTCGGTGTTGCGCAGGTGTTCCACCGAGATAATGCCCAGATTTGCCATACGGTGGTGGTTTGGGCAGAGGGTAATCAGGTTTGAGAAGTCATTGGTGCCGCCATCGGCGCGCGCGGTGATGTGATGGACATCTACGACATGATCAAAGCCGCAGATAACGCAGCGATAGCCATCGCGCTGCATAGTCTGTTCCTTGAGAAATCGCCATCGACCACCGCGCCAGTTACCGTTGCTGGACCCATTTTTGGGATTGTCCTTGGCTAGACAAAGGCGGTTACAGTAGTTGCGTTGTTTAACTTGGCTCGGAAAGAGGTGCAACTCACGCCCGCAGTTGGCGCAGGTTACGGCGACATGATTCACGCCGCGGGCGGCCGTGGTGAGGCGTTGCCACTCGATGTAGCAGTCACGATTTCCGCAGGTGCGGCGGAGCTGAGAGGGCCATTCATAGAATATGGTTCCACAGACAGGACAGCAACGGCGCTCTTTACCGCCACGAAAGTTGCCATTATGGGTGCCGCGGTGCTGGTGCCCGTTGATGTAGCGGCGTTGTTGACTGGGGTAGCGAGCAATTGGCACCTGCTCACCGCAGCCGCAGGCACAGTAGACAATCGAGGGAGAATCACTTTTGCGCGGGGCTCCCATGACCACCTCCGTAGTTGGTAAGACCATTATACTAGGTTCATAGTCGTGTGCCAAGAATTATTCTGCCGAATCCGCATCCGGGGCAGCGCATCGTGCGCGCGGCGGCGCGGCGATTCAACTTTGTGGCGGCTGGCCGACGATGGCGCAAAACAACGCTGTTCATGGCGGTTGCCGTAGAGGGCGCAGTAGAGCGCCAGACGTGGCTATGGGGCGCGCCGACGTTTGACCAAGTACGCATTGGGTGGGATGAGACGCGCAAGGCGGTAGGAGAATACGCCTCCTTTACGCAGCAGCGCATGATGGCAGAGTTTCCCGGCGGCGGGCGAATCATTTATCGCTCTCTAGATGACCCAGACAATGCACGCGGCCATACAGCGGACGGGCTGGTGATTGATGAGGCCGCCGACGTGAAAGAAGCGGCATGGTACGAGGTGCTCCGACCCATGCTAATCGATACGGGCGGCGTGGCGTGGGTAGGCGGCACACCGCATGGGCGCAACTGGTTTTGGCGGGAACACGAGAATGCACGCGACCGAGAGAACAGTAGGGCCTGGCAGGCACCAACGGTAGGAGCCAGGGTCACAGAAAGTGGGCTGGAACGCGCACCACATCCGCTGGAAAATCCAGAAATACCGTTTGAAGAGATCGAGAATCTTTGGCGGACCATGCCGGAAAGGGTCTTCCGGCAGGAAATACTTGCAGAGTTCTTGGAGAGTTCTGGCGGCGTATTCCGCAGAGTTATGGAGGCGGCGACGCTACAGCCTCAAGGGCCGGTTGCAGGGCGACAGTACGTGATGGGCGTCGATTGGGGCAAGTCGAACGACTTTACCGTGCTCACCGTCATGGACGCCGGCAGCCGTGAGATGGTGGCGATGGATCGATTCAACCAGATCGACTACGCCGTGCAGCGTGCGCGGCTGGGCGTGCTGGCAGACCAGTACAACGTGCAAGCGATTATCGCAGAGTCCAACGCGATGGGCGAGCCGATCATCGAGCAGTTGCAGAGGGACAACCTGCCGGTGACAGGGTTCGTTGCGACGAACGCGACGAAGGCGGCGATTATCGAGGCGCTCGCGCTGGCCTTCGAGCAGGGGACGATCCGCATACTGGCCGATCCGGTCCTGGTTGGCGAGCTGCAGGCGTATGAGATGGACCGTCTCCCGTCGGGGATGACGCGATATGGGGCGCCGGAGGGGATGCACGACGACTGCGTTATATCCCTCGCGCTCGCGTGGTCGGGGGTAACCGACAGCGGGCCGCTGCTTCTGTGGGGTGATAGATAGTGCCGAAACAGTGGATATATACCGCGGCGCCCTCCGACAAGAGCGTAACGATGTCTGCCTACGACTGGCAGAACGCGTGGGGCGAGCACGGCGATGGCGACCTCACGGAGCATGGCGCGTACCAGGCCGTATCGTGGGTGCGTCGGTGCGTCGAAGTAAGATGTAACGCGCTGTCGGCCATACCCGTCAAATATTACCGGGGGCAGGGCAAGACGGAGCGCGGCTGGGAATACAGCGACCTCATGCCACACCTGTTGTGGATGACGGAGGCGGCGCTGCAGTTGTACGGGGCGGCGTACTGGTTGCGCCTGAGGAACCCGTTCGGCTTCGAGAAGGGCTTTCGCTGGCTGTATCCGCGCTCGGTGAAACCAGAGATCGACAAGCGCAAGGGCCTGACGGGTTTTACACGCTACGTAAATGGCGAGCCAGAGCCGTTGCCGCTGGATCAGGCGGTATACGTGTGGGCGCCGAATCTGGTTGCCGAGATAGGACCCGGCAAGGGCTGGGTCAGCGGTATCCTCACGGAAGCCGGCGTCGCCAAGTTTATGAACCAGTTCGCCAGTGAGTTCTTCGAGCGCGGCGCCATGCCGGGCACATTATTGTCGGTAGAGGGCAACCCGTCACGTGAGGAACTGGACCGCCTCGAACAGTGGTGGCGGCGGATGCTGCAGGGCGTCAAGCGCGCGTGGGAGAGCGTCGCCGTTCGTGCCACGGTGAAGCCGGTGGTTGTGGGCTATCCGACGGACCAGTTGGCGATGCCCGAGCTGCTTATGGCGATACGCCAGCAGATTGCCGTCGCCGCCGGCGTGCCACAGACGATGCTGGAGGACGCCGCAAATTACGCATGCTTGCCGGGCGATCAATTGGTGTGGACGCCGGACGGGCCTACGCCGATTATGTGCCTAGGGCGCGGAGATCACATCTGGCAGATGAACGCCTATGGGATCACGGAAAATGTCGTCGATGCGATCATTCCGCAGCCCATCCCCGCCACCATCTATCAGATCACCACGCCGCATCGCACGCTACGGGCCAGTGACAACCACCCGATTATGTGCGTAGAGGTGACACCGGGACTCGGTCCCTATCAGCGCCAAGGCGCCAACCTAATATGGAAGCGGGCAGATCAGATTGCCGAAGGCGACCTGATTGTCACCGTCGAGGAATTGCCAGACCAGGGCCAATCTTCTGTGGACGATATACCGCTTACTGAAGAATTCATGGAAATCGCTGGTTTGTATATGGGTGACGGTGACGGCAGCGAGCGCGACGGACTGCGGTTTGCCATACCCGCTGGGCCACTGCAGGACTACTACGCAGCGGTAGCACGGCGTGTGTTTGAGCCAAGTACTACACGCGGCGAACCGGGGCGGGGGCGCAACCGCGACTATGGACCCATTAGCGCACGACAGCGCGAATATATCTTCACGGTCGGAAGTAAACGCGCCTATAAGCTATTCCGCTCTTTGGGTCTAACGGGCAAGGCTAGAACCAAGACGGTCCCCGGCTGGGTCTTTGCGGCGGCGCGACCGCTACGTTTGGCCTTCCTCCGCGGTTATTTGGACGCCGATGGCACCGTGGGCAAGGATGGCCGCTTGGCCTTTGGGGCGTGCAATAAGGCGCTCATTCATCAGATACGGGCGTTGTGTGTTTCGTGCGGTATCCCTGTCTCAAACGTCACGAGCGATACCGGGCGCATGGGCAACTATGGGCCTATTGAGCTGCACCGCTTCATCTGCGGATATGCCAAATACAACCGATCCGTCGGTTCGCACGATGAGCGGTACATCGAGCGACTGCAATACGAGGGCAAGGGGTCGCGCGACGGGCGATATATCTCCGGATCTACCTGTTGCGTGTGGAATCTAGAGATTCCCGACGGGCTAGGTGTCGAGCGAGTGAAGAGCGTCGTGCGCGAGGCAGAGCCGTGTGTGGTATACGACCTGTGCACGCACGGTTCCCACACCTTCATTGCCGAGGGCATTGTCGTACACAACACTGCCGTAGAGCACCATCAGGCGTTCTACTCGGAGACCGTGGTGCCGGAGGCGACGATCATCGAGGCGTCGCTGAACCAGCAGATATTCGAGCCGCAGGGATTGCGGTGCGTCATCGATTGGCAGTCACTCGACATATTCCAGGCGGACGAAGCGGAGCGCGGCCAGGCGTTGGCGCAGTACACGTCCGCCGGGGTGCCTCTGTACCTGGCAATGGAGTTGCTGGGTATCGACCTCCCGAACGAGATGACGTATGAGGAGCTCAGGGCGCTGCTAGAGGAAGAGAGGGCGCAGGCGCAGGCGCAGGCGCTAGAGATTGCCCAGGCGCGCAAACCGGCACCGGGCGAGGAAGCGCCGCCCGGCGAACAGCGTGAGGAGATGCGGCGCTGGCAGCGCAAGAGCCTGAAGGCGTTCCGGGACGGCAAGGGCGCAGCCGTCGACTTCGATACCGACGCGCTGACGATAGACGAACAGGCGACGATACGCGAACGGCTGGCCGCGGCGCAGAGTGAGGAGGAGGTAAGGGCCGCTTTCGCCGGCCCCTTTCGGCGCGGTGACGAAGGGTTTGCCTACCCATGACCCGGGCGATCCGCTGGCAAAGAGCAAGGACAGGGCGCAGGCCGCGCTGTACAAGTTGCTCAAAGAACGCCTCGGCGGACAGGCCAATGCGGTGATGCGCGCGCTGGGCAATCCGCCGGACGTGAGTCGGTTGTCAGATGAGTTCTGGGCTACTGAGGCAGGGCTGATGCTGGCCGCCATTCGGCCAGAGGTTGAGCGCGCGGTGCTGGCCGCGATTGCCGGTGAGGCCGTTACGGTGACGGTGCTCTGGGACGAGGCGGTGATTGCACGCGAGGCCGCGGACTGGGCGAGCGAGTACGTGGGCCAGCTGATACGGCAGATCGACCAGAACACGCTCGACTATGTGCGGCGGCAGGTGACGGCGTTTGTGGAAACGCCGGGAATGCGCCTGGGCGACCTGCGTGCGAGCCTAGAGCCGGCGTTCGGAGAGCGCAGGGCGCAGACGATAGCGGTAACGGAGACCACGCGCGCGTATGCGCAAGGGCAGGTGCTGATACAGAAGGAGTTGGCGGCTGCCGGCTTGCGACGATTGCGCAAATGGAACACGTCAGGTGACGAAAAGCGCGTGTGCGAGCACTGCCAGGCCTTGGAGAGCAGGCTTGAGACAGAATGGGCCGGTATCTTTGCTGGTGCCGCTGATGGTCCGCCGGCGCACCCGAACTGCCGCTGTTGGACAACATTCGTGAGGGCGGGATGACCAACATCACGGTTGAGATACGCGGCCTCGACGCGCTCGTGAGGAAGTACGGCGCCGGTGCCGACACGATTATCAAGGCTGTGACGCGCGATGTGGCGGAGGCGATCAAGACCCAGATCGCCGTCAAACCGCCCCCGTCGCATAGTCCCGTCATCTGGGCATCAGCGAAACAACGCGCCTGGTATTTCTGGGCACGCAAACGGGACAATCTGCCACCGCAATATGCACGTGGCACCGATGATTGGTCGAAGACGCTAGAGAAATCATGGACTACCGAGAATCGCGGTCTGGACGCCGTATTGGGTCCCGGCGACATAGCCTATGCGCCATATGTCCAGAGCAAGGAGAAGCAGACGCGGCAGCACGCGGCGACCGGCTGGGTGACGGACGAACAGGCGATAGAGCGTGCAAACGTGCAGAAGGCGGCAGAGAATGCGCTGTCCGACGCGCTCAAAGAGTGGTGAAGGGGGATATGCGAGTCACAGTCTATGGGCACACGGGCGTTGTGGGGGGCGTGCTGTACCGGTATCTATCGGGGCAGGAGGACCTCGACGTGCGCGGCCTGTCGCTGGATGCGGCAGACGATGGCGCGGACGATTGCGAATGGGCGTTTGTGTGCGTGCCGACACCGACGATAGACGGCGAGCAGGACCAGGGCCCCTTGTGGGACGTGCTGCATCGGCTGGTGGATAGGCGCTGTAACGTAGTGATCCGGTCGACGGTGCTGCCGGGGACCTGCGACGCGATAGCCGAGACGCATCCGGAGTGGAACGTCTACCACTGGCCGGAGTTCCTGAGCGCGCGAACGGCGGACGCCGATTTCCGCAAGGCGCACATCAGCATTTTGGGCGGCGGTGACATTGCGCTCTGGCGTGCGGTCTGGGAGCCGCGGCTATCCTACGACGCGTTCTACCGCGCAGAATACACCACGCGCGCGAATGCCGAGCTGATCAAGTATGCGCACAATGTGCACGGGGCGCTGCAGGTGACGTTTGCCAACCTGATATATGACGCGGCGAAACGAGGGGCGGCGGACTTCGAGGCAGTGCGGCGGCTGCTGCCGGAGTTCGGGTACGTGTCAGAGGAGAGCACCAATCGCTACTGGAACGTCTGGCTGGACGGACACCGCGGCTATGGGGGCGCCTGTTTCCCGAAGGACGTGGCGGCTATGGAGGGGTGGTTGCACGGCAAGGCGGAGCTCTTGGAGGGCATGGAGAGGGCGAACGCGAGACTGAGGGGGGAGACACGTTGAACATCATCGTTGTAGCGGCGAGCGACACGGAACGCGACGAAGCGCGGCGGTTGCGCTGGGGGGACTACTGGTTCAAGGACTCGCTGTGCAAGGCGCTTGAGGCGCAGGGGCATACCATCGTCGGGGCTATCGACCAGGCGGACGTGATTGTCAATTGCCATGGGCCATCGATCCAGAACCTGCCGCCGGAGACGTACAACGTGCTCTGGATCATCGGCCACCCGGACATGGTGACGCCGGCGGAGTGCTGGCAGTACGACGCGGTGTATGCCGAGAGCGCGGAGTTCACGGAGCATCTGCGCGGGCTGGGCGTCGAGTGCGAACACCTGTCGGGGGCGAGCGACTTTGTGCCGATGGACGTGGCACGCGAGCCGCGCGCGGTATTCGTGGGCAACTGGCGACCGGGGCGCGTGCTGCCGGCGACGCAGTATCCGTTGACGGTGTGGGGCGAGGGCTGGCCGGGGCACCTGCCGGAGGGCGCCACGCTGGGCGGTGTGGAGTACGCGCACGCGGACCTGAATGCGCTGTACGCCTCGGCCGAGGAGTTGCCGAACCAGACGCACCCGGACATGGAAAAGTGGGGGATGCACAATCCCAGGCACTACGACATTCTGGCGACGCGCGGCGAGATAGTGCCGACGTTCGCAGAATGCGCGAAGCGGATCATGGCGGATGTGCCTTGCACGCGCATGATGCTCGACTTGGGTTGCGGCAAGCAGCCAAGGCGCGGGTTTATCGGCGTAGACAGGGTAGGCGGCACGCAGGTGTTCGAGGCCGACCTTGAGGACGGTTTGACGGACTTTGACGCCGTAGACGTGATCGTGGCCGATAACCTCCTGGAGCACGTTCACAACCTGATACCGCTGATGAACAGCTGCCACGAGGCCATGCGGCCGTCCGGCCGCATGCACATCACCGTCCCGAACGCCGGCAAGAGCCTGGACGCGGCGTTCTCGGACCCGACGCACGTGCGCGTGTTCACCATGAGTACGTGGGACTACTTCGACGGCGAGCACCGGCGCTGGCAGGAGTACGGCCAGCAGTACGGGATTCTGCCCTGGAAGGTGATCTACAAGCGGGAGAGGGACCGGTTTATCGACGTCATGCTGAGGCCGGCATGAGGATATTGCTCTCCTACGCCTACAAGCCTTACACGACGGCGGTGTACTACGAGCGCGCGTTCCGGGCGATGGGGCACGAGGTGACGACCTGCCCACCGGACGATTGGGCATGGGCGACACATGATCCGCTGCCGGACCTTTTCCTCTGGATTGAGGCGGGTGGGGGGATACGACCGAGGGCGATATTTAGCGGCATTCTGTCGTGTGCGCTGTACATCGACTCGCACACGCAGCGCACGTGGCACATCCCGGATGCGCGGCGGTATGACCACGTGTTCGTGGCGGACATCCGCTATGTGGGCGAGTACGGGCCAAACGCGCATTGGCTGCCGATGGCGTGCGACCCGGAGCTGCACACGCCGACGCGCACGAGGCCGCCGGAGTATGACGTGGCCTTCGTGGGCCACTGCTATGGGGATTCGCCGTTGTATGCGGACCGGCGGCGCACGCTGGCAGAGTTGCAGAAGCGGTATCGGTGCAACTTTGTCGAGGGCGTGTACTTCAAGGATATGGCGGACGTATATGCGAGCGCACGGGTGGCATTCAACAAGTCGGTGATGGGCGAGTTGAATATGCGGGTATTCGAGGCAGCGTGCTCGGGCCGGCCGGTGGTGACAGATGCGGTAGAGGGACTGGATGCGCTAGAGGCACCGATCGGCCAGTACCAGGACGATATAGGTATGCACGCCATGATTAGCGTGCTCCTGAAGAATCACGACTTTGCCGGGCCAATGGGCGACCAGTGGCGGCGATGGGCGCTACGCCACACCTACCAGCACCGGGCGGCCGAGATGCTAAAGGCGGTGGGCGCATGAGCATCGCGGACCGCTACATCCTAGCCGGGCGGGGCGCAGAGCCGCGCGCGTTGCGCATATTCTCCGCCTACCAGCACTGCAATTGGGAGGATCACAACCTCGGGCCGGCGCTCGATTCGTTCGGGGAGCATACGCACTACGACTGGCTGAAGGACAGTCCAGAGTTCGACCAGTACGCCGCCGGTTGGCACTACGGCGCGAAGCAGCGCATGAATGCGCGGTTGCTATCGCGCGTGCTCGAAGGGCCGAAGCCGGACGTGTTCTTTGGCTACCTGTGTGGTCGTCACGTGTTTCGGGGGACTATCGAGGCGATTCGGCTGTACGGGGTGCCGTCGGTGAACATGTCGTTGGATGACAAGACGCACAGATACAGCGCGCTGGAGCCGACCGGATGGGCCGGCATGGTGGACATAATCAGCGCGTTTGATCTGTGCTGGACCTCCGACCCGACGGCGCTGGACTGGTACGCGGAGCACGGCGCGCGCGCGATCTACCTGCCGGCGGGGGCGAACCCGGCCGTATTCGTGCCAAGGGACTGCGAGCGCGATATCCCAGTGCTATTCGTCGGCAAGTGCTACGGGCGCAGGGCCGAGATTGTGGCGCAGCTCGCAGAGGCCGGTATCGACGTGACGTGCTACGGGCAGGGCTGGCCGAACGGGCCGGTGGATACACCGACGATGGTGGGCCTGATGAACCGCGCGGTGATCACCTTGGGCATTGGGGAGACGGGCGATCCGGTCAAGTTGAGCCTGAAGGGCCGCGATTTTGAGGCGCCGATGGCGGGCGCGATGTACCTGACGCAGTACAACCCGGAGCTGGCCGACTGGTACGAGATAGGCCGCGAGATCGACACGTGGGCGACGGTGCCGGACCTAATAGAGCAGATCGACAACTACCTGGCGCACCCGTGGGAGGCCGAGACGATACGACACGCCGGGGCGGAGCGCGCGCGACGTGAGCACAGTTGGCGGCGGCGGTTTGAGGTCGCGTTCAGCGCGCTGGGTGTGCTATGACAGACGCCTGGTACTGGCAAGCATGCCGCGATTACGAGGCGATTGCGCCGGAGCCCGTGACGCCGTGGCGGTGCCTGGACGAACGCACGGCGACGACGCCGCTAGACCAGTGGTACTTTTACCAGGACGTGTGGGCATACACGCGCGTGGTAGAGGCGCAGCCCGATTGGCTCTTGGACGTGGGCAGTACGGCGCTCCTCGTCGGCATTCTGTCGATGGTTGTGCCGGTAACGTCGGTGGATCTGCGACCGCTGGCGGTGTCCCTGCCGGGGCTGACGTGCCAGCGGGGCGACATAACGGCGCTGCCGTTTGAGGACGATAGCGTGCCTATGGCGAGCAGTCTGAGCGTCATCGAGCACATCGGGCTCGGGCGGTACGGTGACGCACTGGACCCGGCGGGGAGCGAGCGCGCATGTCGGGAGCTGCAGCGCGTGCTACGGCCCGGCGGGCGGTTGCTATTATCCTTCCCGACGGGGCCGGAGTACCGCACGCTGTTCAACGCGCATCGGTTGCTGCCGGTATCGCTGGTGGAGTCGTGGCTGGACGGTTGCGAACGGCTGCCGGGGGGCCTGGAAATTGCGCACCCGAAGCTGACGGTCTGGTGCGCGGAGTTTATGAAGCGTGGATGATCGCGCGTTCTGGACGATGATCCGCCGCGCGCTCCTGATGATATGCGCGGCGATAGAGAAACGGTGGTTGACGCAGGCTAAATAGCAAAACCGCATAGCCCACACCCAGTAACGGGTCTCGGCTCACAACGACGGACACGGCGCAAGCCCACTCCGGCGGGGTGGGCCGATTTGCATTCTACGGAGGTCGATATGCCCTGGATGATAGTGCACAAAGACGATCAATGGTGCGTGTACAAGCACGACGCGGAGCACAACCCGGTAGGGGACACACTCGGCTGTCACCCGTCCGAGGAGGCCGCGCAAAAGCAGATGGCCGCGCTCTACGCCAACGAGCCGAGCGTACGGGCGCGCGTAGTCAAGAGCACCGATACGCACGTTACCCTAGGCGGGTACGGCGTCGTGTATGGCGGCGCAGACCTCGAAGGCGAAACGTTCACGAAGGAGACCGACTTCTGGCTGGATCGCCTATCGCGCACGCCGCCGGTGCTCTACCAGCACGGCAAGGATAAGACGCTGAAAACCAGGATGCTCGGGCACGCGACGGTCGAGCCGCAGGACGCCGGGCTCTGGGTAGAGGCGCAGATCGCTCTGAGCGACGAATACGCGGAGGGCATCCGCGAGCTGGCCGAGGAAGGCAAACTCGGCTGGTCGTCTGGTGCGGTCGGCCACCTCACGGCGCGCGAGGGCAAGACAATCACGGTCTGGCCGATTGCCGAGTTCAGTTTGACCCCGACGCCGGCAGAGCCGCGCACGCTCGGGGTCCACGAGTTGCGGTCATTGGCGGAGACGGAGCCGTACGTCAAGGCGATTCTGCCAGAGGCAGGTGAGGAACCTGCGGCGGACGCGACGGAGAGCACGGTCAAAGCCGAGCCATCGATAGTAATGATACACGATAGGGAGACCAACATGGCAGAGGAAGTGAAGGCCACGCCGCAGGTGGACGTGGCGGCCATCGCGCAGGCGGCGGCTGAGGCGGCTGTAACGAAGGCCATCGCAGAGCTGAAGGAGATTCCGGCGGTCGAAAAGACCTTCAACACGCAGCCGGAAGGCAAGGACCATCCCGAGGTCAAGGATTTCGGAGACTGGTGCATCGCCGTACAGCGCGGCGACACGAAGCGCCTTGAAACGGTGTACGGGAGCACCAAGACGGCCCTGGCGGAGAGCGACGGCAACATCGGCGGCTATCTGGTTCCGCCAGAGTACTCGCGGGACATCCTGCGCATCGCGTCGGAGAACAGCGTCGTGCGTCCGCGTGCGCGCGTGATTCCGATGACCTCGCGCGAGTTCAACTATCCTGCACTGGACTACACGGGCACTACGGCGGGGCAGCCGCACCGACTGGGCGGCGTCGTGGCGACGTGGACGGAAGAGGCCGGGACCAAGACCGAGACCGAGCCCACCTTCAAGACGATCAAGCTGCAGTACCACGAGCTGTCGGGCTACACCGTGGCAAGCAACATGCTCCGACAGGACGCCGGGCCGACACTGGCGACCCTGCTCACCGGCCTGTTCGGTGAGGCTATCGCCTGGTACGAGGACTATGCGTTCCTGCGGGGCACCGGGTCCGGGCAACCCTTGGGCATCTTCAACAGTTCGGTTCTGGTCAATGAGGTTGCTGGTGCCACAACGTTCGTCCTGGCGGATGCGGCGGGGATGCTCGCCAAGTTCCTCACGTCTAGCCCGAGCGCCGGCGTCTGGGTCGCACACCCGACCGCTATCACCTACCTGGTGGCTCTGGCGGACGGTTCCGGTGCGGCCAACAACGTAATCTGGATTCCGAACGCGCGCGAGAGCCTGCCGATGACGCTGTTCGGCAAGCCGGTGATCTTCTCCGAGAAGATGCCGGTGTTCCCGGCCAGTGCTGCGGCTACGGCCGTCGGTGGAATGCTCCTCGCGGACTTCTCGTACTACCTGATCGGTGCGCGAACGGGCATTCAGATCGATTTTTCGGAGCACTACAAGTTCATCAACAACCAGGGCACGTGGCGGTTCACCGAGTACGTGGACGGCCAGCCGGCGCTGTCGCAGGCGGTGTACCTGGCGGACGGCTCGAACACCATGAGCCCGTTCATCAGCCTCGCTGGCGCGTGATAGGGAGGTCATAACGATGGTACAGGCGCTTTCCGAACAGCTGGCGCTCGTTGGCTATATCTCCACGTCGCACGGTTTCGCGGCCACATCGAAGGCCACGGCGACCATCGACATGGACATTTTCCGGCGGGCGATGGTGATCCTGCAGGGCAAGGTCACGGGCACGGTGAGCACGACGCACGGCGGTCTCACGCTCAAGATTTTCGACGCGACGAACACCGGCAAATGCGCGAGCACGGCCATCATCACGATGACCGGGTTGCAGCTGCCGACCACGACCAGGGCTTACCAGTGCATCGCAGAGGTGCGCTCGGAGATGCTGGGAAAGAAGACGGCGCGGACCGGGACTGGCCGATTCTTCCGCGCGCGCGTGATCAATGGCACGCTGAAAGCGATTGCCAATGTGGTCGTGCTGGGTGATACGTCACGGTACGGGCCGGCGTCCGACTACGATTTGGCCACTGTGGCGGAAATCGAGACGGACGCGGACTGATAGTGCGTCGCTGATAGTGGCAGTGGGTAGGGCTGACCGCTGGCCCTACCCGACGCCGAGGGGGTCTCTATGGCCGATTTCAAGAGTGCGCATGAGGTCGCTGACGCCAGTTTCGTCGATACGTACAACTCGGCGTTCATCGCCACGGGCACGCAATGCGCCGCCGTGGACCTGGGCGGGCGTTGCCCGGTGCGGCTGCTGATGCCGGCGGAATGGTCAACGACGGCGGCAATCGTGCACGTGGACCTGTCGGACGACGGCACGACGTATCGGGAGCTATGGTCGGCTGGCACCGCCTACACCGTGGCGGTACAGCCCTCGCGGGCGGTGCGGCTGGACCCGTATATCTTTACGGGGTGCCGCTACATCCGGCTCGTGGGCACGCTCGCGCGCGGTACGGCAGAGGCGCAGAGCACGCACGGCGTAGTCGGTATTGTAGGGCGGCTGTTGTAAGGAGTACACATGGCAAAGACACCAAGAATTTCGTACTACGCGGCCAACAAGGCGTGCAACGCGATGGTCGACGAACTGAATAGCGGGCTCGTGCGCATCTATACCGGCACGCAGCCGGCGACCGTGAACAGCGCCACGTGGGCGACGCATGTCCTGCTGGCGACGCTGACGCTCAATGCGACCGCGTTCGGTGACAGCACTGCCGGTGTCGCGACGGCGCAAACGATCACGGCGGATAGCAGTGCGGACACCGCCGGGACCGCGGCGTGGTTCCGCATCCTCATGGCCGCCGGAAATACGGCGCTGTTTGACGGCAACATCGGTAAGACGGCCGCGGACTTCAACCTGGCGCTGAACTCTGTGACGGTCCAGGCCGGGGCAAACGTGGCTATATCGGCGTTGACGGTGACAGTGCCGCGGAGTGCGTAACAGGAGCTAGCGCGTGGCAAACCGTGCTGCACTGATACGACAAGAGAATCAGGGGCTGACCGTTACCCGGCGCGGGCGGCGGTTCATCGAGTTCGACCTGGGCGGCGGCAAGCGTCGCTGGGTCAGCACGATTGAACCGCTGCACCTGCGCGGCTCCGAGACGGAGATCGACGCGACATGGGTGGCGGATACCGGCGCATGGCAGTGGAAGATCGCCGCGACCGACTACCAGTTCCATGCGCGGTCGGTGTTCAACGTTGGCAACTTGGTTGAGTTTCGCATCGGCGACCAGTGGGTGACGTTCGACCCACAATCGATCAACTGGATCAACCAGGACAACAGCCGCCAGCAGATCGCCATCAAGGCGGCGATCACCGGCCGAGCCAGTGACGCGACGCTTTCCTTCCCGGCGGCCTACGGCGCAGGTAGGCACTTTGAGTACATCGCGCACCCGAAGCGGCTCATCAAGCACATCACCATCGACAGCGCCGCAAGCCTGCCGACGCCGACCGTCACGGGCACCATCCAGTTTGAGGCCGAGTTCACGCTGACGAATAGCGCCGGCGTGGACCTGTGGCTGGATGGGGTGCGCTGGCCGCGTGCCAACAACGTCCGGGTGCGAACGAGCAACCGTATCGAGTTCCGCAACATCGCCACCGGCGAAGTGCTTTGGCATGCGGACGCACCCGTTGCCACGGACGCCAACGGCGAGACGATTGCAGCGCAGTACGAGGTGCGACGACAGGGTGGCTCATACTTCTGTACGGTGCGCGTGCCGCGAGAGTGGTTGCTGAGTGCGGCGTACCCGGTGGTCGTAGACCCGACGCTGACCCTGAGCGAGGGCGGGGCGGGGGCGAACACCGACACCCACATCAAGAACGCATACGCGAACTACAACTTTGGTGCCAATGCTGGCCTGGACGTTGGCGGGTTTATCGAGGCAGGCCAGATCTGTCGCACACAGCTCCTGTTTGACGTTTCCAGCATCGAGCCCGGTTCGACTATCGACAGCGCCGCGCTGTCGCTGTACTGCTACGAAGACAACTCAGCGAACGCCAACACCGTCCACCGCGCATTGACGCAATGGTATGAGGGTGATAGCGATGGCGGCGCGCCGTCCGGCGACGGCTCCACCTGGAACTATCGCAATCACAGCGGATCCGTGGCATGGGCTGGTGGTGCAGGTGGTGCGGCCGGTAGCGACTGGGCCACAGATGCGACGGCGAGTGACGCGACGGCCAGCAGCGGCTGGTACGAGTGGGCCGTAGCGGCAGACGTTCAGGATTGGGTAGACGAGGCCGCCACCAACTACGGGTGGTGGGTACGGAACCCGACAGACGAGGGCACCGAATGGACAGCCCATCGATTCTGTGCGAGTGACCACGCGACCACCGCGAACCGTCCAAAGCTCGTTGTGGAGTACACGGAGAGCGGCGGTACCGGCACCGGCGCCATTGCCACGCGGCCGACAGCGATAGGCGCAGTCGGCACGCAGCTCCTCGCAATCACCGGCACGGATGCGTTTGCCACGGTGCGAACGGCGCTCACGGCAACAGGCGAGCAATTTCTGGCGATCACCGGTGAGGGCGCATTTGCTGCACAGCCTACTGCGCTGGGCGGCACTGGCACGATGGGCCTTACGGGAGCCGCATCGCTGTCCGCGCAACCGGCCGCGCTGGCGGCTACGGGCACGAACATACTCGATCTGACAGGTACCGCCGCGCTGGCTGCGCAGGCTGTCGCAGTCGCGGCTACCGGCGCGAACAGGCCACCGGCAATCACTGGGACCGGCGCGCTGGTCACACAACCCGTAGCCGTAGACGGCGAGGGCGTGAATACCCCGCTGGCAATCACCGGTACGGGTGCGCTGGGAGTACAGCTGGTAGCGATGGCGGCGACCGGTGCGAGCATCCTGGCGCTCACCGGTACGGGATCACTTGCGATCCAACTGACGCAGATCGCCGGTACGGGCAGCACCGGTGCACCGCCCATTACCGGTGAAGGTGCGATTGCGCTGCAGCCGGCGCAGATCGCCGCGTCGGGAATGTATACGCCGCCCGCCGTCACGGGCACGGGCGCGATTGCGATACAGCCTGCGGCCATAGCAGGTACCGGTGTCAACACACCACCGGCGATTACCGGAACGGCCAGCCTGTTTGCGCAGGCGGCACAGATCGCCGCAGCGGGCATCAACACACCGCCGGCGATCACGGGCGCAGCGGAACTGACGACGCTGGCGATCCTACTGGCCGCTAGCGGCAGCGTCTACGCGCTACGCCGGGGGCGTGCATCGGTGAGCGACGCGGCGCTCTATGGGGCGGGCGTGAGTGACGCATTGCGATACGGGGCAAGCGTGAGCGATACAGCACGCGGCAGAGCCACACCGGGAGACGAATAGCATGGCGAACACATATGACATTGGCGACGTGGTGCGCTGCAGCGTGACGTTTGCCACAGTTGCCGGTACGAGTACCGACCCGACGGCCGTCACCGTCTACGTGCACAAACCGACGCACACGTCGAGCTACGTCTATGGCACCGACGCGGAAGTCGTGAAGTCGGACACCGGCGACTACTACGTCGACGTAACCGTAGACGAATCCGGCTTTTACCCAGTGCGCTGGGTAGGAACGGGCACATTGGTTGCGGCAGAGGAGCACTACTTCCAGGTGCGGCGGCAGATCGCCTAGGGGGTGAGCGTGTACGTCACGATACCGCAGTTCAAGAACTACCGGGGGATCACGTCGACGAAAGAGGACGTGCTGATAGGCGACCTGTTGGAGCGCGCGCAATCGCAGGTGGAAACCTATTGCGGCCGGGTGTTCGTGGCGCCCACGACGGCCAGCACGCACTACTTCGACGCCATACGCGACACATCGGACGACCTGCGCACGCTGTATCTGGATGATGACCTGGTATCCATCACGACGATCACCAACGGCGACGGCAATACCGTGGGCACGACGCACTACGTGACGGAGCCGCGGCACGTGACGCCGTACCACTCGATCCGCCTGACGGCGCTGGCAGACGACAACTGGACATATACCGGGGCGCCGGAGGACGCGGTGAAAGTATACGGGCGCTGGGGATACAGTACCTCGGCGCCAGCCGATGTGCAGCAGGCGACGATCCGGCTGGCGGCGTACATGTACGCGCAGAAGGACGCGAGCGTGTTTGACGTAACCGTCTACCCGGATGCCGGCGTGATGCAGGTGCCGCAGGGAATGCCGCGGGATGTAAGAGAGCTTCTGGATAGTTACAGGAGGTTGCGCTAGTGACCATCGCGGAGGGGCTGATTCTGAGTGATGGGCAGGTGCACGACGACGACTGGCGAGAGGCCAGTGTAGAGCGGATCGTGCTCCCGGAACCGACTGGGCACGCTATCGTTACGCCGCAGGACCCGGACATTCGGGTGCTGCTCGCGGTGCCAATGGAGCGCACCATCGGCCAGCTCGCGTTCTTCGGGTTCAGCAACATTCTGCAACAGGGCTGGCCGCTCGGACGCCTGGAGTACACGCGCAACGACATCGCCCGGTGCAAGTTCGGCGAATACCTATTGGAGAGCAAGTTCACGCACCTGCTGATGCTCGACTCGGACCACGTCCATCCGCCCGACGTGGTACAGCGATTGGCGCGCTGGTTCCGTGCCTATCCGGGCCAGATCGAGGTTATCGGCGGGTTGAACTTCCGCCGGGGTGCGCCGTTCGATCCATGTGCGTTTATCGATCCAGGCGACGGGACGTTCCGGCGCATGGCCGCCTGGCATCAGGGGGCGGTATCGGTGGATGCGCTCGGCTCCGGCTCGATAATGATTCAGCGTTCGGTATTCGAGCGGTTGCCGAAGCCGTGGTTCGCCTACGACTATACCAACCTGCAGGACTGGCCGGGTACGGACATGTGGTTCTCGAAGTTGTGCCGGGCGCACGGGATCAGCCTGTGGTGCGACACGACCACCACGAGTCCACACATCGGGGACCGGCTGATAGACGGTGAGGACTACCGCCAGTGGCTGATGGAGCACGGGGTACAGCCGGCATGAGAATCGCGCTGATTCAACCGTCGTCACCATTTCTGATAGACGCCGGCGTGCACGGGCCCTTGGGGCTCTGGTATCTGGGTGCGGCGCTGCAGCGTGCGGGCCACGAGCCAGTCTATGTAGACCGGGGTCTCGGCGATGCGCTGCCGGACGATTGCGACGTGTGGTGCGTGACGGGCACGACGCCGCAACGGGACGATATGACGCGCGTTATACGCGCGGCAGGAAGCACGCCGATTATCGTCGGGGGGCCGCACGCGAGCGCTGCACCTCAGGACGTGCTGGCAATGGGGGACGTGACCGTTCTGCGCGGGGAAGGCGAGTACGTGCTGCCGGAGTTGCTGGCAAAGCCGCTGCCGGACGCATCTATCGTCAACGCCGGCCGCATCCGTGACCTGGATGCGCTGCCGTTCCCGGACCGTTCGCAGGCGGGGCGCTACCACTACACGTTACGCGACTCGGCCGGCGTGGAGCACCGTTGTGCCACGGCGATCACGTCTCGCGGTTGCCCACACCGCTGCGCGTTCTGCAGCCACGCCGTTTGGGGCCACAACTACACGGCGCGCAGTGCGCAGAACGTGATCCGCGAGATGTGCCTGATACGGGACTGCTGGCCGGCCGTGCATTTCTACGACGATAGCCTGGCAATCGACAGGGCCCGTCTGCGCGTGCTGTGCGACGGGTTGCGGGACTTGGACATGGCGTGGCGCTGCTTCGTCAGAGCCGACCAGGTGGACGCCGGGACGCTCAAACTCATGGGCGCGTCAGGTTGCGCCGAGATCGGGCTGGGTGTGGAGTCTGGCAGCAATGAGATTCTGCGCCGCATTCGCAAGGGCGAGACGGTGCAAAGGCAGGCGGACGCGATCCGCTGGGCACACGACGCCGGGGTGCGGGTGAAAGCGTTCCTCATCGTGGGTCTACCCGGCGAGACGGCGGAGACCATTGCTGAAACAGGGCGGTTCATTGAGCAGACGCAGCCAGACGATATCGACGTAAGCATGCTGCAGGTCTATCCGGGCGCGCCATTGTACGACACGCCGGATGGGATCACCGTCGAGGGCCCATCAACTTGGTACAAGGGCCGGCCGGGTGAGTACACGTGCTCACACCGCACCGACGCGCTATCGGCGGCGGACATCTGCGCGGCGCGCGAGCGGTTGGAGTGCGCGTATAAGGGGGTGGTTGTGTGACTGTCAGTACGACCGTGACGGCGCTGCAGACGCTACACGCGGCGATATCCGGCGTGAACAGCGCACCAACCACCATGCCGTCGAACCTCGACCAGGTGACGCTCCCGTGCGCGTTGGTGTGGCCGGGTGAGGCGACGTGGGACCTCCAGGCTATCGGACTGAAGCGGCAGGACCGCACCTACATCGTGCGCGTCTACGTCCAGGCGGTTGCGCAGGGGATCGCCGGCCCGGACCAGGGCTATGCGACCTGCGTCGCGTTGTTGGAGGATTTCGGAGCGGCGTACCTGGGCGACCCGGACCTGGGTAACACCGTAGACCACATCAGCGCCGTGCGAGATAGCGGCGTGTCGGGAGGTGGTTTCGAGTTGCAATGGGGCCAAATCCCGTATTGGGGATTCGTGTACAGAGTTAGTGTCGTAGAGAAGTCGGACTAGAAGGGGGCGCATCATGCCTGCGTCAGTATTGCGGACCGTTTATTTGGGGAAAGAACAACTGAATACGTGGGGCGCCTCCACGAAGGCGCCGACAGCGAAGCTCATGGGCCTCACGGATGCGAGTCTGTCTATCGTGCCAACGGTAGACACGCCGGAACTGGTTGGCACGCTGGCACCCGGCACCGTCGCCGCGCTGGCCGAGTACCACGGCGAGGGCGCGGTGGAACAGCGCGCGTCGTACCAGGACATCTGCTACTGGCTGGACGGTATCTTCGGGCCGGCTACGGCGAGCGCAGCCGCGCATACGACGTACACGTACAACTACATCGCACCGACGGCGGCCAGCACTACGCCGCAGCACTACACCGTCGGGTTCGGCACGATGGACGCCTTCTACGAACTGGACGGGGCTATCGTCAACAACCTGTCTGTGGGTATCGAGTCGGGGCAGGTGTGGACCGTCGGTGTGGACCTGCTCGGCTACGCGGTGACGACGGCCGCCGTTTCGACGTGCGCAGACCGCACCGTGGACCTGATCCGGGCGTCGGACACGAAGCTTTATATGGACTCATGGACCTCAGCGACCATCGGCAACACCGAAGTGGCGGCGACGCTCATCAGCGCCGATCTGACGGTGAACCCAGGCCGGCACCTGAAGACATTCGTTGGTTCGGTGCATCCGGCGGCCTATGGTGAGAACCGATGGGAGGGCCAGCTCGTGACCGTGCTTGAGTTCAACAGTTCTGCCAAGGCTGTTGTTGACGCGCTGGCGAATGGGACGCTCACGCAGCGGCAGATACGGTTGAGGGCGACGACGGGGAGCGACACCACCGCGCGCGAGGCGACGTTGGACTTTGCCGGCACGCTCGTGGATAACATCGAGCTGTTCTCCGACCGCGACGGGAACATGACGGTTTCGCTCACCTGGAACGGCACCGTCAACACGCAATGGAGCACGGATAGCTGGGTCAAGTTCAAGATCACCAATAACCTGAGCGCGCTGCCATGACCACTCTCACTGTGACGCCCATCGACATGGCGGCAAAGGGCTCCTACCGTCAGCGCAAGCAGTTGTTCCGCGCGCTCGCCGCGCTCGAAGGCGCGCGCGAAGAGCGCAGTATCGCGCAGATGGTCACGGCGATGGAAGCCGTAGAAGAGCTGATACGCGGGAACCTGGAGACAGACGACGGAACCAGCATCGACGAAGCACTGGACATGTGCTCGGCTACCGAGTTTGACAGCCTGATTAGCGGGCTGCTCGGTGGGGAGACGGTCCCAAACTCGAAGAGCGCCAGTTAGCCCTGGCGCTCGCCGGTCACGGCGGGCCGCCCCACTGGTTCGCGGCGCTAGAGATGGCGAGCGAATGGGGAATCCCGCCATGGCAGATCGAGGCCGATGCACCGGCTGTCTGGGTCGATCGGTGGGTCGCCCTGCGGCTGGCGCAAAACGAGCAAGCGAAACGCGATAGCAAGACCCGTGGCACACGCGTCAAGGGCCGGAGGCTGGTCTAGTGGCGAGAGATAGCACCGTACAGATCGCCGTGAAGGCGACAGACGCCGCGTCCAAGCCGCTCAAAGAGGTCGGCAAGGCGCTGAAGGACACCGGCCAAGCCGCCGAAGAGGCAGGCAAGAGCGGCAAAGGCGCGATGGGCGGCATCAGCATGGCCGCCGCTGCCGCAGCCGGTGCCGTCGGTGCGCTCACGTCCATGCTCACCAGGGTCGCCTTTGAGGTCATCTCGTGGCCGTCCGATATCGCCAGGGGTCTGGTCGACATGACCTTGGCCGCGGCGCCGCTGCAAGGCATTCAGGCAGCCTTCGAGGGAATCACCGGCGGCGGCGAGGCGATGCTCGAACAGTTGCGCGAGCAGAGCGCCTACATGATTGCCGACCGCGACCTCATGAAGAGTTACAACCTCGCGGCGCAACTGGTCGGCAAGACGTTCGCTGCCAAACTTCCGGACGCAATGAAGTACTTGACCAAGGTCTCCGCGGCTACCGGCCAGTCGATGGACTACATGATGGAATCGCTGGTCCGGGGCATCGGGCGAATGTCGCCGTTGATTCTGGACAACCTCGGCATTCAGGTCAACCTCGAAGAGGCCAATAAGAAGTACGCCAAGAGCATCGGCAAGACCACCGAGCAACTGACCAAGCAAGAGCAGCAGGTCGCGCTGACCAGCGAGGTCCTGGAGCTGCTGGCCCGGAACACGGCCAACATGCCGGACATACTGGGCAGCGCGTCGCAGGGCCTCGCGTCGATCAACGCCATGTGGCAGAACTTCAAGGACGAGATCGGCACCGCAGCACTCCCGGCTTTGCAGGCCATATCCGACCTGCTGGCAGAATTGCAACCCATCTTCAAGGCGGCTGCGAGTTGGGTCGCCGACTTGGTGCGCGGCTGGGCGGAAGGATTCGCGTCGCTGATTGCGCAGGCCGCCAACTGGGGCGCGAACGTTATGGAATCGTTCGCCGGTGGCATTTCTGGGTCAGGTGCCATCACGCGGGCGCTCCGCGGCGTGGCGAACACGATCACCGCGTGGCTGGCTCCCGGTTCGCCGCCTGCCCTGCTACCCGATTTGCCTGAGTGGGGCGCCGGCGCCCTGGACGCCTGGCTTTCCGGCTGGTCTGCCGACGCTATCGTATCGAGCCGGTTCCTGCAGCAGATGCGTGCGAACCTGCGCCCGTTCCTGGAGGCCATAGACCTGGGGAAGGGCATTGACGAAGGTGCGCTGCGGGACGTGTTCGGGGCGGACGCGCCGGACATGCGCCGCTACCTGCGCGCCTATGAGGGCGTGGGCGTGGCTGTCACGGAACTCAAGGACGCGCGCGAGGAACTGGCAGAGGCTGAGGAAAGCGGCGACGCGGAGGCCATCGAGAAGGCACGCGAACGCCTGAAGATCGCAGAGGACAGCGAGTACAGCGCCAGGCGCACGTTCAACGCCGAAGAGCGGCGCCTGGAGCAGCGCATCAGCGCCGAGGCGCAGATCGCCCGAGCCGTCACGGAAACGGCGCGCGTGCAATCGGAGGCTGCGGCCAACTCCGCGCGGCTGGCAGAGGAGGCCAAGCAGCGGGCCATCGAGCAGGCATATCTGCAGTATCGGCTGGCCGTGGCCGGGACGCCGCTCGGACAGATCGGTATCTGGGAAGAGGAGCTTGCCAAGGCCGAGGAAGGGTCTGCCGAATACTGGCAGATCATGACGCGCCTGGTGGAGTTGCGGCGTGCGGCGGCCAAGGGCGACGGCGAGGACATTGGCGCCGCGATGGGTGAGGGCGTCGATGATGGTCTCACGGGCGCCATGCAGAAGGCTGGCGGCGGGCTAACGGAAAAGATCGATTGGGCGGGGATCGGTAGCGCAATGGCCGGGGCGCTCTGGCGGGGATTCATGGACGCCCTGAATAAGCTGCCGCTGGAACTTCTGGGATGGTCCATAGACTTCCGCGACTGGGCGTCAAGTTCAGGCGTGGCGACGCAGATGACAGGCATTGGCAGCGACTTGGGCATAAGGCTCGGCGCCGGATTGGCACGCTTCCTGGGTCTGGACGAAACGTCTGACAGCATCGGTGATTCCGCCTTCGACATGATCTCACGTGCCGTACAGAACATTGGCGCCGGGGTCGGCGCACTTGGCGCAAGTCTCGGTAAGGGGTTCATAGAAGGTTTCGTTTTGGGCGTGACAACAGAGAGCATCGAAACGAATGTACAGGCCGCCGTAGACGCCGCAACAAGGGACTATGAGGAACGCGAGGATGAGGGCGGCGAGAATCTTCCGTTGTGGCAGCAATGGATGCGCAAGTACGGCGAGTGGTTCAGCGGGCTGCCGGATTGGCTGAAGGGGAGTATCCCGTTGCCAGACTGGATGACGGGCCATATTCCCGGTTACGCCGAAGGCGGCTTGGTGACGCGGCCTACCCTTGCATGGGTCGGTGAGAACGGGCCAGAGATGATCGTTCCCGTACCACGTGGCACCCAGGATCGGCAGGTGCCAACCAGGGAAGAGTACGGCGGTGACATCTACAATGTGGAAGTGGCTATCGACGCACGCGGCGCGAATGCGGCGGAGGTCAAGTGGGGCGTTTTGGCTGCCCTGCGTGCTGCCGGTATTCCGCTGAACTAGGAGGGCGACCGTGGCCTACATCATCGACAAGTTTGGCGATACCTACGCGAGTGCGGAGGAACTGCCGCGCTATGAGGGGCGGCAGCCGCAGGGCGCCGGGCCGGTGCGTTCCTCCAACGTGACGCTGATTGACGGCCGCGCCTACGACTGGCGCGGGAGTGGCGATGCGCCGCCGCCTATGGAAGAGATCACCGTATCCGGCCAGTGGGTCGGGGCGAATGCGGCGGCCACGCAGACTAAGATGGCGGCGTTACGCGCGCTGCGCGGTGTCAAGAGCAAGATATGGCGGACCACCAGCACGGGCACGAGCCACTGGCGCAACGCACGCTGCCTGTCCGTGGATAGTGACCTGAGGCCGGGAAACTCGCAGATCGCAACCGTCGACCTGGACTTCGAACTGGACGCCGAACCTTGGTACGGCACGAGCGTCTATTCCAGCATTGCACTGGGCACGTCTCCCGTGCTGGCAACGATCACCAATCCCGGCAACGTTGTAGCACGCGAGATCACCGTGACGGTGCACCCGAAGACGACGGCGATCTCGGCCTTCCACCTCGAAAACCTGACGGCCGGCCACGTCTCCAAGATCAAGTATGCCGGCACCATTGCGGCGACGCAGGCACTCGTTATCGTCTGCGGCGACCGGACGATAGAGAACAACAACTCGGACGATTACGCCAATCTTAGTCTGGAATCTGCGCACACCATAACGGAATGGTTCCGACTGGCACCGGGAGCCAATAGTATCCGCATCACGGCCACGGGCGGCGCAGTCACATCCACAATCGGCGTTCTGTTCTACGAGGCATACGCATGACGCAGATATGGTTGGACGTAACGACTGCGGCGGGGACGGCCTACGGGGCCGGACCCATCACGACGGCAACGGAATGGAGGCAGCGGCGCGTACTGGATAAGGCCGGGGAGTTCTCATTCTCCATGCCGGCGAGCGACCCGCAGGCGGCGCTCTTGGCGAACCGGCGATACGTCCACTGTTACGGCGTGGTGGATGATGCCGTAACGGAACTGGGGTCCGGTATCATCGATCGCATCGAGACGCGGGTGGAAGACCCGGCCGTGCTACAGGTGAGTGGCCCGGACCTGCTGGCTGAACTGGGCGCGCGCATCATCCCGGAGTTGACCGTCTGCGGCAAGGCGCTCATCGACCTCACACTCAATGCCGACACCGGATATTGGCGTGGCTCTGCGCGGTGGATCAGCAACCGCTACGGCGTGACGTTTGACGTGGACTTGCCCGACGCGCACGACGGCACCACGGACACCGGCGGCGAGACGATCACGCTCTGGTCTGAGGGCGACCCGAACATCGAGTATTTGTACGTCGGGTGCGATGCGCGGTTTGACTATGTGACGGTGACAATCAGCGACACCTACCTGGAAAAGAACCGCGCAGAGACGACTCTGGCGGGCCAATACTTCGACGGTGACGGCTGGGTAACGCTGCCCGACCTCGTAGACGGCACATCGGAAGAGGACATGGGGCACCTGTGCACCATGTTCAAGACGGGCAACATCACGTTTACGCGGCCTGACGACTGGGCGCGTGTGGAACCTACGGCGGCGGCGGGCTCCTGGTTCTGGGTCCGTTTCACCGTCGGGGCTGGCACGGCCACGGATGCGTTCCTGCTACGCGAGGTCCAGGTCTACGGCGACGTACCTACCACGGACGGCGTAAACAGCATCATGGCCTATGCGCCGGACGGCTGGACGAAAACGGGCTATGCGGCCACCACATCCGTCAAGTATCTGGAGTTGCAGCGCGAGAGCGTGCTGGCCGCATTGCGCGCGCTGTCGGAGCAGGGCGGACAGGACGGCGGCGGCGATCCGGTGCGTGAGCACTTCACACTAGGGACCGGCCGCGAGATCAACTGGATTGCGACGTTCACGGATTCCGGCGTGCGCGCTGGACAGGGCACGGCACCGACTGCCGGGACGTGCCTCATTCGCTCATTGCGCCGGGCAGCCGATACGTCCGAGACCGTCACGCGCGTGTATCCCGCCTCCAACGACGGGATCACGCTGCATCTGACGACTCGCACGCCGCCGGCAACCTACACGCTGTCAACGACCGACGGCTATCTGCAGAACGACACCGGCTCTAGTCTGTACGGGCGCATCGATGCGGCACCGATATTCACGGACATACAGAGCCAGCAATCAGACTCGTGGTACGAGCATCCGGCAATGGTGGCGAACGCGCTCTACGACCGGTCGCTGGAATATCTGCGCACACACGGGACGGCGCAGGACTTCTACGACCTGGAGGTAGTCGGGGCGCCGGCCACGCTGGCACCGGGCCAGACTATCGTGGTCGCGTACCATGAATATGTGGACGCCTATCACGCCGTCAACATCGACGATACGCTCTACATCCTGGAAACAGAGACGCAGATCGATAGCACTGGTCTGCGCACGGTTGCGCTGGAAGTGGCAACCGTGGACCGGTTGCCAGAGACCAGTGTCGGGGTGATTGTGGCGGCCGTTCGGGATGTGCGGCGCGTATCGAGCGGGGCGAACACCACGATCATCGCCGTCGGTGAGACCAGTGCGGCAGAGGGCGCATCGTTTCCCGGTACGTGCACGCTGGCGACCGTCAACACGGACGACGGTAGCGAGCACTTTCACTATCTCAACCTGACGGCCCACACGGGCGACGCCAACGCACACCACAACGCCGTCACCGTGGGGAACACGGGCCTGGCGCTGAGCACGCAGGAACTCAGCCTAAACCTGGCGGCTACGTCCGGGCTGGCCATATCGTCGGGGCTCCTGATAGACGACGCTGTGGCGGGGGCCGGCCTGACGATGACCAGCAAGGTGCTGGCCGTGGGCCAGGGCGACGGGATCGCTGTCTCCGCCAATGCCGTGGCCGTCGACGCGACCGTGGTGCGCACGAGCCGCAACCTGATCGCTGGCGCGGGCCTGACGGGAGGCGGGACGCTGGCCGCTGACCGCACGTTCGCCGTGGGCCAGGGCGACGGGCTGACCGTCGACGCGGACGCTGTGGCGCTGACGACGCCCGGGTCGCTGAGCGTATCGAGCCCGAACGCTGCCGCGGGAAACCACACGCACGCGATCACGTCCAACGCGAACCCTGGCGCGGCGGCCAGTATCCTTGCGTCCGACGCGAGCGGGTATCTCGGACTGACGAAACTCACCACGCCGTTACTGGATACGGCGTCGGGCAACATGGAGATCACGCCTGCGGGCGACCTGATTCTGGACCCCGTGGGCAACGACGTGCTGCCCGAGACCGGGTACGACCTGAATCTCGGTTCGCTTGCCAAGAAGTACCTGACCCTGCACGCCGCCGAGTTGTGGGTGGAAACGTTGGTCGCGCAGGAGACGATTGCGACGATTGGCGGGCGCATCCTGGTGGGACCGACCACGACGCTGACAAGCGACCTCGCGGCGGATGTGGATATCAACTTCCCGACCTTCAAGCACAATGAAGCGGCCTACGACGATACGCTCTACATGGAGGCCAACGGGTCGGTAGAGTTCATGTGGGTGCGATGGGGTACGATCAATGCCGTCAACACCGGCGCGAAGTCGTTTCGCCTGGCCGGCGACTATGCGGCGTTGCTCACCGACGGCACCAAGTTTACCGTCGCTGGTTCGACGGGCAATGACGGCGAGTACACGGCGAACGGTGACGCCACGTACAGCGACCCAAACACGACGGTGGTCGTCGATGAGGTCATACCGGATGCTACGGCAGACGGCGGCGTGCTGTACACGGGCGCGCAGGGCACCGGGCCGTATACGTACCTGCAAGTGACGCGCAACCGGGACGGCACCGGAGCGAACGCCTGGCACGCCGGTGACGCCGTGTTCAACACGGGCGCCGTGGGTGACGGGTTCATGGACCTGTACAGCGTGCATGGCGTCAAGGCCAGCTCGGAGTATGGGCCGTCCATTGTGGGCAACGTGCGTACCAGCACGATATACAACGCCTGGTCGCCGCACTGGGCAATCGGCAACCTGAACGGCGTGTACGGATACAGTGCCACGACGTTCGGCTTCGCTGCGGGCAAATACGCCGATGACTATTCCTTCCTGACCGTGGATGCCACGAATGGCGTTCGGATGCTCAAGCGGGCCGCGTCTGCTGATACCGTGCTGGCGCAGTGGGCCGTTGACGGCGTGCTCACCATCGGTGAGGTCGCGGCCGGCAAGAGCAACATGCAGATCAGCGCGGGGGCGTTCGCGCTGCGGCTGAATACCACCGCACTCATCACTGCGGATACATCGGGGAACCTGACGCTCGGACAGGTGGCGACGAACCAGGGGAATGCCTACTGGAATGCAAGCACCAAGCAGTTACAATTCCGGGGCGGCGCGAACGGGACACAGGTTGGAGCTTGGATAAGCACATCGGGGGCATTCGTAGCCGGACCTGGCGGGAATGTCAAGCTCGATGGGGATGGCTTGCAGGTTGAGCCATATAATAGCGATATTGCCGAATATTCTTCTAATAATGCTATCCGTTTCGTTGCTGTGCCGGGTGATTGCGGCGGGCTCTACGGAGTCTATGATATTGGCGATCTGGCTTATCACCAGATTGGCCTGATTGTGCCATCGATCAGTGGTTCAACATCTGCTGTGGAAGTGGAAGCGGATTCGGACGCAGACCCTGCCGCAGTCACTATTTCCGCAATTTCCGGCACCGGGTCAGTTGCCTACGCGCAGATTGAGATGGTCGCAGAGACGGGTGTCGGAGCGAGTATCGAACTCAGTGGTGGCCCCGTTACACTGACATCGTGCGGCCTGAACATTAATACGAGCGGGGCCGCCTCTGGTGAGCTGAATGCGGCGGGCAAGGGTACCTTTGGCGGTATAGTTACGGCTGCTGGTGTCGTCTGTCCTTATCAATCAGAACTCACGTTGGACGCTGCCGGCGCTATTACCGTTGGGGGCGGCACATTCTATCGCGTCGACACCTATGAGGATGCGGCGTCCGACGACCTGGTAACGATCAACGGCGGCGCAGACGGCAAGATCATCACTCTGCGCATCGCTGCCGGTGCTCGTGATGTGGTGGTAAAAAATGGCACTGGCAACATTTACTGCGGTGGCGATCTCACCATGAGCGTGGAAGTAGACCGGATCACGCTGCAATACGACAGCAATCTGGCCGTGTGGGTGATGCTGTCGTGGGCCAACAATGCATAAGGGGGACACACGTGACTGAGGAGCGGATTCAGCGACGCATCGCAGAACTGAGGGCCGAACGGGATAAGTACCTGCAGCAGGCCAACGCACAATTGGCGACCTACAACGGCGCTATCGCCGCACTGGAGGAACTGCTGCAGCCAGAGCCGGCGTCGGAGTCCGCGCAGCCGCTCGGCGCCCCTGAGGCCGAGGCCTAGGGATGATTCGCGCGACGCGGGGCGTGGCCTGCAGTCCTATGGGGCGTTTGAGCAGGCAATCATCGAGAGTGCGCAATGGGGAGGGGGAACATGTCAAAGTGGCTAGAAGAGTTGCTTTACCTCTGGGCTCGGGGTGACGTATTGCCTGCTGACGTTCACAATCGGATCATGGAGCACTGGCCGTGCCTGTCTGGTCCAGACGAAGAAATCGCAAATACGCTCCTGCTCGGCTTCTGGGAGCGGCAATATGCCATAATCGCGAATCCGGTTCCAAGCCCAGGGGAAACTGCTGGTAGCCCGATTACGCTAACGCTTTCTGTTGAGTGGGGTACGGACGGCACACCAATCCTCAGGAATACCCCACTGTGATCCACCCACTCCCGATCGGCGTTATCACACAGCGGTTCGGAGCGCGGCCAGAGTACTACGCGCAATACGGGCTCGCCGGCCACGAGGGGCTGGACCTCGCGGCGCCGGCGGGCACGCCGGTGGTTGCTGCCCACGCCGGCAGCGCCATCACGTACCACGGCTCGCCCACATACGGCGAATATGTCTGCGTCTCAGCTACCGGGCTGCAAACCCTCTATGCGCACCTGTCGCGTATCGACGTGCGGGACGGCGACGCAGTGACGCCGGGGCAGATCATCGGCGCCGTGGGCGTCACCGGCAACAGCACCGGGCCGCACCTCCACTTTGGCGTGCGGCCCATTCCCATCGACTTTGGCAACGGCTTCAAGGGATGGTGCGATCCCGAACCCTATCTCACACAGGAGGGCAATGTGCTCACAACGCTACACGTCCAGCGACGCGAGGACTGGCAGAACGCATGGGCACGCGACGTTGGCGCGGGCTGGATCAAGATCGTCAACCCGCCTGAGGGCGTCCTGCTGTTCCCCGACGTACCGCGGGTTCTCGGGCGTATTTGGACAGATAACATCGATAATGAATACATCCGGCGAGGACGAGAAGGGGGCGCAGCATTCGTGCGCGATATGCTTCCGCAGTGGACTGCTACCCCAGAGGTGATAGCGTGGGAACTTTGCAACGAGCCCGACTGCAATTCCAACGTCGGGCTCGCCGCGCTGAACAACTACACACTGGGCGCGATCGAGGAGGCGAACCGCTGGGGGCTGCGGCTGTGCGTGCTGAACTTGCCCGAGGGCAACCCATCCGGTGACGATGCGGCGATCCGGTGGAAGTGGGAGCAGTTGTTGCCGTGCGTCAAAGCCGCGGCGCAGGGCGGCCACTATGTCGGGCTGCACGCCTATTGGCGGCCCGGCGTGGAGGGGCCAGACGGGCGTTGGCACGCGCTGGGGAGGCGCAACTACGACTGCGAGGTGCTCGAAGCGCTCGGTGCGCGCGACATGCACGTGCTGATCAACGAGACGGGCATCGACGGCGGGATTGCGCCGGACATGCCAGGCCAGCAGCCGCAACACGGCTGGCGCGACCTGACGACGCCGGACGCTTACCGCGAGGATATCGCGCAGGCGGAGGCGTATGCGCGCAACGTCGGGTTCTTCGACGCGCTGATGCTCTTCACGGCTGGGTATGAACAGCCGTGGGGCTCCTACGACGTAGATGAAACGTTCGCGCGGGGCCTGATAGGACCGCTGCAGTTCGTGGGCGATCTGTGGACGCCGGAGGACGATGTAGAGGAGGATGCACCCGTGACCGAGAGACTATCGGCGGATGTGGCGGCAACGGCGCTTCGCTGGCACATCGAAGAGGCAGTGCGGGAACTGCAGGCCGGCAAGACGGATGCGGCCAAGGCGCGATTGCTGGCGCTGGTAAACCGCGATACGGGGCTGGCCTACCGGTGCGAGTGGGGCGTGCACGCCGTTCTGGAAACGCTCGCGAAAGTATGACGAGCACGCAACCGTGGACGCCGGCGGAGGCGCTGCTATGCCAGACGCTAACCGAGCAGGGATACGACTCTGCCGAAATCGCGCGCGTGTTCGCCGAGCGCGGGATTACCAG